>CEPV01078740.1_pt1 | contig 11838 bp, 11 predicted proteins | sample 530451 | NCBI WGS metagenome assembly CEPV01 (sample SAMEA2620097, study PRJEB7988) | marine metagenome | isolation source: saline water (ENVO:00002010), including | reverse complement strand
CGAAGGGTAATTGCTCCAGATCGTGCGTTTTTCAGCAGCCTGCTAGTCGTCCTTTTCCTGGTGTTCGGGTTCGTTTTCCAGGTGGCTGCCGCCGGCCTTGAGTTCCCACCAGAAGAAAAGGATGGCGATGCCCAGAATCAGGATGGTGACGATCCACAGATCGGGTTCCTTGACGCCGATGATCACCACGCCCATGAAGGCGACGACCCCGAGCATCGATACGGCGGCGAAAACCCTGTCCAGCATTTGCTTATTGTCCTTTAACCGCTGCTGAATTTTATCCACTGGCGCCTGATTTACAACACCCGCGCCGTTGACCGCAAACAGTTCCTCAGCCTTCTTCGGCGCCCGAAATCCGGTCGGTCAGCCAATGGGCGGTGCGGAGCAGCCGGGCGTCGTCGCCGCGGCGGCCGACCACCTGCACGCCCACGGGAAGGCCGCTAGGACCTTCCATCAGCGGCAGGGTTATCGCCGGCGCGCCGCAGTAGGTCCAAAGGGTGCAGAACACCGGGCTGCCGGTGGAATCGAGCCCGGCCGGCGCTTCGCCCGCCGCCGCCGGGGTGATGATGGCGTCGTAGCGCTCGAACACCTTCTCGAGGCCTGAATTCAACACCTCGCGCCAATCCACGGCCCGGTTGTAATCGACGGCGGTGGTTTTCCGGCCTTCCTCGATCATGCCGCGGAGCGTCTCGGTCAACTGGTCCTTTCCCCGTTCGTAGTAGACGGCGAAGCTTTTGGCCAGGTCCGCGTACATGATGGCGCGGTGCCATTCGACGGCGCGGTCGAACGGGTCCGGCAGGTCCAGGTCGTCGCACCCCTCGCCCAGAAGCTCCTTCAGTTCACCGAATGCGTCCTGGGTTTCCTTGTCGGCCTGGTCCCAGACCGCGGTCTTGGCGAAGGTCAGCATCGGCGGCAGGGGCGGGTCCTCGGCGGCGATTTCGGCCATCGGCGGACGTCCCCGGGGCGCCGTGTCGGCGTCGCCGGGGTCATGGGCGACAAGCGCCTCCGCGCACAGGGCCGCGTCCTCGACCGAACGCGCCATGACGCCGATGGTGTCCAGGTATCTCGATTGCGCCAGCACCCCGGTGCGGGGAATCAGCCCGTGGCTGGGCTTGAAGCCGACGACCCCGCAATAAGACGCCGGGCGGATCACCGAACCGTTGGTCTGGCTGCCGATGGCCAGCGGCACCATGCCGGTGGCGACGGCGGCGGCCGAGCCGCTGGACGATCCGCCGGGGGTGTGATCCGGGTTGTGGGGGTTGCGGGTCTTGCCCGGCCCGTAGACGGCGAGCTCCGTCGTCACCGTTTTTCCCATGATGACGGCGCCGGCTTCCTTGAGCAGGCTGACGGCCTTACAGTCCCGGTCGGGCTGGCGGCCGGCGTCGAGAACGGTGCCGTTCTCGGTCGGCAGGCCCTCGGTATCGAAGATGTCCTTGATGCCGATCGGAACGCCGTGCAGCGGCCCCGGGGCTTCGCCCGCCTGGCGCCGTTCGTCGCGGGCGCGGGCCTGTTCGAGGGCATAGTCCCTGTCCAGGTGCGCCCATGCCTGGACCTCGCCGTCGATCTCGTCGATGCGTTCCAGGCAGGCCGTGACCATGTCTTCGGCGGACAGCTCCCCCTCGCGCAATTGGCGGGCGGCCTCGGTCGCGGAAAGCTCTATCGGGGTCATGGTTTTGTCTCTGGGCATGATGGCTTGAAACCGTCGGCGCGCGGGGCCGTCAACGGCCGTAGACGACCTTCGGCAGGTAAAGCGCGATCTCGGGGAATGTATAGAGAAGGAACATGGCCAGGAACACCATCGACAGGAACGGCATGCAGCCCTTGAAGATGGTGATAAGTTGCACGTGTGGAGGCGCCACCCCCTTGAGGTAATAGGCGGCCATGGCCATGGGCGGCGTTAGGAATGACGTTTGCAGGTTCAGCGCCACCAGGATGCCGAAGAACAAGGGATCGATGCCGAAGTGCGGCAACATGGGCAGGAAAATGGGCACGAAGATGATGATGATCTCCGACCATTCCAGCGGCCATCCGAGAAGGAAGATGATAACCTGGGCGAGGATCAGGAACATAACCGGCGTCAGGTTCATGCCGAGCACGAATTCCTCGATCAGGCCGTGGCCGCCCAGATACGAGAACACCGACGAGAACGTCCACGAGCCGACGAACAGCCAGCATACCATCGCCGACGTGCGCACCGTAAGGTAGACGGATTCCTTGAGGCCGTCCTTGTCGATGCCGCGCCAAGCCATATAGCCGATAAGGGTGGTGAAGAAACTGACGTCGAACGCCCACCAGCTGACCTCGTGGTCGGTGAAGGTCTCGTTGAGATCGAGCACCGTAAACATGAGCAGATACACCGCGCCGAGCCCGAGCCCCACAAGCCCCGCCTGTCCGCCGAAGGCGTAAAGGGGCCGCAGCCATCGCGAGTGGGGCTGGAAGATGGACAGCAGCGGCGCGCCGTCGCCCATGAATCGTACGGCTGCCGCGATCGCGAAGGCGATGCCGACGCTGATTCCGGGCGCCATGGGAAGGGTGCGCTCGGCCGGCATCGGCATGTCGAACCACCAGGCGGCGAGGATTCGGAACAGGTAATAGGACAAGTAAAGGATGATGGTCGCGACGCCGCCGACGCCGATGGCGTAGTGCCAGGGGTTGTATTCATCGACCTTGCCGTCGCCGTCGACCCATTCCGGTCTGATGTCGTGGGACCGGATCGAGCCGATGCGGTAGCCGGCGGCGAGGATGATGCCGCCGGTGGCGCCCATGGAGGCGGCCTCGGTCGGCGTCGCCAGACCGAACAGGATGGCGCCCAGAACCGACAGGATCAGGAACGCCAACGGGAAGAAGGACGTCAACATCATGATCACGATGTTGCCGCGCCTTGTGGCGTCGATGTCTTCCTGGCGGGGCGGGGGGGCGATTTTCGGATTGAGCGCCGCACGGCCGATGACGTAGATGACGTAAAGGCTCGCCAGCATGAACCCGGGCAGGATGGCGCCGGCATACAGCCGCACTACCGACATGGAAGCCGCCGCCGCGTAGACGATCAACATGATCGACGGCGGGATCAGGATGCCCAGGCAGCCGCCGGCACAGATGACGCCGGACGAGAAACCGGTATCGTAGCGGGCCTTCAGCATCGCCGGGAACGCCAGCAGCCCCATCAGCGTCACCACGGCGCCGATGATGCCTGACGCGGTGGCGAACAGCGCGCAGGTCACTAGCGCCGCGACGGCCATGGACCCCGGCAGGCGCCGGGCCGCGATCTGGAGGGTGGAAAACAGCCGGTCGACCAGGTTGGCGCGCTCGACGATATAGCCCATGAACAGGAACAACGGCACCGCCACCAGGACGTCGTTGGCCATCACCGAATAGGTCTGGTTGACCAGAAGGTCGAAGACCCGGTTGTCGAAGATCGATTGCATGCGCTCGGGGTCGTAGTAGGCGAAATACCCGAAGAAGACGCCCATGGCCACCAGGGTGAAGCAGATCGGAAAGCCGAGCATGATGGTGAGAATAAAAAGCCCCAGCATGAACACCGCGATTTCGGGATTGGTAAAACCAAACATGTTCCTGTCAGCCCCTGTCCTCGGCTGTCATGCGCCGGGCTTCCCGGCCCTCCTTGGCCGCTTCCGCGTCCTCTTTATCCTGCAACAGGGCGACTTCCATTTCCTCGACGTCATCAAGGTGAGCCGGCCATTCGCCGGTCTTGATGCAGACGATGCAGCGGCAGACCTGGGCCAGGCCCTGCAGGAAAAGCAGCGCGCCGGCGACGGGAAGGACCGTCTTGAATTGCGAGATCGGCACCCCGGCGGGGCTGTTGATGCTGACCTCGCCGCGGCCGTAGTTGTACGACCATGATTCCAGGGCATAATCGGCGCCGGCGAAGACAAGGGCCAGGATGCCGGGAAAAAAGAAAAGGAAATAAACAACAAGCTCGACCGTGGCCTGGGTCTTCGGCTTCCACAGCCGGTAGATGACGTCGCCACGGACGTGGCTGTCGCGGGCGAGGGTATAGGCGCCGCCCATCATGAACAGCGAGCCGTACATCAGGTAGCTGAGGTCGAAGGCCCACGAGGTCGGGTCGCGCAACACGTAGCGAACGAAGACCTCGTAGGCGACGCCAACGGCCAGCAACAGGATCATCCAGGCGAATGCCTTGCCCACCCAGGCCGTGAAGCTATCAACCAAAAAGATGAAACGGTCCATGTAGACCCTCTAAAAGAAGTGATTTTGTTATTGACGCGGGAGGGGCGGCGCTGTGCGCGCCGCCCCCGTTTTCCAACTGAAAAAGTCTTCTCCGCGTATCTTGGTCTTAGGTAAACTTCGGCAGTTTGCCCGGGAAGTAGTGCTCGTAGGCGAGCTTGTAGTCGGCCGAGTTGACCAGGTCGTAGAACGCAACCTTCTCCGACCATGCTTTTTGGCTCTTGACGACCTTGGCGAAAAACGGATCGGCCGCGTTGAGCTTTTTCAGGACCTTGTCCCAGGACCTGAGCTGGGCGGACATGATCGACTGCGCGGTGCGATAGACGTTGACGCCCTTCTCTTTGATCAGAATCTGCAAGTCCGTGGAATACTGGTTCATGGCCCAGCCGTAGTTGGCCGTGTTGGCGGCCTCGGCGCCATATTCGAGGATCGCCTGGTGCTCCTTGGGCAGGCCGTTGAACAACGACCTGTTGAACTGAAGCTCGAAGAACTCGGCCGCTTGGTGGTAGGAGCCCATGTGGTAGTGCTTGGACACGTCAGCGGCGCCGAAGCGCATATCGGCGGTCGGGTTGTTGAACTCGAACGCCTCGATGACGCCCTTCTCCAGGGCCGGCACGATCTCGCCGCCCGGAAGCTGGGTCACCTTGAGGCCCATGCCCTGCATGATGTCCGTGGCCAGGCCGACCGTCCGGTACTTCAGGCCCACCATCTGCTTGGCGGATTTGACGTGGAACTTGAACCAGCCCAGAGGCTGCGTCGGCATCGGCATGGCGAAGAAGCTGCGAACGTTCAGCTTCAGGATCTTGGTCTGCAGCTCGTCCAACAGTTCCGCGCCTCCGCCGTATTGAATCCAGGCCAGGATCTGCGGCGCGTTGCAACCGAACACGGGGCCGGTTCCGAACAGCGACGCGGACTTGTTCTTGGAATACCAGTACGCGGTAACCGTATGCGCGGCATCGAGAACGCCCTTGTGGACGGCGTCCTGCACCTGGAACGCCTTGACGACGGCGCCCGACGGCAGCAGGTCGATCTTCAGGCGCCCGCCGGCCATGGAGTCCACGCGCTTGACATACTCCTTGGCCATGTCCTGGAACGGGCTCGTCGCACCCCAGGACGACTGCATCTTCAGGGTCTTTGTTTTGGCCATGGAAACATTGGGCATAGCCAGGGTGGCTGCCCCGGCGCCCGCGGCGATGGCGCCAGTCTTGAGAAATTTACGCCGCGAAACTTGGGTCTTCTTGGTGGCCATAATTGATCCTCCCTATGGCGTTGCTTGGTAAAAAATGCGAACCATCAAACCCCATCAGGCGCCCGAAGCGCCGCAATGGATATCAGACAATTGCGGGAAACCTGCGTGGAATTTGCGCCGGCCCCCCGGCTACGCCGGCCGTTCTTTAAAATATTCGAAGGCGACCGTTGCTGCCGGGTGCTTTTCAGCATTCCCGACTGGATGGCAAGGCTTTTCACGCCCGCCAACCGCCCGTCACGGATACGTGACAGCGGTTGACTTTCCTCCCTTTACTCCTCCCTTTGTTGCCTGGGCCTTCTTGGCGGCTCGGGCTTGTTTATTCCCGGAACTCAACCCCTGGAATGCGCCAAGTGTGGCATACCAAATACCTTGGCTGCAATAGCCTAATTTCAGCTCAGCGCCGAAAAATACACTTACACAAAAGGTAATGTATCCCCGAGGGACCGTGCCTTAGGCGACCCGGTCGCTGGGCTCGTCGCCGGCGAAAAAGGCGTCCAGGTTATCCAGCGCCCGGAACCCCATGGCGTCGCGGGTCTCAGTGGTGGCGCTGCCGATATGAGGCATCAAAAAAGTGTTGGCAAGCTTGGCGAAACGGGGGTCGATAGTGGGCTCGTTGTTATAGGCGTCGATGCCGGCGGCCTTGAGCTTGCCCGATTGCAGGGCCTCGATCAGGTCGTCGTCGACATGGATGGCGCCCCGGGCGGCGTTGACGAAGATGGCGCCGTCGGGAAGCAGGGCGAAACGCTCGGCGTTCATCAGGCCCGTGGTTTCCGGCGTCGCGTTGCAGTGGATGGACAGAAAATCACAGATCGGCAGCATGTCCTCAAGGGTTCCGTGATATTGGGCGCCTTCCTCAACCTCCGGCGGTAGGCGGCGGACGTCGTGGTAGTGGATTTCCATATCGAAACCGCGGGCGCGCCTGGCCGTCACCTGGCCGACCCGGCCCATGCCCAGGATTCCCAGCCGTTTTCCCGTCACCTGGGTGCCGACCATGAAGGCCGGGCTCCAATCCTTCCACTCGCCGGTCCGCACTAGCCTTTCGCCTTCGCTGGCGCGCCGCGCGGCGCCAATCATCAGCATCATGGTCAGTTCGGCGGTGGCGTCGGACAGCACGTCGGGGGTGTTGGTCACCACCAGGCCCCGTTTCTTGGCCGCCGCGATGTCCACATGGTCGAAACCGACGGAGAAATTGGCGACGATCTTGACCTCCTCGGGCAGGCGGCCGATCACCTCGGCGCTGAAATGCTCGGTATGGCAGGGTAGGATTCCATCGGCGCCCCGGGCGCGCTCGATCAGTTCTTCCTTCGAATAAAGGGTGTCATCGGGGTTGAGGCGGGCCTCGTAATCGCGCTTGAGCCGGGCCTCCACCGCGTCGGGCAGCTTCCGGGTCACCAGAATGACGGGCTTGTCGTTCATGGTTGGCAGTTTCCTCCTTGAAGTCCGTTCCGTTTATTTGATGAAGTTGTAACACATAGGCGTCGGGAATCGAGACTTGGTTTTATGTGAGTGCGGTGCAAAAAGAAATACCTTCACTCTTGCGCTGACAAACAATCTGCCTCATGTTCGCAGGTGCGGAATCGAATTTGTCGTCCCGGACGGAGGCGGGACCGGCGAATTCCAAAAAATTCAATAATTTTTACCAATCGAAATCGCACGAACCCAAGGAGACACCCATGAGTTTCACCATCGTCGAACAGTGCACGCCGCGCCTCAACCGCAGCGAACTGGCGGTGCCCGGCTCCAACACGAAATTTCTCGAAAAGGCGACCGAGAGCAAGGCGGACGTGATCTTTCTCGACCTTGAGGACGCGGTCGCCCCGGATGACAAGGAGCAGGCCCGCAAGAACATCATCGAGGCCCTCAACGACCTCGATTGGAGCGGCAAGACCCTGTCCGTCCGCATCAACGGGCTGGACACCCATTACATGTGCCGGGACGTGATCGATATCCTTGAGCAGGCGCCGGGCAAGCTCGACCTGATCATGATCCCCAAGGCCGGAACCGCCGCCGACATCTACGCCGTCGACATGCTGGTGACCCAGATCGAGGACGCCACCAAGGTCGAAAAGCGGATCGGCTTCGAACTCATCATCGAGACCGCGCTGGGGATGATGAACGTCGACGAATTGGCGGCCTCCAGCCCCAGGTTGGAATCGCTGCATTTCGGGGTCGCCGACTATGCCGCCTCGACCAAGGCCCGGACGACCGTCATCGGCGGCCCCAACAAGGACTACCATGTGCTCACTGATCCCGACGGCGACGGCAACCGCGACGTTCACTGGGGCGACATGTGGCATTACCCGGTCGCCCGCATGGTCGTCGCCGCCCGCGCCCACGGGCTGCGGCCCATAGACGGGCCGTTCGGCGATTTTTCCGACCCCGACGGCTTCACCGCCCAGGGCAACCGCTCCGCCACCCTGGGGTGCGAGGGTAAATGGGCGATCCACCCGAGCCAGGTCGAACTCGCCAACGACCTGTTCAGCCCCAGCGAGGAAGACGTAACCAAGGCAAAACGCATTATCGAAGCCATGGAACAGGCGCAGAAGGAAGGCAAGGGCGCCGTCGCCCTGGACGGCCGGCTGATCGATATCGCCTCGATCAAGCAGGCCGAAGTAATGGTGCGGAAAGCCGAGCAGATCAAGGCCGCCGGCTGATTGCGCGGGCCAAGATTTTAGGGCGGCGGGGATACCCTGCCGTCCTTCGCTTTTGCCGTTTGCCGTACTGTGTTAGACACCCCCCATGCATAACTATCTCGATTTCGAGAAGCCGATCGCCGAGCTTGAGGGCAAGATCGAGGAGCTTCGCCACCAGCCCGGGTCAGAAGACGTCAATATCGCCGACGAGGTTTCGAAGCTTCAGGCCAACGTCGACAAGCTTCTGGCGCAGACCTACGCGAAGCTGACGCCGTGGCAGAAGACTCAGGTGGCCCGCCACCACGACCGCCCCCATGCCTTCGATTACGTCACCGCCCTGATCGAGGACTTCACGCCCTTGGCCGGCGACCGGCAGTTCGCCGAGGACCCGGCGGTGATCGGCGGTCTGGGCCGTTTCAACGGCGCCTCGTTGGTCGTTATCGGCACCGAAAAAGGCGCCGACACCGACGGCCGCGTGAAGCACAATTTCGGCATGGCCCGGCCCGAAGGCTACCGCAAGGCGCAACGGCTGATGAAACTGGGCGACCGCTTCGGCCTGCCGGTGATCACCCTGGTCGACACCCCCGGCGCCTATCCCGGCGTCGACGCCGAAGCCCGCGGCCAGGCGGAAGCCATCGCGCGCAGCGTCGAAACCTGTATCGGCATCAAGGTGCCGCTGATCAGCGTCATCATCGGCGAAGGCGGGTCCGGCGGGGCCATGGCCCTGACCGCCGCCAACACGGTGTTGATGCTGGAACACGCCATTTATTCGGTGATTTCGCCGGAAGGCTGCGCCTCGATCCTGTGGCGCGATGGCGACAAGGCCATCGAGGCCGCCGAGGCCCTGAAGCTGACCGCGGACGACCTGTTGAAGATGGGCGTCATCGACAGGATCATCGCCGAGCCCCCGGGCGGGGCGCACCGAGACAAACAGGCCGCCATCGCCGCCGTCGGCGGCGCCATCGAGGACGCGCTTGGCGATCTGGCCGGGATAGACGGCGGGGTGTTGAAGGCCCGGCGGCGCGAGAAATACCTGGAAATGGGCTCCAGGGGGTTAAGTTAGTTTTCGCCATGACGGATTCCAATAAACCGCTTTATTCACTGGCCGGAAAACGGGTCTGGATCAGCGGCCACGGCGGCATGGTCGGTTCGGCCCTGATGCGCCGTCTGCAATCCGAAGATTGTAAAATCCTCAAGGCGACCAGCAAGGAACTGGATTTGCGCCGCCAGGCCGAGGTCGAGGCCTGGATGGAGGCGGAGAAACCCGAAGCCGTGTTTCTGGCTGCCGCCACCGTCGGCGGCATTATGGCCAACGACACCCGGCCGGCGGAATTCATTTACGACAACCTGGCAATCGAAGCCAACGTCATCCATGGCGCATGGCGGAGCGGAGTCGAAAAGCTCCTGTTCCTGAGCGCCGCTTGCGTCTACCCCCGCGAAGCGCCGCAACCGGCTCCCGAAGACTGCTTGTTGACGGGCCCGCTGGAGCCGACCAACGAAATGTCGGCCATCGCCAAGATTGCCGGCATCAAGATGTGCCAGGCCTACCGCCGCCAATACGGCTGCGACTTCATTTCCGCCCAGCCCCTCAACATGTACGGTCCCGGTGATAATTTCGACCCCGAGGACTCCCACGTCGTCGGGGCGCTATTGGTGAAGGCCCATGCCGCAAAGTCCGAAGGCCGCCCGGCGATGACCGTCTGGGGCAGCGGCAAACCGGTGCGGGAGTTCCTTTACGTCGACGATACCGCCGACGCCCTGGTGTTCCTGATGCGGCACTATTCCGATGATCGGCCGTTGAACATCGGGCCGGGGACGGTGCTCAGCATCCGCGAGCTGGCCGAAACCGTGGCCAAGGTGGTTGGCTTCGAGGGCGAATTGGTTTTCGACGCCGCAAAGCCCGACGGCATGCCTTCCAAGACCCTGGACGCGGCCCGCTTCGCCGCCCTCGGATGGAAGCCGACCACAAGCCTCGAGGACGGCCTGGCCAGGGCCTATCAATGGTATCTTGAAAACGTCGCCTGACGGGTTGGCTAGGCGCGGGTGACGCGGGTGAAAAGGCGGTTGTCGGAGCCGTCGTCCGGCAGATCGGCGGGCTTGAGCCCGCATTCCCCCAGCAGCGACGTCAGCCGCGCCTGTACGGCGTCGTCATGGGTCAACATCTCGATCAGGACCGACTTCACCCCAGGCCTGGAAAGCAGCGACTTGGCGCCCTTCAGGATCGCCTCCTCGATGCCGTCGACGTCTATCTTGACCTGGGTCGGGGCGGGGAATCCCTCGATCGCCGCCAGGTCGTCGAGGCGGAAGGCCAGGGCCTGGAGGCCGATGCCGTTGCCAATCGGCCCGCCGGCGGCGATGGCATGGCCGACGGAGCCGGCCTCGGTGCCGTTCACGGACAGCACTGTCGCCCCGGTTTCGGCGCCGGCGGCCAGGCACAGCGGCAACACCCGGCCGGTGGCCGCGTTGAGGTGAAGGTTATGGACCAGCACCCGGTACGAGAACGGGTTCGGCTCAAGGGCGACCACCGGCACCGAACGCGCCTTGGCGGCATAGAGGGTATAGGCGCCGATATTGGCGCCGATGTCGTAAAAGACGTCGCCGGCGCCGAATCCGTCGATCCAGGACAGCGTATTGGGCTCGCTGTCGAACCCGTGCCGGGGCCAATAGACGGACGTGCGGCCGGGGACCAGCAGGATCAGGTCGACGCCGTTGACGGTGACGGTGGTTTGCGGCGCCAACCCGTCGTGGACCCGGGCCCGGACGGTCAGTTTCCGCCATCGGCCCAGGAACCCCGTCGCCAGATTGACGAGGGCCACCAGGAGTCGCGCGAAAATCTTGGTCATGGTTTCAGGCCGGTGGCATCGGGCAGGGTTAAACCGAAGGCGTAGTCTACCCCGAACCCCGGCCCCGTTTCATCCGATAGTTTCCCGGCCCGACCGCAACTTTAAAAGCCGGGAATGGTTGCAACCGTCCGGCGTTTCGATAAGGTCTAAATCATGGCCGTCGAAAAGCCCGAGGATTTTTACAAGGTCTATGCCGCCTTCAAGCGTTACCGGACGCCGGGGCTGAAGGACAAGCACGTCAAATGGTACGACCGGGAATTCTGGGTTCCGGCCCGGTGCACGGCGGAGACTTCGGTTCTCGAAATCGGTTCCGGCACCGGCGAATTTTTGTCCTACCTGAAGCGCAAGGGTGTCACGCGCTTTCACGGCATCGAACAGGATCCGGAAGCGATCCGGGTCATGGAGCCGGGGCTGGAGGCGCAGGTGAGCGTCGGCGACCTTTGGGATTACCTGGACGGCGCCGGGGCCGGGGAACCCTTCGACCGGGTGGTGATGCTGGACGTTTTGGAGCATTTCACGGCCACCGAAGGGGTGCGGCTTCTAAACAAGATCAAGGACGTGCTGCGGCCCGGCGGGCTGGTCGTCGTCCGGGTGCCCAACATGGGGTCACCGTGGGGTGGCATCCATCAGTTCGCCGACCTCACCCACCAAAGCGCCTATACGGCGCGAAGCCTGGAACAACTGGCACTGGCGGCCGGGTACAATGCAAGAGCCTTCCTGCCGCAACGCCGCGGCAGCCCGTTCCGGCGCCTGGCCGAGGATTGCCTGCATGGGGTTCTGTCGAGGATCCTCACCACCACGCCCATCGTCTGGACGGCCAACATCATCGCGGTGCTGGAAGTGGACGGCGGCGGAGACTAAGCAGGTTGCTGAAAAAGTGGATTTTCTCCAACAATCCTTCGAGACG
>CEPV01093975.1_pt1 | contig 11857 bp, 12 predicted proteins | sample 530451 | NCBI WGS metagenome assembly CEPV01 (sample SAMEA2620097, study PRJEB7988) | marine metagenome | isolation source: saline water (ENVO:00002010), including | reverse complement strand
TGGGGGTCTCCGGGCTCCTGATCGCGCCGGCCGTGCTTTGGAAATACGGCGTGTTCGCCGAGCAGATCAAACTCTTGGTGGATTATCAGGCGCCGGGGCTTCAGCGTTGGGGGGAAAGCCACCTTTCAACGTTTTTCTTTCAAATCCATCCCTTCGTCACGGTTGCCGCTCTGGGTTCCGTCGCCGTTGCCGTCGTCCGGAAAGACCTCAGGTTTTTGATCGTCTGCTGGGTGGTGTTGTTGTTGATGGTTCTGGAAGTCAGGCGCATCCGCTATGTCATTCCGGCGCTGCCGATGCTTGCATTGATGGCGGCCTACGGAATGCGGCAACTACGGAACGCACGGATCGTCCGCCACCTGGTGGCCTGCACCGTGATCTCGGCGCTGGTCACCGCAACCTTCGGCTATCTTCCCTTCCTGAGCGGGACCAGCGCGGTCAACCTAAAGGACGCGGGCGCGTACCTTTCTTCCATCGGCGGCCAAAGTGTGGAAGTCATCGTCCTGGCGCAGGCCCGGTCTTCCGTCAACCCGGCGGCGGCGGTCCCGATTCTCGATCTGCACACCGACAAGGACATCGTCATCGCCGGGACGAGTCCCGATCTTGCGCCCCCGGATTCGATCGGGACCTCGCCGGTCCGTTTCACCTGGGAGACACCGTCGCCCCTTTATCCAAAAGCCGCGCCGGCGGCGCCGACGGACGCGGCGGCGCTCGCCGTCATATCGGATGGCCGGGGCGGCCCGCTGCCGGAACCAGTCCGGCGGAGGATCGCGGAACTCAAGCGGATCAGCGAATTCGCCGTATCCGACCGCGTGTTCCGATACAAGACCATCGTGACGATCTACAGGCCGCATGAAACAGCCGGCGGCCGGGTTTCAATCATGCGCTAGGAGGAATGTCAGTTGGACGACCAAATGAGAAGAAATCGCAAGTGGGCTTATGGGATCATGGGGTTCTTCGCCCTGATAAGCGTGGGCACATACACCTATAACGAATATTACCTATATCTGTCCGTGTATCTTTGGTTCGGACTCATCTACGGCATGTGTCTGCAATACGGACGGTTCTGTTTTTCCTCGGCGTTCCGGGATCTTTTCGCCGTCGGCGTGCCGAGGATGGCCGTCGGCATCATGATCGCCACCGTGCTGTTCGCCCTCGTCGGCGCCTTTGTGACGGCAACCGGGCTCAGCACCTTCCACTCCGCGCCGACTAGTCTCCATGCAGTCATCGCCGGGTTCATCTTCGGCGTCGGCATGGTGTTCGCCGGCGGTTGCGCCTCGGGCTCGCTCTACAAAACCGGCGAAGGCAACGGCAGCGCCCTGCTGGTGGTCGTTTCGATCAGCGTCTCCCAGGCCATTTTCGCCGACATAGGCGGCTGGACGAACAAACTGGTTCCCGACTCATGGCGGGAATCGGCCCTGGCCAAGGGGCTGCCCGAGCCCATCAATGTGAGTGACGGCTGGTTGGACCAGTATCTGGCCGGTTACGTCTGGGACCAGCCGACGACGACCTTCGCCAAGATGTCGGGATGGTCCAATGAATCCGTGATCGGCGCCTTCCTGGGCAACCTGACGATCGGTGTCGTCATCCCCGCGGCCCTGCTGCTCCTCGTGGTCTACGTCATCTGGTCCCGTAAGGGCTACATGCGTAAGAACCTGGGAGAGGGTCAGGCCGCCCCCCGTTTTGCCGATGATCTGGCGGGCTACTGGGCCATGATCACCGCCAACAAGAGGACCGCCATCGCCGGCTTGGTGCTCGGCATCGCGGCCGGCATGCATATGTTAGTCATTCAGGGCCTGCGGGTGAAATTCGGGGTCAAGAACGCCGGCACCCTGCTCGAGCGGATGGGCTTCGACTTCGGCATCTCGGTGAATGGGACCGTGTTCGATCCGGGCTACTGGTACGTGACGACCCAGGAAGCGCAGTGGGTCGGCTGGACGATGCAGAAGCTCGGCTCGGAGAAAATGGACAACATCTATTTCGGGTACGTCAACGGCATCCCGAACCCGGCCGTCAACCCGGCGGACTGGATGTCGCTGGCCTTGATCGGCGGCGCGGCGGTGATGGCCCTTCTCAGCAATGAGTTCAAGTTCAAAAAAACGACGATCGAACTCGCCACCTGGGCCATGATCGGCGGCGCCCTGATGGGCATCGGTTCGCGCCTCGGCCTGGGATGCAACGTCGGCGGCTTTTTCGTTCGGGTGTCCCAGGGCGATCCCTCGGGCTGGCTGTTCGGTTTGGGCATGATCGGCGGCGCCTTTATCGGCGTTAAGTTCTTTAACTGGTGGACGGAACGAAAGATGGCCAGGGAATTCGAAATCAGTGAAATCTGACCAAGGCATATGAAGGAGGGGAACGGTGTTATGAAATTCGAGAAAGTCGAAGACGGATTCTATCGCCTGGATGTGAAAGGCTATGTATGCCCGCATCCGCAAATCTATACCAAGAAGGCGCTGGAAAAGATCAATTCCGGAGACATGATCGAACTGATTTTTGACAATCCGTCATCCGGCGAATCCATCGCCAACATGTGTGACAACACAGGCGATGAGATCGTCGAGAAAAACCAGGAAGGCGGTCAGTTCAAGTGGAGCATCCGGAAGGTTTGAAAGGGATGTCTGATCCCCGGAGGCAGCCGTTACTTGGCCTGCTTCCGGTGCCGGAGAAAAAGCGGAGCGGAAAATGAAAAACACGGTTTGGACGATGTTTTTGATAACGGCGGTATTCACCAGCTTTTTATTGGGTTACAGCGTTCCGCCGTTGCTGGAGGTAGGGATGATCGGCGGCAGGGGCGAAAAACCATCGCCGACAATGGAACCGAAGCTGAATGAGCAGATGGAGGAATATTACCGCAAGCTGCTGGAGGAAGAGAAATAACAGCCGCTTGAACAAGTGCGGAAACATTCACCCCTCGAGCCATTGATATCGAGAAAGGAGAAACGGCCTTGCGGAACAGTCTCTGGGTAACGACCATTTTGGTTGCGAGTTTGATATCGTTTTTTGTCGGTTACAGCGTTTCCAAGGAAACCGGCGTGGAGCCGGGCTTCTTCGAGGCCGTTGAAACTGGAAGTTATGGCGGCGGCGGCGGGAGCGAGGGGACGGAGGGGATCAGTTCCGAATACGAAAAATACTATCAGGACCTGACCAAGGAATAGCCGTCTCGGCCGTCAGGTGACGAGATGTAAGGCGCAAAACCATGTTCGTCCGAACAAAAAAATCGGGGCGTTATACCTATCTGCAAGTCGTGGAAAACCAGTGGCGGAAAGGCAAGGTGCGCCAGCGGGTGCTTGGAACACTGGGCAGGATGGACCATCTCCGAGAAGGGGAAAAACTGGTTCAACTCCTGCGTTCGACGGCCAAGTTCGTGGACGATTCCCTGATCGTCAGCCCTGCCGCGCAAGACCAGAAACTAACCATCCGCCCACAACGGGTCGGTTACGTCCTGGTCTTTGGGCAATTATGGGCGGAAACCGGATGCAAGGCGGTCCTCCGGGCATTGTCCGAGGAACGGTCGGCCGGCTTTCCGGTCGAGCGGGCGCTGTTCCTGATGGTTATCCACCGGCTGACGGACTTCGGCGGTATTTGTTCACCCGACCAATGGCGGCGCGATTATCGGATGGGCGGAATTGCTAGTTTGACCCCGGATCATCTCCACCAGGCCCTGGTTTGGCTGGGCGAAGGGACCGGCGAAACGCCTTCAACCGTCAACGCGGCCCGTTTCATGAAAGAGCGAATCGAAGAAGGCCTCTTCCGGCGGCGCCGGGAAGCAACTAAAGGCATGGAGACGGTGCGCGTTTTTGCGTCGTCCCTCAGCCTCGATGCCGCCAAAAGGGCGCCGGATGAATTGGCGCCGGGCGCCGATCTGGCTCCGGTGCGCCAGCACATGGTCTTGGCCGTGGCGATCGACCAGACCGGCCGGCTCATCTGTTCCGAGACCTGGCCACTGCCGGAGATAGACGGACCGTTATTGCGTCCGCTGATCGAACGTCTGCGCGAACGATTTCAAGCGCGGCGGATTGGCCTCGTCTGTGATGAGGACGCCATCGGCACGGCGGCCCGCGATGCAGGGGGAATTGATGAAATCACGATTCTGCAACCGAACGGCGCTGATTCCGCTTCCCGGGAAACCAACCATCTGCGCCTGTTCCCAACGATCCGGCATGTTTTCGAGGCAGCCGCCCCCCTGCCCGCCCCTCCGCCTGAAAACGACCATTGGCCGGCGCTGCTCCGGGGCCATTTATTCTGTTCGCACCTGGCGCTGATCCTGCGCGGGGCGCTGGAAGACCGGCTCGAAGCTGCCGGTTATTACTTCGAGTGGTCCGATATCCTGCACGATCTCGACCATCTGATCGAGGTCGACCTGGAACAGGATACAAAAAAATTCACTTTGTCCACGGCGGCCGACGGGACCTGCGGCAAGGTGTTCGAAGCGGTCGGCGTGGCCCTGCCGCGGAGTCCCGAAAGTTTTGGCGTTCAGGCGCCCCAGGGTTCTCCGACACCGTCCCCGGTGGAATAGAGAGGAAATCGGGAACGTGGCTAGCGAAAACGGAAAGGCAAAAGACGCGGTCATTCTGGGCGCCGGCCTGGCGGGTCTCTCGGCAGGTTGGGCCCTGTCCCGCGCCGGCGCCGACATCATAACCCTTGAGAAAGATAAACAGGTCGGCGGTCTCGCCCGGACGGTGGAAGATCAGGGCTTCCGGTTCGATCTGGGGGGGCATCGGTTTTTCACCGAAAACGAACGAGTCGAGCGCCTGGTTCGCGACGTTCTCGATGACGAAATCCTCGAAGTCGTCCGCTCAAGCAAAATTCTGCTCCAGGGCCGTTATTTCGATTATCCCCTGAACGTCCAGAACGCGCTTCTCGGGTTCGGCCCGGTTACCGCGGCGCGGATCATCCTCGAATACGCCGCCGAGCGGCTTAAAGACAGGTTCTCGGAGGCGGAATCCGTCTCCCTCGAAGATTGGGTCGTTCGCCATTTCGGCCGCACCCTGTTCTCCATTTTCTTCAAGGACTACAGCGAGAAGGTCTGGGGCATCGGCTGTGACCGCATTGCCAGGGAATGGATTGAGCAACGCATCCAAAACCTTTCCTTGGGCCGAGCCGTCCGGGAAACGTTCTCCCGCTCCGGAGGCAAGGCCGCACGCACCCTGACGCGCCGCTTCCTGTATCCGCCGTTGGGGATCGGGAAAATCGCCGAGGGCCTGAAAGCGGATATTGAAAAAAGGAACCCGATCATCACCGGCGCTCGTATCGTGCGACTGCATCGACGGGGCGCCCGGATCGAGAAGGTAACGGCGCGGTGCGGAGACGAAACACGGGAAACATGGGGGCCGGACGTCATATCCAGCATTCCTTTGAACGCGCTGGTCCGGCTGTTGTCTCCGAAAGCCCCCGACAGCGTGCTCGACGCGGCGGACCGGCTGCGCTACCGGGATTTGGTGATCGTCGCCGTGATGATCGACCGCGAGCGCGTTACCGATGAGACCTGGATTTATTTTCCCGGCAAGGAAATTCCCTTCGGCCGGCTGCACGAGCCGACCAACTGGAGCGCCCGCATGGCGCCGCCGGGCAAGACCCTGCTGGTCACGGAACGGTTCTGTTTCCGCGGCGACGAGACATGGTCGGCCGATGATGCGGATCTCGCCGAAAGCACGGCCACCTGCCTCGCCGACCTCGGGCTGATCGATAAGGACGAGGTCATCCGCCACGCCGTGATCCGAATTCCCAACGCCTATCCCCTCTTCGAAGTTGACTACCGGGAACACCAGGAAACAGTCTCCGCCTACCTGGAAACGTTCGACAACCTGCATCTGGCGGGCAGGGGCGGTTTGTTCCGTTACTACAACATGGACCAGGCAATGGAATCCGGCCTGGCGGTTGCCGGAAAAGTCATAAATCCGATGCCGGCCTTGGATTTACCGTCGACGGGAACGGATCCATGAAATGCGCGCTGATCTTTCCCGCCTGGACGCCGGTGGAGATTTTCCCTGCCGCGACCGCTAGTTCGCAGAGCAACTACTGGCAACCGCTGGGGCTTCTCTATGTGGGCGCCGCCCTTATCGAAGCCGGTCACGAGGTCTCGTTTTTCGACGGCGCTTTCATGACCCATGAGCAAATCATCGACCGGGTCCGGGAATGGGAACCCGGTTTCGTCGGCATTTATTCTACCACTTTCGGCTGGCCCCAGGCCAAACGGACGGCCCGGGACATCAAATCGGCCGATCAGCAAATCTTCATCTGTGCCGGCGGCCCTTATCCCATTGCCTTAGGCGGGCGCTGCCTGAGCGACGCCGCCGGAGACATCGACGCCGTCATCACCGGCGAGGGCGAACAGACGGTTCCGAAACTTCTGGCGCGGCTGGAAACTTCCGGAAATCTTACCGGCGTGCGGGGTGTCGCCTTCCTTGACGGGGGCCGCGTCATCGCCAATCCGCCGCGCCCCTTGATCGAAGATCTGGATGCGCTGCCTTTCCCGGCCAGGCATCTGCTCGGCGACTGCGCCCGCTACATCCCGGCGCCCGGAACTTACCGGCGAAAACCGGTTGCCATCGTTCTCACATCCCGGGGATGCACCCGGCGGTGCATCTTCTGCTTTCAGTTGGACAAGGAACGGAAATCGGGCCGCTGGGGAGTCCGGTATCGCAGCATCGGCAACGTCATGGCGGAAATCGAACAACTCCTTGCCGAGGGATACCGGGAAATAAAATTCATCGATGATACCTTTGCCGCCGACAATGACCGGGCGCTGGAACTGGCCGAGGAAATCAAGGCCCGCCGGCTTGACTTCCCCTGGTTCGCTTCGCTTTGCGTCAACCAGGCAAATGCGCGGCTCCTTCGGACAATGAAGGACGCCGGGTGTTGGTCGGTCCTGATGGCGGCGGAAAGCGGCGTGCAGAAGAACCTCAACACCCTCAGGAAGGGGTCGACCCTGGACCAGATCCGCGAAGCGGTCAAAATGGCCAAGGACGCCGGGCTCCGGGTCAGCGTCCCGTTCATGTTCGGCATTCCGGGCGAGACCGTCGCCGACGGCCTGAAGACCATCGACTTCGCTATCGAGCTGAACCCGGACCTTGCCAACTTTCACGCCCTGACGCCCTTTCCGGGGACTCATCTCCACGACCACCGGAATGATTACGGCGCGGTTTCCGGGGACCTGTCGGATTTCACCTATCAGGGCGCGGCCTTCGTGCCCGCGACAATGACCCGGGATGACATTCGCATGCTCCGTCAAAAGGCGTTCCGGCGGTTCTATTCCCGGCCCTCGTTCATCTTCCGCAGGCTGTTGCAAATACGGACATGGAAGGACTTCCTGGCCGCGGCATCGGGCGTCAAAAGCCTGTTCGGGCTGTGGAAGGGCCGCGATCTATTCCGCCGGCCGGATGCCGGGGGCGGTCCCGGTCGACCCCACCCTTTGAAAGCCGCAGGTATTCCCGGGCCAGGGCAGGATATAGCCGGAGGTTGAACAGAATGTTGGTGATGAAATAGCACTCGTGGGTGCAATGGCATGGGGGGGGAGTGTCCCCGAGGGCTGCCACCACCGCCCGGGCGTTCCGGGACCGCAGAAGCTTCCTCATGTCATGGCCGTAATTCCTGACGTTACCGAGGCTCCGCCGGCGGATCTCGCAGGGATAGACCTCACCCGTTTCACCGAGAACCAGATTAAGCTTTCCCGCGTAACAGGGCACGACCCGGCTCTGTTCGTATAGAGTCCGCAGGATCAGGCGCCGTTGCAGGATATCCTGTGACGCCTTCAGGCGGCCGCCCCTGAACCGGTGCATATCGGAGGCCCCGTTCCGGAGACCGGATTCCAGCCGGCCGATAGCGCGGCCGTATGCGCCGATATCCACGTTCTTGTAGCGGCCATCCGCAAGATCGCCCCGCACCATGGAAATGGTATGGGTCTTGTCGCCTTCCAAATCACGGACGGCATCGATAATCGCATTCATTTGATCCTGGTTTTCGGAGCAAAAAACGGTATTGATGCCGAGTTCCAGATTCGGGTAGAGCCGCCTCAACCGGTCGAGCCGCCGGTAGGTTTCCAGGGCCTTGTCGAAACCGCCGGGGGTCATTCTTAAATCGTCATGGGCTGTCCCGATCCCGTCGATCGAAATCTTGACGGCGATGACGCTGTTCGGACAGGTACGGAGTATATCTTCCGTGGTGTCCGAGACCATATCCGGCAATAAGCCGTTGGTCGGGTAAAGCAGAAACGAGGGCTTGTTCCGGTCATGGAAGACCTTGCTGATTTCCGCCATATCCCGTCGGAGGTAAGGCTCGCCGCCGGAGAACGCGATCCACAGCAACCGCCCCAGGGAAGCGGAAATCTTTTCGATCTCGTCAAGAGACAGTTCCTCGGCCCGGTCCGGTTCTCCATCGGCGCCGGCCAGGTAAAAGCAAAACGGGCATCGGGCGTTGCATTTCCGGGTGACGAAGAAGGTGAGCTGGAGAGGCCATTTCTTGCGGAAAATTGACGGCATATGGGACAGCATGGAATGAATCATCGGACGTCCCCGAACACAGGCCCCCTTGCAATAAAATACACCATACCTCCGATGATCCCCGCTCCCACGGCCAGGGGATAGATCGCCATGTAATAAAGGGTCGCAACGGAGGCGAATCCCCCCCCGCTGATGCGGTAAAAAGCCGCAATCAGTTTTCGGCTCACCAGAATGTTGGCCAGGATCGCCACCGCCATCGGCAACAAAGCAAGTTGGTTTTCGGTAAAGGCGAAAGCAACCAGCAGAAAAACACACATTGCGAAGACGGCGACATTGACTTTCATCTCGACCGACGCGGTTCCGGAATCTTCGAACAAATCCCCGTTGGCGACGGAATACATCGTCCAGTACATGGATTTTCTGACGGCGTTCCGCAGGGACCGGTAAAGGGAAAAGTTGAATACATGCTGGACCTGGATTTCTGAATCCATGATCAGCCTGAAACCAGCCCGGCGCATGCGGTGGCTGTAGTTCACGTCCTCGATAATGGGCAGAAAATCTTCGGAGAAACCGCCGCTGTCGCGGAAGGCTTCGGCATCGACGACCATGGCGTGGGCGGCCACGTAATCGGGATTTCCTGCTTTTTTGGTTTCCGAGTAATGGATGAATATGGACTGAAAGAGGCTGTAAAAATCCGCGTCATGAGGGATCGGGGTATAGGTTCCGCCGACGATGGTGTCCGGCCCGGCGGCGGCAAGGGTCCGTGCGGCAACGGCAAGGGCGTCCGGCTCAATCAGGCAGTCGGCGTCGGTGAAGAACAATATATCGCCCCGGGCATGCCGCGCCCCCGCATTCCGCGCCGCCGCCGCCCCCAGGCGTTTATCGAAACTAACCAGCCGGCAGGGAAAGCGTTCGATCACCGAGACGGAATCATCCATCGACCCGTCGTCGACGACAACGATCTCGAAAGGGTCGTATCGGGAAGCGAGCGCGGCTCTCAGACAGGGGGCGATTGTGGCGCCGCCGTTGTAATTGGGAATGACGATGGAAATAAATGGAGCCATGGTGCCACACCAACCCCCCTCGCCATGAAACCGCGGCCGCCCCCGCTCCGGTGGCGGACATGATGGCAAAAAACCCTCTCTCTGGGCCGATTCAACAATAAATCCAAAGGGGTTGGGCCCTGAATGATGCGTTTGCATCATTCACTTCGAAATTCGGGAAGAGTGTAATGATTTAGTGATTTGTAAGTGTCCAAAACTAATGGACATTAAATGGTGCCGACACGGATTTCAAATCAATGTGCCCAGCCCCGGTGAGCCGGGAAGGGGACAATTTGATAGTGGCAAAAACCCGATGCCGAACAAAGCTCAGGGCACTGGGGAATAACCGTGCGGCCGATCAATAGTGGAGGTGGAATATGAACAGGCTTACAAGGTGGCGTATCTTTAGCGTCGGAGTCCTGACCTTTGTCTTTATCGCTTGGGCCGGAGCGGCCACGGCGGCGAAATGGGCCAATCCGGAGCTTCTCGTGAACCCGGATCAGGTGAAGAAGAACATCAGCAAGGCGGATTGGGTGGTCGTCGATTGCCGGAATCTGAAAGACTACGCGAAGGGCCATATCCCCGGCGCCATAAGTTTCGGCAAGCAGTGCAAGAAGGCGCTCAGAGACTCGACAGCGAGAGTGTTTAGGGACGCTTCGTGGTACGAGAAGTTCCTCGGCAAGGTCGGCATCGGCAACGACACCCATGTGATCCTCTATCACGGAGGCATGAGTACGATCAACGATGTCGGAGTCGCCTTCTGGATCCTCGAATACCTCGGCCACGACAACAAGGTCCACGTCCTCAACGGCGGCATCGACGCTTGGCGCAAGGCCGGCAACCGGCTCGACAACAAACCGGTCAAAAAAGCCGCGACGACTTTCAAAGCCAAGGTCGTCTCCAGCCGTTACGGCTCGACGGCCGAAATCCTGAAAATCGCCACGGGCAAGTTGAGGGGCGTACAGCTCCTCGATTCGCGGTCGGCGGCCGAGTACAAGGGCAAGGACATCCGGGCGATCCGGGGAGGGCATATCCCGAATGTGACCCTCAACGTCTCTCACAAGGACACCCTCGCCCAGAAAAAGAATCCGAAGACCGGGAAGATGGGGCCGATCGCCTATTTCGACCCCGACGTGGTTTCCAAGAAATTTGCGTCCCTGGACAGGAACAAGCGCACCATCGGCTACTGCCAGACCGGCACCCGCTCGTCGATGACCTATCTGCAGCTCCGGCTGCTCGGCTTCAAGGACCCGGCCAACTGGGACGAATCATGGCGCGTCTACGGCTCCCAACTGGATTATCCGGTTGCTGGCGAGCAGTGGTACAACTTCGCCAGCGTCAACAAGAAGATCAAAAAACTCGAGAAAAAGGTGAAAAAACTGGAAGCCTCTAAGAAGAAGTAATCCCTGATATCGCAAATCTCTGACGTGGTTTGATCCGGATGGGGCGGTGCCCCATCCGGTTTCATTCTGCGGCAGTCCTGGCGTTCGATGTGTCGGGGTGGTGGCATTTGGTGCCTCAAAAAAACGAGATGCTGAAGGGACATATCATGCAAGATATTAAGAGCATCCTTGTCGCGGTGGATTTATCCGAGGGCTCCGAGAAGGTGGCCGAGGTCGCGGCCGGTTTCGCCAAGGCGTTTGCGTCGAAGCTGTATTTTCTCCATGTGGTGCGGGATATTCCGTTGATCTTGGGCGATCCGGATATCCCGGACGAACGCGACGCGGCGGCGCAGGAGGTTCGGAACGAGAACCTTGAATTGCAGGCATTGCGGGACAAGGTGACCCCGCCCGGCGTTGAAGCGATAGCCCTTCAAATTCGCGGCCATGCCAGCGAAAAAATTCTCTCCGAGACGGTCAAGCTCAATATCGATCTTCTGGTTATCGGCGCCAACCAGGACCTGGTTCGGCATGTGCTCGCGGGCGACGTGGTCAAGGAAACCCTGCGTCATGCGCCCTGTCCCGTGGTGGTCGTTCCCCCCGTCCGGTTGAAAGCGGGAGTCGGAACCTAAGCGTAACTATGTCCGATTGATCCAGGTTATGGCCAGCGTCCCCAATGGCTTTGTCAGATTAACTGGGCTTGAACTGGCTGATCAGAAGCGGTCAAGACTCTCACGCGGCGAGTTGACGCCATTCAGTGAGCGCGGCAGCGCGATTCTGCTTGAAGATATCGCGGCGATTGAGGTGGCGGTCCTGGTTGAAGTGGTTGTGGATCGAGGCATGGGCAACGGCGAATTTCTGCAGGGTCTTTACGTCCCTGAACTTCGCCATCGCTCCTTCTCGTCGTCGGAACGGCTGGTGGGAATTCTCGGCTCGATTGTTGAGCCACCGACCGCACTCTTGATCGGCAGCATTGCCGATGTCCTTCATCGCCGATCGG
>CEPV01094534.1_pt1 | contig 11859 bp, 10 predicted proteins | sample 530451 | NCBI WGS metagenome assembly CEPV01 (sample SAMEA2620097, study PRJEB7988) | marine metagenome | isolation source: saline water (ENVO:00002010), including | reverse complement strand
GGTGGCCAGAGGTAGAATTGAACTACCGACACGAGGATTTTCAGTCCACTGCTCTACCGACTGAGCTATCTGGCCATTTAGGAAGGCGGCTATTAAACCCGTTGCTACAAATGGAGTCAAGATCCAGTGGGAATGCCTTGGGCTCTACTCCATAGCCCAGGAACCAATTCACGGCTAGCCTTTTGGCTCTGGCGGTATATAGCCATCGGCTTTGGTGAGTTCTTCGCCGGCAAAATATCTGTCCATCTGTTCGTTCAGGTATCTCCTGGCATCTTTGTCCATCATATTGAGCTGGTGTTCGTTGATCAGCATGGTCTGCTGTTCCTGCCATGCGGTCCAGGCTTGCTGTGAGACATTTGTGTAGATCTCCTGACCGCGAGGTCCTGGAAAAGGGGGGGCTTCCAGTCCAGGTAGTTCCTTCTTCAGCCTTGTGCAAAATACCAGGTGAGTCATGTCTCCGTTGCGCCTCTTGTATAGCTGTTGATGAGTCTTACCACGGGAGCCGCCAGTCCTATCTGAGCTGGATGTCCCGGATCGTACCAATACCTCTGCCCTGATTCGGTGATGAGGGATGGCGCCTTCTGTAATTTTACGTGAACAGGCGTGATATCCAAATGGAAATGCGTGAAAGTGTGGCGAAACGGCTCGTGCCGGGTAGTCGCTTCTATGGATTCAGGTGACACGCCGAGGGATATACAACAGGTCGTCACCTCATCGGCACGGCATTCGGGAAAACTCCACAGCCCGCCCCAGATGCCTTGGGAAGGTCTCCGTTCGAGCAGGAATTCGCCTTCGGGGTTCTCAAGCAGTAACAGATGTACGGCTCGGATCGGCAGCCTACGCCTGGGCTTGGGCGTCGGCAGCTCATCTGTTCGCCCGGTCGCAAAAGCGCGACAGCCGTCACCAACAGGGCAGGCTGCGCAGTCCGGGCGCTTGCGATGACATACTGTGGCGCCAAGATCCATGATCGCCTGGGTATAGTCTGCCAGCCGTTCAGCGGGCAGGTGCTGTTCAGCCAGGTCCCACAACTTTTTCTGTACGCTTGCTTGCCCGGACCACCCTTCGATTTCGTGAAATCTTGCCAGCAACCTGCGTACGTTGCCATCCAATATCGCAGCCCTTTTCCCCATGGCCAGTGTCAGTATCGCCGCCGCTGTGGAGCGGCCGATACCCGGCAGTCGCATCAGTCCTTCCAGAGTATCGGGGAATTCGCCGTGCAAGGTGTTTTGCACCACGTAAGCGGCTTTGTGCAGATTGCGGGCACGTGCGTAATAGCCGAGGCCGGTCCAATGATGGAGCACCTCGTCTTCGCTGGCAGCGGCCAGATCGGCAACTGTAGAGAATCTCTGCAGGAAGCGCTGGTAATAAGCAATCACCGTCTCAACACGGGTCTGTTGTAACATGATTTCCGATATCCACACACGGTAGGGAGTGATATCACGCTGCCAGGGGAGATTCTTGCGGCCGCATCTATCGAACCAGGATAGCAATCGTTCGCAGAAATCTGATTGGACTGCATCCGGCACGACCATTAGCCGGTCCTAATGCGCATTATTGCGCCAAGGATAAATTGGTGCGTGCGTATTCACACAGCATCTTAATGATGCCACGAGTCAGGTCGCGGTTGTCCGCCATCATTTCGTAGAGCGACTCGCCTTCAAGCTGCAACAGCGTGCAATCTTCCAACGCTTCCACTGAGGCGGCACGGGGTTCCGGATCGAGGGCTGCCATCTCGCCGAATACCGCTCTGGTGCCGAGAATATTGAGTTGGGTATCGCCCTGAAAGACTCTCACCTGACCGTCGACAACGATATACATGCAGGTGCCGAGGTCCCCCTCCGCCATGATAAGCTCACCTTTCTCGTAATCCACGAGCTTCACAATCGTGGCGATGTCCACCAACTGATCCTCTCTGACCGAAGCGAAAACCTTAACGGACTTGAGGAAGATGACCTTTTCGATCGTTAATAGCATGTTCTCATCGTCCTAACTTGGCTGTTGCGGTGCCAATCTCTTTTCCTTCAGTTCTCTGGCAACGGCGCGAACCGTGGCTGCGGGATCATCGATATGTATGTCCAGGTAGTGATCGATCTCCTGCTGACTCAGTTCAGACATACTCCATAGGGCAGTCTCTCGGACCAAGGCCTCGCCATCCTTGAGGGAAGCAGCTAAAAGCGATGGATAGTCCTGATTCTTGTCCTTGCCCAACTGGTACACCATACACGCACGTGTCCAGTAGAATGCTCGGTCATAATGGTGACTGATCATCTCTTCAAAGCGATCCTCGGCGGATAAGCGTTGTTGCGGGAACCTCACCTTCAGTAACTGCAGCCTTTCCGTCACGCGCAGATCATCCAGTAGTGGTAAAACGATCTGTTTGAGTTCGTTGGTTAACAGATTGTCCAGCACTTCGAGTGCGAAGGCGCGCAGGTCCGCCACCTTGCTGTCGATGTGCGCCCGTGTATCCAGCATGATGATGGATGGAAAGATGAACGAAATCAACAACAGCATCTTATCCCGGCGCGCGTCCAACTCGTTTCCTAAAGCTCCATGCACGAGGGCGTAACGGTCGTGACCGTGCAGATCGTCCATAGCAGCCAGTAGCCATGTGATGACATTCACTTCCTCAATCAGATGATTGACATAGATGTAGCGATCATCAGGATCGGCTTGGTAGTGCATATTGGCCAAGTTCAGGGAAACGTAGTGGCGGATTTCCGTTTGTTCGATGTCGATGTAAAGCCGAAAGGTCTCGATGACCCTGTCACCACCGATCGCACGGAGCATATCGACAATGTGCAGTTTTTCCTGACGATTCAAATGGGGTGCGCTGAACGCTCGATCGAGTGTATCGACGGCCGGCTCGCCGTAGTTATGCATGGCGTGTCTGATGGCCGTCTGCAGTGAAGGTACCGGTATTTTGGCCACGATCAGGTCGATTAAGTCAGGGTCCTTAAGGATGCCTGCGGATACTATGGCCTGATCTACAATCGACGCATCGGAATCATCAAGTAGTTCGACGAGGCGATCCGAAAATTCGCTCAGGCCAATTTCACCCACGAGGTCGGCGGCCAGACGACGTTCTTCGGCCTTGTCAGAGTGAACCAATTCAGCGAGGTGATCCTGCGCAGCTTGATTCTGCGGTTCATGACGAAGCAGGCCCACCATGGCACCCTTTTGCATCTGATAATCATCGGCGGAAAGATATGGTTCCAATCTTTCCGCAGTATCGACTTGTCCAAGTGCGCCGTAGGTTTTGTACGCTTGTCCCCGCACTTCGGCATCGGTTTCGGTTGCCATTCGCGCCACGACCTGATCAGACAGCTCCGTTAGCGCTAGCCGTTGCACACGGTGCAACGCATCCATTCGCACCAACACCATGTCGTTAGCCAATGCCTGCCCGATCAGATCGCTGAGATCCGGATCGTCGACATCCTCGAGAAGATTCAGGCAGTAATATACCTCCGCCGGATACTGGCTGGTGAGCCCATTCTTGATGATCTCGAGGCTGGCATTGTCCAAGTCAGTCAGGATCGTCTCCCCCAGCTTGCGTCTTTGCAGAGAGAGCACGAGGTTAGACAGATACAGTCGCCTTATGGAAAACCCGCAGCCAATCCACACGGCCATGACGACGACCAGGATGAGTAGAAACTGATACGGCTCCCAACCCAGGTAGTCGGTTAGCAGGTAAAGGCAGATACCGGCCATGCCCCCTGCAAGCGGGTCGATGATACCCTCTATCAACGAGGTGCCGAGGGCGCGCTGACGATCCGGTAGAACCTGGAACAGGATGGCGATGCTGGGTCGCCAGACAGACGCCTGCAGAATGAATCTGGAACCATTGGTCAGCACCATGATGATGAAGATGAACGTCAGGGGAACGTTGCTGAATTCCATCAAACTGAGCAGAGCAGAACCGGTCGCTACCAGGATGGGAAAGGAGATCACCCCGGCCAGAAGCCCGAACCTTCGGAGGAATGGAGCGAACAGGAAGATCATGAAGACCATGGTAAGAAATGCTGCCAATGCAAAGAACTGACCCAGAAATGCAGCCAGTTCCTGCTGGTCGGTGAGCTGAGCGGAGGCATAGTCGTAGAAGGCGATATCAAGGAAGAAGTAGGCGAACAGATAGGCAGTCTCACAGATACAGATAAAGCGTACGTAAGGCTGCCTGATCAGCGCAGCGAACCGGTTGCCCTTCTGTTCTTGCGGCGCCAGATCTTCGCTGGTGAGTATGAGCTTCTGCCGGAACGCAGACACGGTGCGCTGCACGATCAGGAAGACACCGAGAGTGGCGAGAATCGCCACGATTAAGAGATCCGCCACTGCGATATAGTCAAGCAGCAATACGATGGAAAGGCCCGCCACCATTTCCGCCAGAAATTCACCGGAACGAACCAGGGCGGCCAGTCGCTTTGTCTGACGCACGTTCAATAGTCTGGCCAGAAGCGACGTAAACTCCAGGCTGTACAACATATAGGCCAGTTCAAACCAGAGCGGCAAGGCAAAAACAAGCCAAGGCAATTCGCCGAAGCTCAGCAGGGAGCGAAATGCCACCAGCCCAAACAGAATGAACCCCAAGATGGTGAATAGGTAGCCCCTAGCCGAAAAGTGCCGCGTCAACCAGTTGATGAGCAGGGTCACCAGGGTACCTGTGACAGCAAGGAGTATCGCGATGAGGGCGAGCTGCTGTGATTTGAACTGTGACAGGAACAAAGTGTAGGCACAGACACGAACCATTCCCAACGTGATCCCGCTGAGGAATATATTCGAGAACAGTAGTGCAGTGACGCGCTTCTCTTCGGGACGAATGCCGATTCTGATTAGCCACCTTTCCAATGGCGACGGCGGACTTGAGTCGGTGGCTGCTACGTGACGATCCACAGTTGAATACCTGACTGGTAGGGGCGGATGAGTCTAATCCTCTTCTATCGGCACGGGGACTGTCTTCGTATCTGCAATTCGAGCGCGCATTATAATGGAAATCGTACCCAAGGAAAGAAACAGGAAGTGGTCAGTTATCCCGGTTCTTTTGTATCAACTCATGCCGCCAATCTTTAACGGACCGGCGTGGTGTGATAACATATACGTCTCGTTGTACGAAGAATTGCACTAGCCTCAATCGGGCTGTTGGGACGAGAAAGTCCTGGCGACAAGTGGCAGTTTCACGACATAACATCCAATAAGACCAATCGTTGATCCTTCCTGCGAGTGGGCCGTTCATATCCAGCCTCGCTCACGATAGGCGGTGCACTTATTGAGAGTTGGCGGCAGCTTTCAATTCAGGGGTTCATGTCACAGAGGAAGCTCTGATGTCCAAGCCGGGCAGTCCTTCAAATCCCTTTCGGGTGGCCGTCCTCGGTGCGGGCCCGGCTGGATTCTATACCGTAGGCGCGCTATTGCGGCAGTCAGATCTAACCGTCGAGATCGATATGTTCGACAGTCTGCCATCCCCTTTCGGGTTGGTTAGAACGGGGGTTGCACCGGATCACCAGAAGGACAAGTCCGTGATTCGCGTCTACGAAAAGAGCGCCCGAAGCCCACACTGTCGATTCTATGGATGCGTTGAATACGGCAGACAGATCCACCTGTCTGACCTGAAGGAACACTACCACCAGGTGGTCTTCGCCACAGGGTCACAGACCGATCGAAGCATGGGTATCCCCGGGGAAGACCTCGCCGGCAGCCACTCAGCCACCGATTTTGTGGCCTGGTACAACGGCCATCCCGATTTTGCCGACCACCATTTTGATTTTACTCAGACGCGGGCCGCCGTCATCGGTCTCGGCGACGTGGCCCTGGATGTGGCCAGGATTCTGTGTCGAACCAACGCTGAACTGAAACGGACTGATATGGCGGATTACGCCATCGAAGCGCTCAGCCAGAGTCACATCAGGGAGGTCACGATCCTGGGTCGGCGCGGACCTGCCCAGGCTGCCTTCTCAACTCCGGAAATCAAGGAGTTGGATGAACTGGCGGACGCGGACGTCGTGGTACGCCAGGACGAAGTGCACCTGGACCCGTTCAGTCAGGCAGAGCTTGAACAGAGTCAGGACCGCGAACGGCGGAACAACGTAGCGGCATTGCAGTACTTCGCGTCCAGAGCGCCGGCAGGCAAAGATAGAAGGCTCGCCATCCGATTCCTGGTCTCGCCAACCCGCGTCATCGGCTCCGGTTCCGGGCAGGTCAAGGCAGTTGAACTGGTCAAGAATGAGGCGTTTCAAAGCGACGACGGGTCGGTGCGAGCCAGGCCCACAGAGCAATTCGAGACCTTACCGATCGGCTTGATCTTCAGATCCGTGGGTTATCGTGGCGTGCCCCCGGAAGGCATACCCTTCAACGATGACTGGGCAACCATCGAGCATGAAAGGGGACGCATCGTGGCTGCCGACACCCGCCAGCCACTGCCGGGCTTGTACACCGCAGGTTGGATCAAAAGGGGCCCAGTCGGTGTGATCGGCACCAACAAGAAGGATGCCCAGGAGACCGTTGCCTGCATGGTGCAAGATCTGCAGGCGGGCCGAGTGCTCGCTCCCGCCAAACCGCAGGTCGAAGCTGCTACAAAGCTGATAAAGGAGCGCCAGCCGCAGTTCATCTCCTATGACGATTGGACGGTGATCGATGCGGAGGAGGTCGCCCGTGGTCAGGAATCCGGACGACCTCGCGTAAAATTCACAAGCATTGCCCAGATGCTGGCAGTGTTGGGTCGTTAGCGCTCACTCAGGATGTGTTCTGCGGTTTGAGTAGAGCGTCCAACACTTCGTCGATGGCGGGAACTTCGGCGCGGTCTTTGAACTGACTCAGACGCTGGAAGATCTTGGCGGCCCCCTCGTGAAAATCACCCGGAACGCCGGCATCGGCAAAGGTTGCTGAGATCTCGCGCATCTCACCGGCAAAGCGCCAGGCCTTGGCAGTATTGCCTGCTACCCGGTTGCGGGTCTGCTCGGTAAAGCTGTCTCCCCACTGCCTTTCCAGATCTGCTCTGACGCCCGCTTGCTCCGCCACCGCGAGGATGGCGCTTAGCAGTGCCGTGCTGCCTTTGGTGTATGCGGCAAAGGTCATCTTTAATGCAGATGCCGCGCCGACCCGATCGGAGATAACGATCGCTTCAAGGGGAGATGCGGTGAAGTACGTCGCGATATCGGGCGCGTGTTCACCGGATAGATACAATCGCGTGTTGGATTCCTGTCGCCAGGCCGGGCCGCCGATAATACCACCATCCACAAACCTGCCGCCGGCGGAGAGAATGAGCTGCTCTATCTTGCCCGTGCGCTTGGGTGATATGGCGTTGCCTTCGAGGTACGTGCCACTGAAGCCGGTCGCTGTGACCTCCTCGGCTACCGCTTCGGCTGCGTGGGGCGGGCATACGCTGAGTATGCAGTCGCTTTGAAGGACCAGTTGCTGCAGCGTATCGCAATCCTCTAGTCCGGCTCGCCCCGCCCGCTCGCGAGTCGCATCGCTGCGATCTGCAGATGCCCAGAGCACGCGGTTGCCGGTGCCGGCAGCGGCAGCGCCCACCGATGCGCCCATCGCTCCCGGGTTTATCAATCCGATCGTCTTGCTCATCTAAACACTTCCCTTCACATCAATTGCTCCGCCGTACTGTTCAGGTAATCGATCAACTCCTCCTGTGTTGAGCCAGGCTGCAACAGGATGAGCCTTGATACGCCGGCCTCTTCATATTGAGCTACCTGTTCAGGCGCGAGCCGGTGTCTGGGCGTGACGCTGATCTCCAGTTCCCCCAAGTCGGCCGGTCGCTCGTATTTTCCGGCTGCCTCCTGCAAGCCTGCGATGCACGTTGCAGTGGAGTCGAGGTCCAAGGCAAATCCATACCAGCCGTGGCACTTCTCGACGGCCCGACGCAAAGCCGCTGGGCTGGCACCACCGACTACCAGAGGCGGCCCGCCCGCTCGTGCTGGTCGGGGTCGACTCTGTATGGCGCTGAATTTCGTGAATTTCCCGGTGAATTCAGGATTGTCGCTCTGCCACAGATTGCGCAGGACCTCAATATACTCGTCGGTCCGGGCGCCTCGCTCGCTGAACTCGACTCCCAGCGCGTCGAATTCCGCCTTGAGATATCCCGCGCCTATGCCGAAGATGAGGCGGCCCTCTGTAACCACGTCCAGGCTTGCGATCTCCTTAGCCAATACCAGCGGATTGCGCTGTGCGATCAGGACGATACCGGTTCCCAGTTTGATCGTCTTGGTGACGCCGGCCAAATAGGCAAGAATGGTTGAGGGATGCAGCATCGGTGCTTCCGGTGGTGCGGGCGAGGGGGGTGCTTGAGGATCGGGCAGGACGACGTGTTCGCCGGTCCAGAGTGAATCATAGCCAGCCGACTCCGCGGCTTGGGCAACCGCCCTGGCGATCTCTGGCTTCGCACAAGGTCCCGATCCGATACCGAACAGTCCGAATTTCATAGTGGTGCTCCATGACTTTTCAGCCTTACTATCTGTCAGGAGCGCGCTGATGTAAAGCATCAGCAAGGTAATATCGTGAAAAATGTGCTCTACTAATGGGGTCTATAAGAGACGAACGCTGAAGGCCACCCACGACGTGCGTAATTGCCCCACGATGAAAGTGTTAGTGATCCTGCTGCTAAGTGCCTTAGCCGGTGTGTGGCCGTTACATGCGGCGGTAGCAGAAGCATCGGGAGACTCCATCGAATGGGATCTCTTAGACCTGCTGCTCAGTAAACATGTTAGCAAAGGGGTGATAAGTGGCTCGCCAGTTAATATAGTGAACTATTCGAACATACGCAAAGACGCAAGACTGCAGGTTCTGATCGATCAAATCACGAGTTATCCGCAGTCGCATCTGGTGTCCCGGGAAGAGAAGCTCAGTTTCTTTATCAATGCGTATAACATCCTGACCATCAAGGTCATAGTGGACCATTGGCCGGTGGCCAGCATTCGTGATATTGGCAACTGGTTCAGCAACGCTTGGGACATTCCGGTCATCGAGGTAGATGGGCAGAGAAAGTCTCTGGATGATATCGAGCATAGGGTATTGCGCACCATGGGAGAGCCCCGAATTCACTTTGCCCTCAACTGCGCATCGGTGAGTTGTCCCAACTTAAGGCTCGAAGCGTACAGACCGGACCGCGTCTACAGCCAGTTGGATGACCAGGTGGAGGAGTTCGTAAACCAATCCGGCAAGGGCGCCAAGCTGCAAGGTGATCTCCTGCACCTATCCAAGATATTCAAGTGGTACGCGGAAGATTTTGACGATGTGGGCGGCGTGCTTGAATTCATGCGGCAGAGACGGCCAGGTCTCAAATTCACGCGAATCAAGACCGACCTGGACTATGACTGGGATTTGAACGGTGGCTGATCTATCGTTCCCAACGATGTATATACGGCGCCAGACGGCTTGGTGACGCTCTGGTAGAGAACAATCTCACTTGCTTCCGATCGCATCGGATCGACCGGATAGTCGACGGATGCTCTCTTTGGAAAACCTCGCCTGCATCTGCCCAGTGTAAAGTGGCCCCGAAATGACTTGTCCGCCACCGCGAAACCGTGGGATTGCACCAACTTCTCCACAGCTTCCGCAAGCGCGTTCAACCGCTCATTCTCGACGACCATCGCTGCGATCACCCGCGGTCTGGCGGCAGTTGGGAAGATCACAATGCGGTCGATTTCGTATGTGATCTGCGGCAGATGCCAGCCGTCGCTGATTCCCTGCAACAGCTCGGGGATCACTGTTGCATCGGTGTTGCCGAGGAAACGTAAGGTCATATGGATGTTGCTGTCGGCCGTCCAGCGTACCTGGTCACTCCAGCCACATCCTTGCAGGCCATCGATGCACGCGGCGAGCTGCGTGATGATCTTCGCTTCCGGTTTAAGGGCAACAAAGGTTCGCAGATGGGTACGGCTGCTGGTCAAGGTGTCAACCTGATCTGACGGAAGGACTAATTGTCTGGCAACAACCTGAAGCTGTCCAGCGGATCTCCGCCCTGACTTCTGATTTGCGTTAGTACATGGAAGGTACCGCCATCCGGCGGAATCGCACAAATAGACAGCTAAATCCGGCTACTGTCCTACAATATATGTAAGTAGGTCTGCTGTAGCTAGAAGTGCCGCTGCGCAAGTGAGAATTGCAGAAACGTCCCGGACAGGAAGTCTCGGACAGAAACGTCCCGGCGAAATCTGCAAACGTAATTTCCGGATCATTCGAATTGGGTATGGAAGATGAATAACTTAAGACTGGCCACAGTATTTGTCCTGAGCAGCTTGCCTTTCGCCGCAGCTTTTCTGGCATTTCTAAACTTCTATGTGCCTACGACCGGGAAGCTCGAGGCGAACGAAGTCATCCTCACCGTCGCCGCGGTGTTCGGCGTGGCGGAGATTGGCCTCGGTGCGGCACTGCTGGTGATCTACCAGTCCATGTTGAAAGGCAGACTCGATACTCTGAGCCACCGGATCAGCAACATCAACGACGGGGAAGCGGTCGCCATGGGCGCGACCAGGTCCACAGACCGAATCGGAGAGCTTTGCACCCAGGTTACGAGGGCAAAGATCGTACTGTCTGAGTCCCTTGAGAGAGTTGGGGAACTGGCAGGCAGGCTTGAGGGTTTTTCTGCGGAGATGCAGCAATCGACGTGCGGCTCAATGAGTGAATCACCCGATTTTCGGTCAGGCATGGATGGTTTGAGCACCACGTTGCAGGACGTGGAAGTCAGCGTTGCTGATATGGAAAAGGACGCTGAGGAGATAGATACCGCTGCGCGTCAAGCCGGATCTCTGACAGAGGAGAGCCAGGGCGTGATGTCGCAGACCAAACAGTCCATGGAGGAGTTATCCGATAGCGTGCAAGCAGCAGAGCAATCCATCATCAAAGTGGCCGACGACAGTGAGAATATCGGCGGGATCCTGGAAGTGATTCGTGGCATCGCCGACCAGACCAATCTGCTGGCCCTCAATGCGGCCATCGAAGCTGCCCGAGCCGGTGAACAGGGGAGAGGCTTTGCGGTGGTGGCGGATGAAGTTCGCACCTTGGCGCAACGCACCCAGGAGGCAACCGGTGAGATTAACGATATGGTCACGACGCTGCAGTTAGGCGCTTCCGAAGCGACCAATGTGATGAAGAATGGCAGAGAACTCACGTCCTCCACGGTAGAACAACTGGAACAGGCGCTGCAGACGATCGGCGCGGTCACCGATTCGGTCAATGCATTGCAGCAGTACAATCAGAAGATGGTCAACCACTCCCAGCATCAGTCCGGCATCACCCAGCAGATGCACAGTCACGTGGGGCAGATTACGGACGTGGTAACGGACAGCAGTGGCGCTTCAGCAGGATCCGCTCAACTGCATGAAAACCTGCAGGAGTGTATCGTAGAGCTAAAGTGCATCGGGGGTGAATCCGAGATCTAGCCCGCGACTCCCGTGCCGCGACCATGCTCGCGCGGCAAGCTGCTGTTGCGATCCCGCATCGCGTCGGGCCTGAGTCCGCTCGATTACCTCCTTGCTATTTGCGATGAATAGCAGAAGATGGGCATTGCAGAACCCGAACCAAGCTCAGTAGATAGCTTGATTTCATCTCGGCAGCCGGCGGACCGACAGCAAAACCATGCAGCTACACAGACTACTCATCCTTGCAGGCCTGATGGTCGTGTTCTGTGCACCCTCCGCCAGTGCCGCAACGTCGACGACAGTGTACGTCGAGATGGGAGACAGATTCCTTGCTCTAAACTGGCTGCTTACCGGTGTTGCACTGGGATTCTTGATCTATAACCTTTGCCTCGCATTCTTTACCCGTGAAACCGTGTTCCTCCTCAACGGGTTGGTCCTGCTGACGGGGATGATCATTCTAGTAAATCGGGAGACCCCCCAGCTCTGCTGGGGAGGCACCCAG
>CEPV01094503.1_pt1 | contig 11860 bp, 11 predicted proteins | sample 530451 | NCBI WGS metagenome assembly CEPV01 (sample SAMEA2620097, study PRJEB7988) | marine metagenome | isolation source: saline water (ENVO:00002010), including | reverse complement strand
AGCCGCTACTAAAGTAGCAATGCCAATAATGATTGATTGGGTAATACGGTTATTGTTCATTCGTTTAACTTCTCCCTATTATACAACAAATTAAATATATCTCAAAGCTATTTTCTCCACAACCTTATCCCAATTATATGTTTTCCGGCTATAATCCTTAATCTCTTTGGCCCGTTCTTTGGCAATTTTAGGATTTTTTAGAATAAATTCCAACTTTTGTTTTAAGTCCTTAATACTCTTATTTTTAAAAAGAAAAGGTGAACTTTTAAACATTTGTTTATGGATTCCAATGTTAGAAAGCAACAAAGGCCGGCCAAAGCTGCCCGCTTCTAAAACCGCTAAGGGCAGACCCTCTTGCTCTGAAGGATTAACGAATAAGCAGGCATTGCTGTAAAGTTCTTTTAATATTTTTCCTTGTTGAGCGCCTAAAAACATAATTTGATTATCACCGCCGGCCATTTTCTCAAGTTTAGCTTTATAGTCCTGGGTATAAAAACCAGGACCGATAATAACCAATTTTTTGTCTGTTTTAACCTGTTGAAATGCTTTGATTAAATAGTGAATACCTTTATGGGCAATTAAACGGCTGACTGCTAGGATATAGTTATTCTCTTTTAAGCCCCACTGCTTAATTAATTGAGCTGGAACATGATTAACCGGATTAACTCCGTGGGGAATAAAATCAGTTTTACGGTTGTACTGACTCTCAGTATATTTTTGTATTTCTAAAGAAACCGGGATAATTTCATCAGCTAAATAACAGCCCATCATTTCGCCTATGCTCAATGCAAACTGGGCAAAAGCGCCCCATTTCTCATGAAAATAGTCCCGGCAATGAAAAGTAAAGACGATTTTAGTTCTAGGTCTAAAAATCTTAGGTATCCAGATATTGAAAGCCGGCCCAATACCATGATAATGAATCACCTCGGCCCTAAGCTTAAAAAGAGCGTGAAGCGTAGCTAAAAAAGTATGGCTAATCGCATCTAAATGCTTAGTTTTTAAGCTGGGCAAAGAAATAAGATTCACTTGCCTGTATCTGTCTAGTTTTTTAGAAGTGTAATATTTTCTAGTATAGACAAAAACTTGGTAATTTTTCTTTTGAGCCAAACGCAAACTGACCTCTTCCACATGACGCTCAATTCCTCCGAAAAGCGTTGGTATGCCTTTTTGGCCAATCATAGCGATTTTCATATTATTCTAAAATATCTATTACCTCCCAATCCCGCTCAATAATCTTTTCTTTAATATATTCCTTTTGATTGTTTTTAGTAACAAATCTAAAAGACAAGCTGTCTACGCCTATTTGCTTCTGAACTAAAAGCTTGTAAGTGCCATTCTGTTTAACCTTTTCAGATATTTCAGGTAAAAGATATTTAAATTCAATTACCTTTTGCTGACCAGTCGGTATTTTAATCCAATTGCCAAAAACTGTTTTTCCTAATTCATCAATAAACGCTGTCATGTCTTCAAGACCGTTTGCTTGTAAAAGCCAGCTTCCCTGAGGCGCATAAATTCTTAAATATGCTCGGTAATCATCATTAAACCAATCCTTAGCTCCCCCAGTATGCGTATAAATAATCCTTAAGGTCGCTTCTGGTCTTTCCTTGTCTAAATCAAGCTCGTACTCTACTTGTCGGGTGATAAAAAAGTTGCTTTTGCGAGCGGCTAAGTTAGCTTCAACAATCATTAAATAATCAGCTTGATAGGTTTGGTTAACTTGGCCGGCCCAGCCTTGAGCTGAAATTATTCTCTGAACTTCTTCATCTTGAAAATACAAAAGGATATTTTTTCTGTTTAATTCCTTTAAGGCCAAATCTTTAATTTTCCGCTGTTCCCAGAAACTATCTTTGGCTAAGCGAGTTAAAATTTCTTGACCTAGGGCTTTAAGAATTGTTTTTCTTTCTCCCCTAACAAGGCCTCGTTCTAGATATCCTTGCTCTACTTCATATTCTAATTGATAAAGCGCGTCTTCAGCTTGAAACTCTTTATCAAATTCAGTTAGATAAATCGGACCGGTTAATTTTAATAATTCAGGCAGAATTGAGGCATTAATTCCGATAATGCCGTCAAATTCTTCCAGACCGCCTTGAAGATGATAAAAATATTCAACTTGCTGAGCTGAAATAATAAAATCGGGCGACCAGTTACCATCTCTCATTTGCCAGTTATTTACTTTTAAATGATCTTTAATTGGTTGGGGCGGATCGGTTTGGACACTGCCAAAACCATCAAAAATATTAGTATCGTGTATTTGAAAGAAAGTTACTTGACCATTTTTAACTTTAATAATGGCAAAGCTGCCCAAATAACCGCCGCTTGGTCTTAATTCTAAATTATTCTGTAAAAGCAAAAGATAAGTTTTTTCTTGGCCCAAACCAGTCAATTTAGGAATTAATTTCCAATAAGAAATTTCTTGGGTTTGGTTCAAGATCCAGCCTTTTTGCCATATTAAAAAACCGCCGATTAGGACTAAAATGATTGAAAAACTAATTAAGATTTTAATGGTGTTTGACTCTTTCATAGATTTTAATTATCTTCTTATAATGATTCTCCGGGTTATACTTGCTTAAAACCTGTGCTTGGCCCTGCCGGCCCATTTGATTAATTAATTTTAAATGTTTCAAGGCCCAAGCCATCTTGGCTGACAAATCATTTTGATTATTGGGCTTAAATAGCAAGCCAGTTTTCATATTTTTAATCATTTCGGACAAACCGCCAATTTTAGCGGCCATGACCGGCTTGGCCAAAGCTAAGCTTTCTAAAACAGCATAAGGAAAATTCTCTGGCCAGAGCGAAGGTACAATTATTGAACAAGCATTAGCAATGGTTTTTTGCAGCAATTTACCTTTTTTTATGCCCAAAAATTCTATTTGTTGATGATAGCCAGCTAATTTTTCTAAATTCTCTTTTTCTGGACCATCCCCAGCTATCTTCAACTTTACTTGCGGAAATTGATCTGAAATTTCTAAAAAGGATCTGATTAATAAATCAACTCCCTTTTCCCGGCTCAAACGACCAAAATATAGTAAATACGAATCTTTATTTGACGGAGTTAAGCTTAAAGATGATTTATTAACAAAATATGGAAGATAAACTATCTTTTCTTTAGGAATCCCCCAAGCTAAAGCTTTTCTTTTAAGGAATAAACTAGGCGCTAAAAAAACATCTATCTGCTCAGCTACTTTTAAAAAATCTCTTTGCCAGATGCCCTCTAAATAACCGCCCAAGCTTTCAATATATGAATCTTTAATACATTTTTTAGTTAAACAAAAACGATAATCTTTTTCTTTTAAACAGTCAAAACAAGCTTGTTTCTGGGAAAAGAACTTATAATTCGGGCAAAAAAGCTTGTAATCATGCAAAGTCATTGCGATGGGGATATTGTATTTTTTTAAAGCAAAAATAATTGATGGTGAAAAATGACTGAAAATGTTGTGAAGATGCGCTATATCTGGCTTTTTATATTTAACAATTTTCTCTAGTTTCTTTTTTGCCTCCTTGTTCCAAAAAATTCGTCTGGCTTTTTTAAAAACCTTACTGAATCCTGGTTGATCAGAAAAATCAATAAGCTTGGCAAAATCCTTTTCTTCAGGCAAATGGAAGTTTTGAGGATGTTGAGCGCTCCAAACTGAAACCTGATGAGCTTTTTTAGTCAAAAGCTCCGCTAAGTCAAAAAAATATCGCTCTGCTCCCCCCTTAATGAAGAAAAACTTATTTATCTGTAATACTTTCATTAATTTGTCGAGACCACAACCTTTGATCTATTTGACTGACAGTCTATTCTCTGCGCCGGAAATAAAAGTTTGATTTTTGCTTTTATAATCCAAAAACCTACTCTTAACCAATGTTTTCTGATGGCTTGTCGAGTAGTACAAATCATCCAATTGATTGGACTTTTCTGGGGCAAAAGCATTTCTCTGGTTCTTAAGCCAAAATCAGACCAATTTCTAACTCTTCGTAATCTGCCTATTCTTAATCCCCAAACATCTGAAGGATAAATATTGCCAATCGGGTCAATGAATAAAGAAGTTAATCCGGAATAATCTGGCAGAATTCTTTTTTGCTCTTCTAAAAATCTCAATAAGCCCCAGGCAAAGTATGCCCTTAACCATTTTTTAGGCGAAAAGCTTTTAATTTCCTGGTCAATCAGCCAATTAAGTTCTCGGTTTATCTTCTTCAAATTATTTATCTGGTTATCGTTTTTATCAAAATAGTGATTGGAGTTATGATAAGCGGCTAAACTGAATTCTACTTCTAGTTCTCTGCTTAACCGATAAATTCTTTTTAATTGATTAATATTTTGATCACCTAAAGTAAAAGCAATCTTAATATCTCTTAAGCCTAATTCCTTTAAAAGTCGAATTGTTTCTAAAACTAAACTATAGCCGCCGGGAAAGCCCCTTAATTCCTCATGGACTCTGCCAAAACCATCTAAAGAAACAGCAATACCAATGTCTCTTTTAAATCTAATGATTTTCTGCATTTGTTTTTTAATTAAACTAGGAGAAAAACCATTAGTGGAAATAACGATTTTGGCTTTAGGACACTGACGGCTGATAATTCTAATAATTTCTGGCAATTCTTTTTTTAAAAAAGGCTCTCCCCCGCTTAGATTGATATTTTGAGCGTTTCGTGGTAAATTAGTATAATCAATCGGCTGACAAGAGGCAGTTCCTTTTTTCTGCCAAATATTACAAAACTGGCAACGGCTGTTGCATTGATAAGTTATGGCCAAAACAAAATCTTTAGGCGCAAAATTATTTGATTGACTGGTTGATTTACTCATCATTAATATTATTACTTTACCAAAGGTTATGGAAAATGTCAACACAAAACAATCAAGAAAACTATTCTATTTTTTATTAAGCTTAGTCCTTTTAAGGCCTAGTTTAGACATTACCAGTCAAATAGAATTCCAAATTCATCCAAGTCTGCCCCTAATGAATCCTAATATTATTATCGGCGGATTGGTTTTTTTAATTAGTCTGCTCTTTTATTTTAAAAACCTGAAAAATATTCATGCGATTCCCCTTTTCTATCCTATTTTTCTGACGATCGGCCTGTTTCTGATAAGTATTTTCTATTCGGTTAACGCCTTTGCCAGTATTAGAGAATTTATTCGTTTTAGCGCTATTTTCCTTTTGTATTTCTTAGCTTATTGGCTAATTGAAAACAGAAAAGATTTCTATTTATTGCTCAAAGCCATCATCATCAGCTATTTTCTGCCTAGCTTGGTTGCTTTGGTCCAATTAGTTTTTGGTTTAGGCCTACCTGATGATTTTGGCGGTTTTAAAAGAATTTATGGCACTTTTGCTCATCCTAATCCTTTTGCCTTTTATACCTTTTTCATTGTCGGATTAACTCTCTGTTTATTATTATCCCTCCAACAAAGTAAAAAGGATGATCAAATTAAAAAATATTTCCCATATTTTTGGCTCTTTGCCGGCTTAGCGATTTTCCTTCTTTTTGCCACTTATACTCGCAGCGCCATCGCCTGCCTTTTTATCTTTATGGCTATTTTTGGTATTTTCAAATACCGCAAAATTCTTTTAATGGGCGTTTTACTTTTCTTTTTTGCTTATTTTTTCTCTGATGTTTTTCAAGAGCGTCTTTGGGAAATGATTACTTTAGATCCCTATGGTTCAATTATTTGGCGCTTCCGTCTTTGGCGGGATATTATTCCTATATCGCTCTGGCAGCCTTGGTTTGGCTATGGAGCAGGAACCTTTACAAAAATAGTTGAATTTTACCGAGGGTTTAGATGGGGCAGCTTAGACGCTCATAATGATTATTTAAAAATCTTTATGGAAAATGGCTTAGCCGGCCTGGTCGCCTATGGCTGGCTGATACTTGGTCTTTTTTCTTATCTTTTCAAAATATTCAAAAAATCCATTGACCAAGATAAAGTTTTAACTTTAGGCATCCTGGCAATTAGTTTAAGTTTATTTATGATTGCTTCAGTTGATAATGTTCTGCGCGGCACTGCTTTACAATGGAATTTCTGGATTTTGATTGCCGGTTGGTTTAAATTAAAAGCTTGACAAAATATGTAAAATTTATTAACGTTATAATTGCCTGAGATAGAGGCATTTTTTTATGAATACAAACATAAATCAAACAATTAAAATACTTTATCAAAAGAAATGGTTAATTTTTTGGTTGACTGTTTTAGGCGCAGTCCTGTTTTTTGATTTAATAGTTATCCAGCCAGCTCAATACAAAGCTAACTTTAAAATATTGGTTATTCAAAAACAGCTGGCTGGCCAGGATATCTATAGCATTTCTAAATCAAGCCAGTATCTCTCTCAGATTCTAAAAGAAGCAATTTATTCTGATAGTTTTTTTGACGCAGTTATTCAAGCGCCTTATCAAATAGAAACAACTGACTTCCCTATCACATCCAAACAAAGACAAAAACAATGGAAAAGGACTGTTAAAGTTAAAATTGCCCGTGATTTGGGAATCATGGAAATAGATGTGTTTTATCCTGATAAACAAAAGGCCAAACAAATTAGCCAAGCAGTAGTTAATATCTTAACTAAAGATCATCGGCTTTATCATGGGGGCGGTCAAAACGTGGAATTAAAACTCTTGGATTATCCTTTGGTCAATCAAAAACCAGTCATGATTCATATCTGGCTGGGAACAATCTTAGGCGCTTTAACTGGATTGTTAATCGGTTTGCTTTGGGCTTTAAAAAAAGACAAAGCAAAAGAAGATCTTCCGATTATATAGGAAGAAGCTTCCTTTTTGAACAAAATTGTGATATTTTGTCTAAAAAGGAGGTTTTAGGGAATCGCTTTTTAACAAAAACAAAATTCAAATAATCTAGAAACTCAAGAGAAAGGAGATAAAACCATGAAATTAACAAAACGTGAGTTTTTATTCGCGATAGGCGCCGGAGCTGCTGCTGCGTGTAGCCCGTCAGGCGCTGGCAACGATGACGAATGCGAGTTTAACTACGATTACTATGATGTAGTCCCCCGGGCCAGCGACGACGGTATTATAACTCTGAAAATAAAAGTTTGGTGCTTAAGCCATACTAATGGTGGAACCATACCCCCTGAAGAAGGAACGATTATCTACCTTCATTCAATGACCTTGAATCACGCTGATCCATGCAATGATGTGATTGCATGGGCTCCAATTAGAAATGGCTGGTTAACGTTTAACTTTCTGAATCCAGCCGATAGTCCGGCTAACGATGGATTCCGGGACAGATTCTGGGGTAGCGTTTTAAGAGAATGTGACTTCAATACCCCAACCTGGTGGCTCTGCATTCCGAAAGAAAGAAACCCTTACTACAGGGAGGAATGTCCTCCTAGCCGCAACCCAGCCATCGAAATGGTTTTCTGGCGGCTAAATCAAAAAATCACGGTTGTTCCATCCTGGGAACCCTGTGATCAAGTCGGACCGGGATGTCAACCATAACCCCTAACCTCCACAATGCAAAAAGGGACGCTCTTAATGAACGCCCCTTTTTAAATTGCTATTTTCTATTTTATTTCTTTTCAGGTTCAGCTTTCTCTTCCTCTTTAACATCTTCAAACTCTCCTTCAACACTCTTTCCTTTTATCTCTGGCTCGCTCTGTTCAGCTTTTTCTTCCTGAACTTTTTGATACAATTGAGCGCCGATTTTCTGAATAGCTTGTGATAATTCATCAATCGCTTTTTTAAGTTCATCTATCTCACTACTGTCTTTTAATTTTTTAAGATTGGCCAGTTTTTCGTCAACTTCCTTCCTATCTTCTGGTTTAACTTTATCGCCCGCGTCTTTTAACGCTTTTTCGGTTGAAAAAATTAAAGTATCAGCTTGGTTGCGAACTTCAATTAATTCTTTTTTCTTACGATCTTCAACCGCATGCTTTTCTGCTTCTTGTTTCATTTTTTTAATATTTTCTTTAGATAAAGCTGAAGAATCAGTAATAGTAATATGCTGTTCTTTGTCAGTCCCTTTATCTTTGGCCTTAACATTTAAAATGCCGTTGACATCAATATCAAAAGTAACTTCAATTTGGGGCACGCCTCGAGGCGCCGGCGGGATGCCGTCTAAAATAAATCGCCCCAAAGTTCGGTTATCTGTTGACATTGGCCTTTCGCCTTGTAAAACATGGATGTCAACCGCTGGCTGATTATCAGCCGCCGTAGAAAAAATCTGAGTCTTAGAAGCAGGAATAGTTGTATTGCGTTCAATTAACGGAGTCATTACGGCGCCTAAGGTCTCTATGCCCAAAGTTAAAGGAGTTACATCTAACAAGAGAACTTCTTTGGTTTCGCCTGTTAAGACCCCTCCCTGAATAGCCGCTCCCATAGCAACCGATTCCATGGGGTCAACCCCCCGTTCAATTTTTTTGCCGGCATAATCTTCAACAAAGCTTTGGACAATTGGCATGCGGGTTGGCCCGCCAACTAAAATAATTTTAGTAATATCATTAGGAGTTAATTTAGCATCCTTAATTGCTTGTTCCATGGGCTGATGGCATTTTTCAACAATTGGCTTAACCAGTTCTTCTAATTTAGCCCGAGTAATTTTCATGGTTAAATGCTTGGGATTATTCTCATCAGCGCTGATAAAAGGCAAATTAATGTCTGTTTCTAAAGTGGAAGAAAGTTCAATTTTAGCTTTTTCGGCCGCTTCTTTGAGTCGCTGCAGAGCGGTCTTATCTTGCTTTAAATCAATGCTATTTTCTTTTTTAAATTCATCAGCAATATATTCGGTTAAAACTTCATCCATATCGGTCCCACCCAACTGGGTATCACCTGAAGTTGATTTAACCTCAAAAACACCCTCGCCGAAATCCATCATAGTCACATCAAGCGTGCCGCCGCCAAAGTCAAAAACCAGAATTTTTTCTTCTTGACCGACTTTATCAATCCCATAAGCCAAAGAAGCGGCCGTCGGCTCATTAATAATCCTAACCACTTCTAAACCGGCAATCGCTCCGGCATCTTTGGTAGCTTGCCTTTGGGCATCATTAAAATAGGCCGGAACAGTAATGACCGCTTTTTCAATCTTTTCTCCTAAAAAAGCTTCGGCGTCTTTTTTGACTTTCTGAAGAATGAAAGCGGAAAGCTGCTGAGGCGTATATTCTTTACCCCTCAAGCTAATTTTCTCCTTAGTGCCCATTTTCCGCTTAAAAGCAGTAATGGTATTCTCCGGATTAGCTATTGCTTGTCGACGGGCTGGTTCGCCCACCAAAAGATTGCCATCTTTGTCAAAAGCAACATAAGAAGGAAAAGCTTTGCCGCCGCCCACCACGGTTCCTTCAGCTGAAGGAATAATAGTTGGTTTGCCTGCTTCAAATACTGAAGCAGCTGAATTAGAAGTGCCTAAATCAATACCTATTATTTTTGTCATATGTTAATTTTGTCTTAATTTATTTAATTTTTATCGGGACTTTCTTAGTTTGTCTATTTGCTTTAGTCAGCTTAGGAACGGTGATCTTAAGTACTCCTCCAAAACTTTCAGCTTTTGCTTGACCTCCTTTAACCTCTACTGGCAATTTAACTATTCTGCGGAAAGATCCCTTTTTTATTTCTTTTCTTAAATAATCTTTTTCTTTAATTTGTTTTCCCTCTTCAACCTTTCCCTGAATAATCAACATATTATCTTCAATAGAAACTTCCATATTCTCTGGCTTGATTACTCCCAAAGATACTTCAATATATAAATTGGTCTTATCTTGATAAATATCTATAGCTGGTTCTTCGGTTCCAGCTCCTGGCATAAAAGGCATCCACTCATCTTGCCCAAATACATCAGGCATATGATCAGGCCTTTCTAATTCTTTAAATGGTCGCCAATTGATAGGCATAAATTTAATTTTTAATTTTTAATTTTTAATTTTTAAACATTAAGATATTAAAAACTATTTAAAAATTATAAAATTATAAAATTATTTAGCTAATTTAACTTTACTTGTTCTTAAAACCTTATTATTTAAAGTATATCCTTTTTGTATTTCTTTAATAATCATTTCTCCTTTTCCTTCAATTGCTTCATGAAGCTCTGGATTAAATTTCTGACCCACTGCCTTTATTTCTTTGACATCATACTTCTGTAAAATACTATCCATTTGTTCCTTGATTCGCTTAATTCCTTTACTATCCTTTGAACCTATTTCTAAACTATCCAGAACTGGCAATAACTGCTCAATCAAACTTGCTTGGCCATAATTTCTTAATTGTTCCACAATTTGTTCCTGGCGTCGGCGATAGTTAATTAAATCAGCCCGAGCTCTTTGGGTTTGGGATAAATATTCCTCCTTTTCTTTTTGGCATTGCTTAATCCTCTGTTTAAGCTTTTTTGATTTATGACCAGTTGTTTCAGAATCTTCAGAAATATATGTAATCTTTTTTTTCATAACCTTGTTATCAGTCTATCATCTTTCCAAAAAAATGTCAAAATGGTAGAATAGAAGAAAACAACTTAGGAGGATTTTATGAAAAAAATTACAGCTCATAGTATAACTTGGATTGATGTCCAAAAACCTAAACAAAAAGATCTTGACGAACTTAAGGAAAGATTCAATTTTCATCCTTTTATTGTCCAACAATTCCTCCCGCCCATTCATCGTCCTAAAGTAGAAGAATACCCTAATCAGCTTTTTATTGTTCTCCACTTCCCTATTATCAATCAAAGGCAAGGACGGACAAAATTAGTTGAATTAGACCTCATTATCACACCCACTACTTTAATTACTAGCCACGCTAATAAAATTCCTGATTTAGAAACATTTTTTAATGATTGCCAATTTCAAGAACACCATCAAAACCAATACTTTAAAAGCAGTGGACATTTACTCTTTAATTTGCTTGATTGGTTAATTGATTCTCGATTACCTATTCTTGATGAAATTGGTGAAAAGATTGAAAGGATTGAGAATAAGGTTTTCCAAGGCAAAGAAAAAGAAATGCTGACAAAAATTGCCATGGTTAAAAAAAGTCTAATTGACTTCCATCGAGCCATCAAACCACAGCTCTCTATTTTAAAGATTCTAGACAAAAAATCAACTAGGCTCTTTAGTCTAGAAACCAAACCTTTATCTCAAGAAGTGCTTGGCTCAATTATTCGAGTTTGGAATCTTTTAGAAAATCACCGAGAATTAATTAATTCTATTGAACAAACCAATAATTCCTTGCTTTCCTATAAATTAAACGATATTATGAAATTCTTAACGGTTGTTTCCTTTATTACCCTTCCTTTAAACATTATTGTTGGCTTCTTTGGTATGAATGTATTCAGTAATACGCCACTTGTTCGAGAAAGTCCCTATGCCTGGGCAAGCATTCTTGTTTTTATGTTCATGGCTACAATTATCATGATTATCTATTTTAAAAAGAAAAAGTGGCTTTAAATCATGTTTTTGTATAATACCCTTAGTCATAAAAAAGAAACCTTTAAACCGATTAAAAAGAATCAGGTTTCTTTTTACCATTGCGGACCGACTGTTTACTGGACTCAGCATCTGGGCAATCTTCGAGCCACGCTTTGGGCTGATCTGGTAGTTAGGATTTTTAAGTATTTAGGCTACCAAGTAACTCACGTTCGTAATTATACCGATGTTGGACATTTAACCAGTGATCAGGATGAAGGTCAAGATAAAATAGAGCAAAGCGCTCAACAAGAAAAAATAACCCCTGAACAGATTGCTGAAAAGTATGTTAAAATCTTTGAACAAGATACTAAAGAATTAAATATTTTAGAACCAACTCATAAGCCTAGGGCGACCCAATACATTCAAGAAATACAAGAAATGACCCAAATCCTTTTAGATAAGAGCTATGCTTATAGCACTGACCTGGCCGTCTATTTTAATACCTCTAAAGCTAAAAACTACACTCAATTATCTGGTCAAAA
>CEPV01093699.1_pt1 | contig 11863 bp, 10 predicted proteins | sample 530451 | NCBI WGS metagenome assembly CEPV01 (sample SAMEA2620097, study PRJEB7988) | marine metagenome | isolation source: saline water (ENVO:00002010), including | reverse complement strand
CGTCGCGGTCGAGGCGGTGCAGCGGATCGAGCGGGTGCTGCCGCGGACCGAAGGCACCCAGATACGCCCCAAGCCGGGCCTGGAACTGGGGGCGCCGGAGGTGCGGGTGCTACCGAACCGGATCAAGCTCGCCGACAACGGCGTCACCGCCCGCGAATTGGGCGACACCATCGACGCCTTCAACGACGGCCGCCGGGTCGCCGAAATCACCGTCGGCGCCAAGCGCATGGACCTGATGCTGCGGGGCCTCAGGGACGAGATCACCGAGACCCAGGGCATCGACCAGTTGCCGGTGGTGACGTCGTCGGGGACCATCGTGCCCTTGAACTCATTGGCCGACGTGGAAGTGACGTCGGGACCCGTGCAGATCCGCCATTTCGAGCGCCTGCGCACGGTGACGCTGGAGATTCACCCCCCCGAAACCATGCCCCTGGAGACGGCGCTGGACAAGATCCGTTCCGAGGTCATGGAGCCGCTCCGAAACGCCGGCCTGCCCGGCGGCGTCAGGCTGCTGCTCACCGGCACCGCCGACAAGCTGTCGCAGACCTGGGACGCCATGGTGATCAACCTGTTGATCGCCGTCGTCATCGTCTATCTGGTGATGGCGGTGCTGTTCGAAAGCTTCATTTATCCCTTCATCATCATGCTGTCGGTGCCGCTGGCCACCGGCGGCGGGGTGCTGGGGCTGGCGCTGGTCAACCTGTTCACCTTCCAGCCGCTGGACATGCTGACGCTGTTGGGCTTCGTCATCCTGATCGGCATCGTCGTCAACAACGCCATCCTCCTGGTCCATCAGACGCTCGTGCACATCCACCGGGAAGGCATGGCCATAGAGGATTCGATCATGGAGGCGACCCGCAACCGCATCCGCCCCATTTTCATGTCGACGCTGACCAGCATCTTCGGCATGGCGCCGCTGGTGCTGTTCCCCGGCGCCGGTTCGGAACTTTACCGGGGACTGGGTTCGGTGGTGCTCGGCGGCCTGTCGCTGTCGGCGGTCCTGACCCTGGCCATCGTGCCGCCGATGTTGACGCTTTTTGCCGGCGCCCTGGAAAAAAGCGGCCGGCGGATGGCGGCCAAGGCCGAGACGAAAGCCAAGCGGTCGGCGAAAAAGGCCGCGGGCCGGGGTCTCAAGCCGGCCGAGTAAGCGTCGTCTCGCATTCCCCGGATACGGGCCCCGTAGTACTGTTTTGATTCACGCTCACAGGCATGGAGGAGGGAAACCATGAGCACCACCACGGAAATCCTGAAAAACAGGAAGGCGAACCGCAAACGCATGGAGACGGAGGCGCCGGATCTGTTTGCCGGTTTCAACCATTTGCTGAAGCACTTCTACAAGCGCGGTGCGCTGGACCGGTGCACAAAGGAACTGATGGCGGTGGCCGCGGCCGCGCCGCCTACGGCTGATCCCGCCCCTCCCCAAAGCCATCCCGCCGGCCACGGCCTTTTTTCCCACTTAACCATTGACAGCGGGCCTTGCGCCCCCACCTGTTCAGGGTCTCCCTAGGCAAGGCAGGTGGCCCGTGATCTTCCGTCAGTTACTCGACAGCGTATCGTACACCTATACCTATTTGCTGGCCGGGCGCCCCGGCGGCGAGGCGTTGATCATCGACCCCGTCATCGAAAAAGTTGACCGTTACCTGGAATTATTGAAAGAGCTGGACCTGACGCTGGTCAAGGCCATCGACACCCATGTCCATGCCGATCACATCACCGCTCTCGGCGCGCTTCGGGACGCCACCCATTGCGTCACCGTGATGGGCAAACAATCGAAGGTCGACATGGTTTCCATGCGCGTCGAGGACGGCGACGTGATCGAGATCGAGAACATATCCCTCGATGTCCTATACACCCCGGGCCATACGGACGATTCCTATTGTTTCGTCATGAAAGACCGGGTGTTTACCGGCGACACGCTGCTGATCCGCGGCACCGGGCGCACGGATTTTCAGCACGGCGACCCCCGGGCCGCCTACGATTCGCTGTTCAACAAGCTGTTGACGCTGCCCGGCGAAACGCTGGTCTATCCCGGCCACGACTACAAGGGCGACACCGTCAGCACCATCGGCGAGGAGAAGGCCTTCAATCCGCGCCTGCGGGTGGCCTCGGCCGAGGAATACGCCGGCATCATGGACAACCTCAACCTGCCCGACCCGACGAAGATGGACGTGGCGGTGCCCGCCAACCTGGCCATCGGCTTTTCCGGCGACGCCCCGGACATCCAGGAACACGCCATCGCCGCCGACCTCGCCATCGAGCGGGTCGGTTATTCGGAAACCCTGTTCATCGATCTGCGCGAGGAAAGCGAACGGGTTCGCGACGGCATCATCCCCGGTTCGGTGCACGTGCCCTATCAGCACCTTCGCCAAAACATCAAGCCGGGCGGCCTGTTGGCGGCGATCGCGGCGAACCCGGACCAGGAGCTTTTGCTCTATTGCGCCTACGGCGAGCGCTCGGCCCTGGCCACCTGCGAAATGCACGAATCAGGGCTGGTCAACACATGCCATTTGGCCGGCGGCATCGACGCCTGGATCAAGGCCGGCGGGCCCTTGGACCACCCGGCGGAAAGAACCGCCCAGGGCTAATCCCCGCCGTCGCCGTTTTCCGAAGCCCAGGCTATCAGCGCCCGGCCGATGGCCTCCGCCGTTCCGGGGTCCAGTTCCAAATCCGTGAACCGCGATCCTTCCTTGACCCTGAGCCGGATCATCGTCATGCCGCCTTCGTAGACGACGTTTTGCAGCGTCGCCAGCTTGTTCCAGGGGGCCTGAAACGACTCGATGTCGGTCACCGACTGGTAGGTATTCATGGGTTCGATTCCTCTTTATAGGATTCGCTTAAACTTGTGCCTTCGGCGCGGTCGTAAAACCGCGCCCGGTAGACCAGGCGCCCCTGGTTCTTGCCGGCGTCGGTGAAGCCATCTCTTTTATGGAGCGCGTTGTTGGCCAGCACCCCTTCGCCGGCGGCCAGGCGGAGCGACAGCACATCCGGCGCTCCGGCCTCCATGATCCGGCTTAAAGCTTCGACCGCGGTCCGGGTCTCGGGATCGTCCGCCCATTCGATGCTGATGCCGCGGGCGGTATAGCGCATGTCCAGCGACCCGTCGGCGGCATCGGCGAAAAACACCGGGCCGGTGCGCGCGGCCCGGATCTCGGCGCCGTTTTCCTCGTTCGCCGGGATGGTCATGGCGTCCGGGCGTTGAAGGGCGGCGATGGAATCGGGGTTTAAGTCACGCAGCCGGATATAGGCGATTTCCGGGTCCATCAGGGCGTTGCCGCCGCCGTCGGCAGCCGGGCGCGCGCAATGCAGCATTAATGCCCGGACCCGGTGGCGGGGTTCGTTGTAATAGCCGTCGGTGTGCCAGTTGATGGGACGGTCCGTATAGGGGATGTAGCGTTGCCGTCCGCCGCCTTCGGCGACGCTTAGGGGCGTGATGCCGTCCTCCTCGGCGCACAGGTGCGCATCAAGCTGCTTGAGCCCGAACCGGCCGGCGATGGTGCGGATGATGGCCTTGGGGTCGGGGTCCGGTTGCCGGCAGGCATAGACCGCCATGTTGCAAACCCTGAGCCGCGCCAGCAGCGCGTCATGCTCGGCGGCGCTCGGCGCCAGGGGGTCCTCGATCTCGACCACGAGGTCCCCGGCCGACGCGGGCTGGTTGCTGAGCTTCCAGTCCCGCCAGCGGCGGTAGGAATCCTCTTCCTCCAACAGGAAGGGACTGTTGGCCGGGGACGGAGGGGTCATGGGAATTGGTAGCCCTCTTCGCTTGCGGTAATTGTTAATTCCATTTTAGCCCTTTCCCTTCCCCCAGCCAGCCGGGCCGAAAAAAACCACAATAAAATCAGGGTTGGGGATTGCATTTTGATCGGTTATAGTCATATTCGCATCATTGAATGTGTGAAAGCCGCAAATGGCACGATCATGCTTTCAACAGGGTTTCACCGATTCCAACGACGGAATGTTGACATTAAATAGGGTGGGAATTCACGATGACCGAGAAAAAAACCGCTAAATCCAAAAAATCCAACGGCAAGACCAAGGGTAAAGCCAAAGGTAAATTGCCCGACACGCCGTTTCTTGACAAATTGGAAGGCGGTCCCTGGCCCAGCTTCGTGACCAACCTCAAACGATTGGCGCAATCCGACGGCAAACAGTACGCGCCGATGATGAAGGACCTGTTGGGCCAGTTGGAGCATTCCTATGAGACCCGCACCGGATATTGGAAGGGTGGCACTGTCGGGGTGCGCGGTTACGGCGGCGGCGTCATCCCGCGTTTTTCCGAAGTCGCCGAGAAATTCCCCGAATCGTCCGAATTCCACACCCTTCGCATCATGCCGCCGGCCGGCATGCACTATTCGACCGATTTCATGCGCCAGATCTGCGACGTCTGGGAAGAACACGGCTCCGGGCTGATCGCCTTCCACGGCCAGTCGGGCGACATCATGTTCCAGGGCGCGACGACGGAAAACGTTCAGAAGGCCTTCGACGCCCTGAACGAAATCGGCCTCGACATGGGCGGCGCCGGGCCGGCCTTGCGCACGTCCATGAGCTGCGTCGGCGCGGCCCGGTGTGAGCAGTCCTGCTATGACGAGCAGAAGGCGCACCGCTTGGTCATCAACACCCTGGTTGACGCCATTCACCGCCCGGCGCTGCCCTACAAGTTCAAGTTCAAGTTTTCCGGCTGCGCCAATGACTGCGTCAACGCCACCCAACGTTCCGATTTTGCCGTTCTCGGAACCTGGAAGGACGACATCCAGGTCGACCAGGAAGAGATCAAGAACTACGTCAAGGAGCGCGGGCGCAAGGAAATCAACGACCAGGTCATCAACATGTGCCCGACCCGGGCCTTGAGCCTCAACGACGACGACGCTCTGGAAATCGACAACAGAAGCTGCGTCAAGTGCATGCACTGCATCAACGTGCTGACCAAGGCGTTGTCGCCGGGCAAGGAAAGGGGCGTCACCATCCTGGTCGGCGGCAAGCGGTCGCTGAAGATCGGCGACCTGATGGGCACCGTCATCATCCCGTTCATGAAAATGGAAACGGACGAGGATTACGAAAAACTGGTCGATCTTGGGGATAGAATCATCGACTTCTATGGCGACAACGCCCTCGAACACGAGCGCATCGGTGAAATGATCGTCCGTATCGGGCTGGTCAATTTCCTCGAGGAAGTAGGCCTTGAGGCCGATCCCAACATGGTCAACCACCCGCGGACATCCTCCTATGTCCGTCTCGACGGCTGGGACGAGGAAGTCGAGAAGTGGAAGGCAAAACAGAAAGGCGGGGCTGAAAAGACCCCCGTGGCGGCGGCCGAATAACGCGCCGGCGAATTCAAGAGACCTGGAGAAAGAAATGAGTCAAGAACACCGCGTAGCGGTTGAATCGGGCGTTCCCGACCCGATCCCATTAATGCATCCGGTGCTGAGGGAAAACCGGGGCAACTGGAAATGGCACGACCGGCCGCGGCCGGGGGTCCTGCACCATGTCACCCACGACGGCGTCGAGGTGTGGACGGTCAAGGCCGGCACGCCGCGTCAACTGGATGTCCATACCATCCGCCATTTGTGCGACATCGCCGACGAATACGCCGAAGGCCACGTGCGGTTCACGTCGCGGTCCAATATCGAGTACATGGTTTCGGCCGAGGACATGGTGGACCCCCTGATCGCGAAGTTGGAATCCGAAGGCTATCCCGTCGGCGGCACCGGCAACTCGATTACCATGATTGCCCACACCCAGGGCTGGCTGCATTGCGATATTCCGGGCACCGACGCGTCGGGCGTCGTCAAGTCGCTGATGGACGAGCTTTACCACGATTTCACCCACGAAGAGATGCCCAACCGGGTCAAGATCACCACGTCGTGCTGCCAGATCAACTGCGGCGGACAGGGCGACATCGCCATCAACGTTCAGTACACCAAACCGCCGGTGATCAATCACGACCTGGTCGCCGCCACCTGCGAACGGCCGTCCGTGGTCGCCCGCTGCCCGGTGGCTGCGATCCGTCCGGCGCTGGTCAACGGCAAGCCGTCGCTCGAGATCGACGAGAAAAAGTGCGTTTGCTGCGGCGCCTGCTATCCGCCGTGCCCGCCGATGCAGATCAACAGCGCGGAAAGCACCAGACTGGCCGTGTGGGTCGGCGGCAAGCATTCGAGCACCCGCACCAAACCCAGTTTCCACAAGCTGGTGGCGGCGGGGCTGCCCAACAACGCGCCCCGGTGGCCGGAAGTCGCCGAGGTGGTGAAGAAAATCCTCAAGGCGTATAAGGAAGACGGCCGCGCCTGGGAGCGGATGTCGGAGTGGATCGACCGCATCGGCTGGCCCCGGTTCTTCGAACTCACGGATTTGCCCTTTACCAAGTACCACATCGAGGATTGGCAGGGCGACCGGCATTCGCTGAACGCGTCCACCCAAGTTCACTTTTAAGTGCGTTTGGTTGACCGTTTTCGCGCTATCGATTGCGTTTATTGGAATATGTAATAATGTGGGTGGAATAGGCTGGTTTTGGCGTTTTTTGGCCCAAATTCCATCCCCGCCGGTTCAGGGAATGCTGGTTAATTTTTAAAGACATAGGAGTGTTGCAAAGTGGCTTACGACATGAATGGGGCGATGATCGAGCACGATGAGGAAGGCTACATCACGGACATCTCCGTATGGAGCAAGGAACTCGCGGAGCTCATCGCCAAGTCTGAAGAAATCGATATGAGCGAGGACCACTGGGAAGTGGTGAATTTCCTGCGCGATTATTACGACGAATACCAGATCGCGCCGGCCATCCGGGTGCTGGTCAAGGCGATCAAGAAGTCCTTCGGTCCCGAAAAGGGCAACAACAAATATCTATACGAACTGTTCCCGTACGGGCCGGCCAAGCAGGCTTGTAAAATCGCCGGGCTTCCAAAACCCACGGGTTGCATCTAACGGGCTTCGAATCCTTGCGGGCGGGGCGGTCGTCGCTTCGCACGAATCGTTTCAGGAGGGCGATTTCGGGATGGGGATCGTAACAGTCTTTTACGCGCTGCTTTTCTACGCCGCGACCGCCGTCCTGGTGGTTGGCGTGGGCCTCAAGGCCGTCCACTACGCCAAAGCCCCCGCGCCCCTGAAAATCCCGACCACGCCGGCGCCGGTGACCCAATGGGGCGTCGTCCTGCGCATGGCCCGCGAGGTGTTTTTCTTCCAAAGCCTGTTCAAGGCCAACAAGTGGATCTGGCTGTTGGGGATCGTTTTCCATGGCGCGCTGGCCTTGGTGTTGTTGCGTCATTTCCGCTATTTCACCGAGCCCGTCTGGACCCCGGTCGCGCTGATCCAGGATATCGGCATGTACGCCGGCTTCGGCATGGTTTTGGGGCTGGCGGGACTTTGGGCGCGGCGTTTCCTGGTCGAACGCATCCGCTACATTTCATGCCCGTCCGATCATTTGATGCTTCTGCTGTTGGTCCTCATCGGCACATCGGGGCTCAGCCTCCGTTACCTGGCGCGCACCGACATCATCGCCGTGAAGGCGTTTTTCATCGGCCTCATGCGCTTCGACTGGCAGCCATTGCCGACGGACGGATTCCTGCTTTTCCATCTGGCGCTCGTCGCCTGCCTGATGATCGTGTTCCCGTTTTCCAAGCTTTTGCACGCGCCGGGCGTTTTCTTCAGCCCGACCCGCAACCAGGCCGATAACCCCCGCGAACGCCGTCACCTGGCCAATTGGGCGGCGGCCATCGGCGGCGGGGGAAAGGACTGAGCCCGATGGCCAAGCCGCCCGAATTCGCGACGCCGGAAATCAGGGAATTCCGCGAGATCCCGGCCATCCTGGACGGGGCCATGGATCATTTAAGCCCCTTTGTCGCCAAGCCGGAACACCAGGAGCCCTTGGGTTTCCCCGGCGAGTTGGTCGATGACTGGCACGACAAGGCCATCGGCAAGATGGGAGACCTGCTCAAGAAATACCGGGGTTTGCAGGTGTTCATGGATGCGTGCGTCAAGTGCGGGGCGTGCACCGACAAATGCCACTATTTCCTCGGCACCAAGGACCCCAAGAACATGCCGGTGGCGCGCCAGGACCTGTTGCGCCAGGTCTATCGCCGTTATTTCACCCTCGCCGGCAAATTTTTTCCGTGGCTGGTCGGCGCCAAGGACCTGACCAGGGACATCCTCGACGATTGGTACAAGTACTTCCACCAATGTTCCGAATGCCGGCGCTGCTCGGTGTTCTGCCCCTACGGCATCGACACCGCCGAGGTCACCATGGCGGCGCGCGAGATCCTGGACCACGTCGGCCAGGGTCAGAAGTACGCCAACGAGATCATCGGCAAGGCCCACACCATCGGCAACAACCTGGGCCTCCCGGCACCGGCGCTGGAAAATACCCTCGAAGGCCTTGAAGAAGACATCGAGGAGGACACCGGCGTAAAGGTACGCCTGCCGATGGACCAGGAAGGCGCCGATGTGCTGCTGGTAACGCCGTCGGCCGATTTTTTCGCCGAGCCGCATGTCGACGGGCTGATCGGCTACGCCAAGGTCTTTCACCAGGCCGGCATCAACTGGACCGTCAGTTCCTACGCGTCGGAAGCCGGCAATTTCGGCATCTTCATCGGCTCTTACGAGCAGATGCGGAAGATTTCCCTGCGCATCCGCACCGCGGCCCGGGAACTGGGCGTCAAGCGGGTCATTTTCGGCGAGTGCGGCCACGCCTGGCGGGTCGCCTACAGCTTCCTCAACAGCCTCGCCGGCCCGTGGGATTTCCTCGATCCGGCCTATCCGGTGCCGCAGCACATCTGCGAGGTCACCCACGACCTGATCCGGCAGGGCGCGCTTAACCTCGACCCGGAAGCCAATGACGACAAGGTGCTGACGTTCCACGATTCGTGCAACGTCGCCCGCGGTTCGCGCATGGGCGACAGGCCGGGCGGGCAGTTCGGCATTCCGCGCGCCGTGCTCAAGGCCTCGGCCAACCATTTCGTCGACATGGACCCGGAAACCATTTGCGAGAACACGTTCTGCTGCGGCGGCGGCGGCGGCCTGTTGACTGACGATTTGCTGGAGCTCCGGGTCAAGGGCGCCCTGCCGCGCATGGAAGCGCTCCGCGACGTCGTCGACAATAACGGCGTCACCCACATGGCGGCCATCTGCGCCATCTGCAAAAGCCAGTTTTCCAAGGTCATGCCCTTCTACGACTTTCCCATGGACATGATCGTCAGCGTCCATCAGATCGTCAGCGAGGCGATCCAGTTGGGCACCAAGGACTAAGGCCAAGAGGGGTAAGGACGATGGAAGATAAAGGATTGAGCTTCCGCCGCTACCAGGAAGGCGACAGCGAACACGAACCGTGGGATGAACTGCAAGTCCTGTCCGGCGAATCCGGCAAGTGTCCGACCTACATCCACCGCGCGCCGCCGTGCCAGGGTAGCTGCCCGTCGGGGCACGACATACGCGGCTGGTTGTCGATCACCCGCGGTCTCGACAACCCCCCCGGAGAAAGTGCCTGGCAGCAATACGCCTTCGAGCGCATGTGCGAGGCCAACCCCTTTCCCTCGATCATGGGCCGGGTCTGCCCGGCGCCGTGTCAGGACGGCTGCAACCGCAACGAGGTCGAGGAACAGGTCGGCATCAACGCCGTCGAACAGTACGTCGGCGACTGGGCGCTGGACAACGGCCTGACCTTCGACAAGCCGAAAAAGGAAACCGGCAAGACCATCGCCATCATCGGCGGCGGGCCGGCGGGTCTGGCGGCGGCCTTCTTCCTCAGGCGCATGGGCCACGGCTGTACCATCTTCGAGGAATACAAGGAGTTGGGCGGCATGATGGTATTCGGCATCCCCGGATACCGCACGCCGCGCGACGTTCTCGATGGCGAAATCCGGCGCATCGTCGACTTAGGGGTAGAGGTCAAGCTCAACACCCGCGTCGGTACCGACATTACGGTCGAGCAGCTTGAAAAAGACTTCGACGCCATCTTCTGGGGCATCGGGGCGCAATCGGGCGCCTCGCTGCCGATCCCCGGCGCCGACGCGTCCAACTGCGTCAGCGGCGTTGCCTTCCTGCGCGCCTTCAACGAAGGCCGCTTACAGAACCTGACCGGCCGGGTCCTGGTCGTCGGCGCCGGCGACACCGCCATGGACGTGGCGGCGGTGGCGCGGCGCATCGGCCACGTCGAACACACGTCCGAGAACGACCATCCGGAAATGGTCATCCTCGGCCACACCGTCCACGACGTCGCTTCCGCCGCCAGGCGCCAAGGCGCCGATGTCTGGGTCGTTTACCGGCGTCCGATCTCCAAGGCCCCGGCGACCCAGCACGAACTGGACGCGATCATCGCCGAAGGGGCCGAAATCCACGACAGCCTGGCGCCGGTGGAGGTGATCCTCGGCGACGACGGCCGGGCCAAGGCGCTTCGCGTCGTTCCCGTCGAATGGGAAGGCGGCGAAATGACGGTCAAGGAAGGCGAGGAATTCGATATCGAATGCGGCCTGATCGTCGGCGCCACCGGGCAGGCCGGTGACTTCACCGGCTTCGAGGACTTCGACAACGGCCGTGGCCTGATGGACGCGGATTCGTTCTACCAGTCGCCGGTCAAGGAAGGGCATTTCGTCGGCGGCGACGCCATCAAGCCGCACTTGCTGACCACCGCCATCGGCCACGCCAGGATCGCCTGTGAAAGCATCGACCGCTACCTGAAGGGCGAAGAGATGTCGAAGCGGCCTAAGGTCGAAGGCCACCTGTTCAGTCTTCTGGAAGAGCTCCGGATTCACGACCTGGAACCCACCGCCTACGACAAGGCCGAGGTCCGCGGCACCGACACCGCCGATTTCGCCGTCCACAACTACGAGGACCGGTCGTTCGCCGAGATCATCCCGCACGAAAACCTGTTCCTGGGCCATTTCAACTACGTGCCCATGCACCGGCGCGGCGAATCAAAGATCACGGCGAAGGACGTGCTGAGCAATTTCAACGAACGCTTCACCGGCCTCGAGGAACAGGACGCCATAGACGAGGCCGAGCGGTGCATGAGCTGCGGCATGTGCTTCGAATGCGACAACTGCGTCATCTACTGCCCGCAGGACGCCATCTTCCGGGTCAAGAAGGACCAGCGCGCCATGGGCCGCTACGTCGACACCGACTACACCAAATGCGTCGGCTGCTATATCTGCCGCGATGTGTGTCCGTCCGGCTATATCCATATGGGACTGGGGGAATAGGCCCGTGACCAAGGTTTTCACGCAAATCCTGGGAATCATTCTGCTTCTGGCCGGGGTGCTGGCCGTGGCGCCCGAAACCGCCGGCGCCGGCGAGACCGCCTCGTTCCCGCCGAAACCGGTCAAGGCCTTCAAGGGCAAGGAATGCGTGGAGCCCGTGGACGTTATGCGGCGCGAGCATATGACCTTCCTGTACCATCAGCGTGACGAAACGGTGCAGGGCGGCATCCGCGGCAAGAAATACAGCCTGCGCCAATGCATCGAATGTCACGCCGTGCCCGACCAGAAAGCCGGCGGGGAGCGCACCGTCCGGGCCTTTTGCGGGGAATGCCACAAGTTCGCCGCCGTCACCATCGACTGCTTTCAGTGCCACACCACGAAACCGGAAAAGGTGAAGGTAAAGTCCTCGGTCGTCATGCCGACGCCCCCCCTGCTCCCCGGCCACCCGACGATGAACAAAAAAACTGACCGTCCCGGCGGTTGGAAGAAAAAGACGCTGTTCGCCGCCCTCGACCCGGTCCCGCAACAAGAGAGCATTTGCAATGCCGACGAGCGTTAGCAGGATGCTAAAAAAGTGGATTTTCTCCAACAATCCTTCGACATGCTCGCTTACGCTCGCGGCTCAGGATGAGGAGTTGAATTTCCTTATGCCTCACCCTGAGGAGGACCGGAGGTCCGTCTCGAAG
>CEPV01004781.1_pt1 | contig 11873 bp, 10 predicted proteins | sample 530451 | NCBI WGS metagenome assembly CEPV01 (sample SAMEA2620097, study PRJEB7988) | marine metagenome | isolation source: saline water (ENVO:00002010), including | reverse complement strand
TCCATCGTCTTCTCGCCATACTCGGCCCATAATGTTGTGGTACCGTGGAGTAGGTCATCTTCGTATTCATCTTCCCTGGAAATATTACCATTTTCATACCAATATGTTGAGGTACCTTGCTTCAGATCTTCCTTGTATTTCTCTTCAGAAGATTGCTGACCGCTTGGATACCATTTAAGTAATTTACCATCCAGCTGTCCTTCCTTATACTTACGAAGTTCAATTCGATTACCTTCCTCATCCCAAATAGTCATCTTACCGGTCTTATTCCCTTTGGAGTACTTAACTGTGGACTTCATCTGACCATTGGAAAACCAGTAATTTTCCAGTCCGTTTTGAATGCCATTTTTGTAATCTTTCAGCGAATCGAGTACTCCGAACTCACTCCACCATTCCTTATCGCCATTGAGGAGATTCTTTTTGTAATGTGCCTTAGATCTAAGCTTGCCACTTTCGTAATTGATTATAACTTCTCCATCCAACAATCCGTCCTTATACACTTTCTGCGAATCCAGCACTCCTGTCTCACTCCACCAAGACGATTCACCATTCAGCAAACCCTTCTCATAATAGTGAACTGAGGATTTGTTGCCACTAGGATACCAAATAGTATACTCACCTTCAAGCTTCAAATCCTCGAAATGTGATTCTTCGATCTTGTTGTCGGAACTGTCGTAAACCGTTTTCATTACCAAAGTAGAATCTTTTCCGCTTTTCAGGTATTGATGAACTTCTCTACCTGTTTCAAAAACAATCTCATGTTCAACGAGAACTTTTGCGCAAGAGAAAAACAGTACTGTTGAAGCCAGGGGATAAAATAGACGTCTCATAATATCAAATTAGGGGCCACCAAATTCTCTGTCATACACGCCGATAGCATCACCTTCTAATGTTCCAATGTAGAGCTTTCCATCCCGCTCAACCACATTGGTAATACCTGATAGACTTTTGCCGGAAGGATCGTGCAAACTTTCTACGATTTCACCTTCACTATTGAGCTGAATTATGAGTCCGTAGGATGATCCGCTCAAGCGAGTCCACTTTGGGAAATGCATCAGCAGCTTTCTGAGCCAGAGATTGGGAAGCACAATGTTATCCACAAACCACATTCGGGGAGATACCAAAGCCACCCAATAATTTCCATCACCATCTCCGGAAATTCCATCAGGAAAACCGGGAAGATTGTCGGCGAAAACTTCGCTTTTTCCCTTTCTCGGGCCTTTCAGCCACAGCCGCGTGATTCTATATTCGCTCATCTCACTCACAAGTACGTAATCTTCATCCGGCGATAAGGCTACTCCATTGGCGAAGTACAGACCAGTCAATAGTACTTCCAGTTCATCGGTATAGTAATCGAAGCGAAGGAGCCGGCCATATGGACGGTGAATCATTAGATCCTGGTAGTAATCCATCTCCACTTCCGGTCCTGTGGCATCCGAGAAGTAGATTAATCCACTGTTGGAAACATCCAGGTCATCGGCCATTTCCAGCGGAACTGTTTCCGCTCGCGGGACCAAGACAGTAACCTCTCCTTTCGGATTAACACTCAAAAGCCCACGACCGCCATCCGCCACAATAAGATCTCCGCGAGGTCCCCACTGAAGCCCCAGAGGACGTCCGCCTGTTTCTGCAAACGACTTCACATCACCTTCGGAAGATATTTTCACAATCCTGCCGTCCTCGAGACCAGTGTAAACGTTCCCATCGCTGTCCACGGCAATATCTTCCGGACCATTCAGTTTACCTTTTGCTAGAAGTTTAACGCTGTTCAACGCACTGTTTTCTCTTAGAGCTCCTTCCATCTTGGGCGCGATGGGCGGAGCGTACGGAGCCGGTTCAACGTCCGGAGCGTGAAGAAATAGAACAGACCCAACACTAAAAATGAATACAGCTATGATCATATATAATAGAACTCGAAAAACAAGTCGGACGATGCCAAATCCTTTAAAGAGTCGCTTTTTCCCTTTTCCAAAAAACTTCATAGCCACAACTGCCTGTCAAGACTCCGATACTGAATTGCCTCACTCAAATGCTGAGGAAGAATATTCTCTTCTCCTTCGAGGTCAGCTATTGTTCGAGAGACTTTGAGAATTCGATCATAAGCCCGTGCAGAAAGCCCTAGTTTTTCCATGGCGGTCTTTAATAGCTTACTGCCACTTTTGTCAATTCGACAATATTTTTGAATGTCGCTCGTCCCCATGTGGGCGTTACAGTATTTTTTAGGAATCGAACTGAATCGTTTCAGTTGAACATCCCGGGTTTTTTCCACACGTTTCCGAACTTTATCCGATCGTTCACCTTTCGGCTTTTCTGTTAAATCCGTGTACGGTACAGCCGGCACTTCTACGTGAAGATCAATTCTGTCAAGAAGAGGTCCGGAGATACGGCTCATGTATTTCTGGATCATCTGAGGTGTGCAGGTGCATTCATTGTTAGGATCAGTAGCATATCCGCAGGGACACGGATTGGTAGCTGCCATGAGTTGGAAATTAGACGGGTAGGTGACAGAAACTGCCGCTCTAGAAATTGTCACTTCCCCGTTTTCAAGCGGCTGCCGCATGACCTCAAGCACATTCTTCTGGAATTCAGCTAATTCGTCTAGGAAAAGAACACCGTGGTGGGCAAGACTCACTTCCCCCGGCTTGGGGATAGTACCGCCGCCGATAAGTCCAGCATCACTGATAGTATGATGCGGTGCCCGATACGGCCGTATTGCCACCAGTCCAGTATCGCTGGAGAGGACACCTGCCACAGAGTGAATTTTCGTGGTCTCCAACGCCTCCTCTAAGGTCAGGTGAGGTAGAATTGTGGGAAGCCGCTTTGCCAGCATGGTTTTGCCCGATCCCGGCGGTCCGATGAGAATGGCATTGTGCCCGCCCGCCGCTGCTACTTCCAATGCACGTTTCACATGTTCCTGTCCGCGGACTTCTTCAAAATCTACCGGATAGTTTAGGTTATCTTTAAAAAGAGTGGCAAGATCAACTTTGGTTGGTGCAGTTTCAGCTACACCGTTTAACATAGAGACAACATCCCTTAATGTTTTAAATCCGGCCACTTTCACACCTTCAGCCACTGCCGCTTCCTTTGCATTCTGTTCAGGAAGAACGATTCCTTTCACACCTTGATTGGAAGCAGAGATAGCAATTGGTAATGCTCCCCGTATGGGACGGAGAGATCCATCCAATGCCAACTCACCTAATAGCCACAATTTGTCCAGGTAATCTGGTTTTACTTGTCCAAGAGCGGCAAGAATGCCGATTGCCATGGGAAGATCAAAGGCACTCCCTTCTTTCCTGATATCTGCCGGCGCAAGATTGATAACGGTTTTCTTATTGGGATAGTTGAAACCGGAATTCCTGATGGCAGCTATTACTCGCTCCTTGCTCTCTTTTACAGCACCTTCCGGCAGACCTACTGTAATGAACTGTGGTTTTGGCGTAGGCGTGAGATTGGCTTCAATCTCGACCGGATAGGCGTCAATGCCCAGAATGGCGCTGCTAAGAACTCTGGCATGCATCGGTTAGAAGTTTGAACAGGTGATAATTCCATTTACAGCAAGGTATGGAATCAGAATATAAAGAAAACTGTCACGAATTAAATAAAATATCAAAAAAAGAAAAACTATGCTCCACCCTTTCCGTCGAATAAGCAGTTTAACACCGCCTTCACGAAAGATGGATCGCCATTCAATAATGATTTTGGGAACAAAAAATTTCACTCCTGTTACTCATCCTGAATCTTTTTCAATCCACCGCTCTCTTCCATTTCTCCCAGAAGGCTCTCGATTTTCTCCGTCATCGTCGTCCCCTTCTGTTGTGAAAAAACAAATGCATAGTCTAAAGCCTCATGAAACGGTCGACTGGCAAAGATTTTCTCACTGTAATATTCATCAATCCAATGTACGAATTTGGAGATATCAGTCTGTTCTAACTCATCAAGAATCTTATAAGCTGTCTCAGCCTGATTTTCAAAAAACCACTTTGTCATTTGTCCATGGCCGGTTTCTGCAATCATTTCGTCATGCGTCTCGTGCACTTGAGTAAGGTAAGCCATCAAGAAAATTGCTTTCTCCCCTTCATCCAATGTCTTCCAATAAAGAACCAGTGGTGAAGGGTCGTTTTGTGCCAGTCCAATTCCTGAGATTATCAGGAGTGAGATGATGAATTTCTTCATAAGTCTACACCTTTTTGTTGTTTTCCTTCTTATCTGTTTTGATTATTTCTAAAAGACGTGAAGCTGCTTCATTTTCTTTCACTTTTTCTAATTTCTTTCCATCTTTGTAAAGTAACCCGCCTCCCTTACCAAATGCAATACCTATATCAGCATGAGTCGCTTCTCCGGGACCATTTACAGCACACCCCATTAATGCGAGTGTCATGGGCTCTTTCACATCCTTCAGTTTTTCTTCCATTTCTCCTGTAATTTTAAACAGATCTACTTCCAAGCGACCACATGTCGGACAGGAAATAATAGTAACACCTTTTGACGCCAATCCAAGTGATTTCAAAATCTCAAATCCCACATGTACTTCTTCAACGGGATCGTCAGTCAAACTTACTCTGATTGTGTCGCCGATTCCGTCAGCCAAGAGTGTTCCCATTCCAGCTGCAGATTTTACCGTACCACTTTTTAAGGGGCCGGCTTCAGTAACTCCAAGATGGAGTGGATAGTCGAAATGTTCTGCGAACAGTCTGTTTGAATCTATCATTAGCCGAACATCGGATGATTTCAGCGAAACAATGATATCCTCAAATTCAAACTCACTGCAAATATTGATGTGACGGCGAGCGCTCTCAACCATCGCTTCGGCAGTAGGATAACCGTATTGTTCCAAGAGATCTTTCTCCAAACTACCGGCATTTACACCGATCCGGATAGGAAGTCCTGCACCTTTCACCTTCTTCAACACCTCTTCCACTCTATCGCGGCTGCCGATGTTGCCTGGATTAATTCGTATTTTATCCGCGCCGGCATCTACGGCATGCAGAGCCATTCTATAGTCAAAGTGAATATCAGCCACCAAAGGTACGGTCATTCGCTTTTTGATTTCAGGCAGCGCTTTGGCAGCTGGCTCGTCAGGCACAGTAACGCGGATGATCTGACATCCTGCCTCTTCCAGCCGTTCGATCTCTTGAAGTGTAGCCGAAACATCGTGAGTTTTAGTAGTCGTCATAGACTGGACAGAAATGGGTGCTCCGCCTCCGATTGGGATGTCTCCCACCATGACTTGACTGGTTTTCCGACGCGTTATAGGTGCAGTTGATTCCATTACATTAAATCGAAGTTATAATGAGGTTCAGAGAAAGCCAACGGAAATGACTACTTTTGATAAGGTTCCTTTAAATACCGCTTCGCCTTCGTAACAGCAGTTGTATAGTTTTCTAATTTAACTGCTGCCTGATAATTTGCGATCGCTTTCCGCCGCTTACCTTTCAGATCGTAAATCATCCCTCTTAATAGGTAGCCATAACCTAGAGGTGTGTCTAATTCCGCGTTGAAATCGTTAATGGACGCAGATACAAGTTTCAGGGCTTCATCCAGATCTCCAAGATGAAAATTCAATAGTGCCCGTTGGTATTTCAACGTTGGCTGCCAAGCCTTTTTTGATGCTGGAAGATTATCATCAGCCATTTTCTGAGTAACAGCCAGGCTCATTTCGGCTTCGTCCAAACGCTTCAACTGAAGAAGAGCTTCTGTATAAATATGATGATAGTAGGCGCTTTTCGGGAATTCACTTCTAAGTTTGTCGCAATAAATCAATGCTAATTGGGGATCATCCTGAATCCAGAGATAGATATAGGCCAAAATTGACGTCGCCTCAACTCGTGCATATTCTCCTTTCTCTACTGCCAAATTAATTTGCTGAAGACCAATGTCTGAGTTGGCTTCTATTCCAAAAATATTTCCTAAAACTTGCACAGCAGATGAACTACGGCCCACATAATAATTGAGCACTCCTAGAGGGAGATAAGAATCATATATTTCCGGATGATTCTGGTGTACAGCCCTTGCTCCTTTATATCCTTTGATACCAGAAGAGACCACTCCGAGCCAATCTTTTTTACCCAATGCAACTCTTGCCAGCAATCCCTGCGTAGTTGCCATATTCAGCTGATAATCCGGATCGCGAGGATACTTTTTCAGCAATTGCTGATATACAGGAATGATTTCAGCACTAGACTTCTCCAAAGCTGTGTGAGCCACTTTATAACCATCCTTGGCTTGAGCACGGAGCCAGAGAGATACAGCCCAGACAAGGTGAACTGTTGGATGTTCGGGAAAGTCATTCCGTGCTTTAGTTAAAACTTCCACCGCTTCATCAAATTCTTCATTATAGAAAGCGCTTATACCTTGCCAAACAACTTCATCTCCGGTTTTATCTGCAGCAGTTATTATCGAAGGATAGAGAGCAAACATTAAAACGAAGAGAGTAAACCAAATATTAGATAACCTGAAAACAGTCATGCTAGATAAGAATTTTATAGAAGTTAATCAGCAGATAATACGGTTTAAGAATTGCCCCGGTTGGCTATGATTAGCCAACCTTGAGCACTATTCTCATCCGGCTGGATAAGGAGGCTTTTCTGCCATGCAGCGGCAGCCATTTCTTTCTCACCCATGTGCCAATAAGTGATACCTAGACCGTTGTAATGTTCTGGGTCACCAGGATCTATATCAATGGCATCTTGATATGAACGGAGAGCTTCCCGGTAAAGACCGTGCTCTCTATAATATTCCCCGGAAGTCCGCAAAGCTTTTGACAGCCAATCGTGGGTATTGGGATTTACTGCCAGTGCATTGGCGAAAGCTTGTCGCCCCAAATCGGTATATCCGCTGCGATTGTATTCGTTGCTCATGATATAATACACTTGAGGCAAAAGAAGACGAACCTCAGGATGATTCGGTGCGTATATCAAAAGATCTTCCCATGCAGCAGCGGTTTTGTTCCATTCAAACGCTCTAAAGTAGCTCAATCCTTGCTTAAACCTTAATTCTGTATCTTGAGGTACAATCGGTAAAACATTGTCGTACGTAACAGCTGCATAAAGGAAATTACCTTGATTATAGTAAAGATTTCCTAAAGCGACTCCAGCGGTTGGATCGTTTCTGTCCATTGATAGGCTTGTTTTATACGATTTCTTTGCTTGCTCAAATTCACCAAGATTCTCGTAAGCTTGACCTTCCAAATAAGGGAAAATGTGGTTGTCAGGATAACGAGACACACCATTGCTAGCCAGTGAAAGGGCTTCGTCATAAGAACTTCGCTCCAGACTCTCCCGGACGAGATTCAACAGGCTAGCTGGACCATCAGGCTCTACTGCGGCGGCTTTACTAAAGAGGTCTTGTGCCATCTTGTCGCCCTGAGGTTCGCCAGAATAGAGTGCGAGAGCATTGATTGTTCCGATGTGATTGGGCTCAATTTCAAGCGCTTCTTCATAGGCGAAGCGTGCTTTGTGGTGCTGGCCCATTTTCGAATAAAGTGATCCGAGAAAATAGTGATAATCGGCAACTGAAGGATTACTTCCAATTAATCGGAGATAAATATCCTTAGATTTTGAATACAACCCTTTCCGTTCGTATTCCAGTGCTAATTCACGTTGAGCAAGAATACTTTCGGGTTGCTCTGCCGCACGCTTTTCAACTCGCTGGAGTCTCTCACCTGCGGGAAGTTTTGTCTTTTCAGGATGTGTAGGTTTTAAACTATGAAGTGCTTTATCCATTCGACGCATGCTGACATCCAAATCATGAGTCAGTTGGAAAATATCATCAGAAACCTGATATACACTACGTTGTTTTACTGGAGCTGTTTTTTTCTCTACTGATTTTTTCTTACTTTTCTTAGTTGATTTCTTTTTAGATGGTTTCTTTTTAGATGTTTTCTTCTTCGTACTTTTTTTAGACTTTTTCTTCCCCTTTGGTCTCTTTTTCTTTGAAGATTTTTTCTTTTTTCCTTTACTCTTTTGAGATTTCTTTTGGGGTTGACCTTTCTTTTTTTTCTTCTTTTTCTTTTTCTTATCTTGTGTCGTTGTAGAGTTATTAGATGCGTTTAACTGGAAAGAAGCAAGTGGGAACATGCCCAACATTAAAAGGTAAACCAGAAAGCGAGTTATATATTTGGTGAGTCTGTTCAAGGGAACCTCGGTTCACAAATATACAATGGAGAACGGAAAATTGAATCAAAATTTTTATATTCATTATACATTAACAACACCATATCCATAACAACCGTCAAATTGCAATGTTTGCTATAATCATAAAGTCAATTATTCGACCAATTTTGCTGACAATCATCTTTTCAGGTTTATCTAACTTATTGGCTGAAGAAAATAATCGTCTAATCCAAATCCAGAGTTTAGCCATATCTCAAAAAATGAATGGAACGATTATTACGATTACAACTGACGGGACTCTTCCCCAAGATGTTACTGCGTGGGAAGCAGATAACGGATGGTTTTATGTAACTCTCGTAGGGTGTCGGATTGACACAACTATTGAGAAAACATTTACGGAAACCAGTATTGTAATCGATTTTCAATCTCACCAGATGGATGACGCAGTTCAATTAAATTTCCAACTTTCTGATAAACTTTCCGCCTTCAATATTCTTGATAATGGAACAGATGAAGTCCTCATTACCATGCGAAGTCCCATTGGAGATACAGTTGCAAGTCTTAATGAAACCGATCTTTTGAATGAGCAATCCGTTAGACCTAATCCACTATCCTATCTAGTAATGGCTTCCGGAAGCGGTTTGATCGCAAAGGGATTAGTGGACTCCAAATCTATTGATTTCCTTACTGGATCAGTTGTACTTGTGGCTGGATATTTGTGGATGAAATCATCTCCTTCAAAAACATCAGACAAACAAGAGTAAAGCAAATGAAGTTCCTGATATTTGTGTCATACCTTCTTTTGATATTATACTCACTTTCCGCAGAAGATGATCTTACTCTATTGAGATCTCTCTATGATAAAGGAGAGCTGTCACGAGATGAGTGGGTAATAGAAAGTGTCCGTCTGCTCACTATTGCAACCACGCCGCAAAATCACGATCCAATAAAATGTGGTACACATGTAATTCAGAGCCTTCGGAGAAATTATCATTTACTTTCTCAAAAAACAGTCGATCGCCTTGCCTCAATTGGTGTTAAGATGTTTGGTAATCATGCATCTCTCTCCCGCCCCACCGGATTGGATGCGACATATGGACTGTCTAACTTCCTCATCCACTATACAACTTCCGGCAGTGATGCCGTAGACGCCACCGATTCCGATGCGGATGGAACACCAGATTACATCGAGGTTATCGCCGCCGCACTCACTTCTGTAGATTCCCTGGAATTGGATGAATACGAATTCAATTTACCGCCATCAGATGACTGGTACTCAGATAACGGAGGTGATAAGAAATATGACATCTACGTAAAATCATTATCGTGGGGACTATACGGATATGTCAACCCGGAGTATATGGCTGACTCTTACAGCGGAGATAACGAAAATACATCCCGAACAGAGGTAAATGCTTACACAAGCTACATGGTCATTCGCAATAACTACAGCGGCTTCCCCACATCGGAAACCGAAAGTATACAAGTAACGATTGCTCATGAATACTTCCACGCCATTCAGTTTGGCTACGACGGCTGGGAGGCGACATGGCTGATGGAAGCGACCGCCACCTGGATTGAAGATGAGGTCTTCGATGATATCAACGACAACTACCAATATCTGCTCGACTGGTTTAAAGATCCCGGTTCTGCGCTGGATCTGGACAGCAGCACTCGATGGTACGGTAGTTTTATCTTCTTCCGTTATATTTCCGAGCATTTGGGTGGTCAAGAAACAATCCGCCGAATATTTCACCTGAGCGTCGATCACGACAGCTATTATGACGACTTCAGCATCCATACCATTGATGAAGCTCTCGACTCCATGGACGTATCATTTGAAGAAGGATTGACAGCCATGACCATGGCCAATCAGGTCCTTTCTTCACGATCGTCCTTCGGGGAATACAGTTACGAAGAGGCTGACGAATACCGTGCTTATGGTATTCAACCGCAATATGAAGAGAGCGTGCTCTTGAGCTCGGATGAACAGACAATTTCTTACAACGAAAGCGACTTGATGCGAAACGCCAGCCACAATATCGAACTGGTAGGATTGAACAGTCCCATGGATGCCTTTTTCACCCCGGCAACTAATTCCGATGGAGAAGACCTTTTGACGGCTTGGTGCGTTATCCAAACTCCTGCGGATGGCGTTATGATTTACGGCATCGGTACAAGTGAAACGACTATTCCCATCCCGAGTGATGCCGATTCAGTGGCGATTGTAATCGTCACAGAAAACGAACCCAGTGCTGACTACACTTATTCTCTCACTATCACACCTGAAATACCGCTCCCTTCGAAAATCACACTTCTGCAAAACTTCCCAAATCCGTCGAGCGGCGAAACGACCCTCCGGTTCTTCCTTCCGGATGAGGAAGAAAACGCTACTCTGACACTTTATGATCTATTAGGACGAAGAACAAAGCGAATAGAGGTATCATCGCCGAATGCTGGGTTTAACGACGTTAATTTAGAAACGGTAAATATAGCGAACGGTGCTTATGTCGTACGACTGAAAAGCGGTTCTGCCAATAGTTCTCTGGTAATCTCAGTAGTAAATGAGACAGATTAATTAGTTTTTTATATTTATACGTTCAGAAAGCTCAACTACTTGAGATTTTGCCTTTCTAACAGTTTCTTCAAACTCCAGATCAAACTTCTGATCCGAAAATCCATCACCCACCCAGTAATAATCGACTCGACTAAGTCTCATGGACGTCAGTCGGATGATCTTCTCTAACTCGTTCCGATGGACATTGACTTTAGCATAAAGTTCTTCGATTTCATTGAGCTCATTCCCAAGTTTTGTAAGTTTCAGTTTCCGCTCTTTGAGTCCAATAAGTGAAGCTACTGTTTCACGTTTTTCTTCGATCTCCTTCTCCAGTTCCACTAATTGAGTAGTGATGTGGAACGCTACCTCTTTCATCTCACTGATACGGGCCTCTGGAGTCAGTAACCTAAAGCCTCCCTCTGCCAAGTTGTTGTGAAACTGAAGCTCAGTTTCTAGGATTACATCGTGAGTTTTCTTTAACTCAGATTTTCTTTCTCCATACGTTTGCATCTGCCCGGGAGAAGGTGTCTCTTTGATTCGAGCTAAATCTCTCTTTTGAATATCCATGACGGAATGATAACTGTCCAATTCTGTGCCAACAGTCTTCAACTTACTCTCTGCATTCTTATACATATGGAGATTATTAGAGATTAGAATAAGAGATTCACTCTCCAGCGCTTCTTCGTATACAGTCAATTTATCCCGAAATTGCAGGGACCAAATGAGAGCGCTTTCAAGCTCCAATTCCATCTGATCTTTGGTAACAGCATTTGGATCGTTAACAGGAATTCCGCAAGAGAAGATGAGACTAATGATGATAAATAGAAGATATTTTTCCGGATGCGGCATATCGAAATCAGTCGAGACTGAGCTCTCCAGATTGAACTAGAGCCATCAAGTTGTCATATCCTCCGATGGACTTATCATCTATAATAATCTGCGGTACAGTGGTTCCACCGGTCATCTTTTGAAGATCTTTACGACTCATCCCCAATTCTTCGATATTAACTTCGCTGTACTCCACTCCTTTCTCTGCCAAGAACCTCTTGGCCATCTGGCAGTAGGGACACCACCGAGCTGAATAAATTTTCACAGTCATATCTTTACTTCCATTAAATTTGTTATAATTTTCCTATCACTCAAAAGATTACCGAGAAAATTAGGCGATATCAAGCCGGTTGTTGAGTTTTGTCTGCTGGATGACT
>CEPV01089820.1_pt1 | contig 11902 bp, 5 predicted proteins | sample 530451 | NCBI WGS metagenome assembly CEPV01 (sample SAMEA2620097, study PRJEB7988) | marine metagenome | isolation source: saline water (ENVO:00002010), including | reverse complement strand
CGACCCCTCCGTCAGCACCAGCGCCAGCGATCCGAACCCCGGCAATGCCTAACCCGGTGAGGAACGCCCCCGCAGCTTGTTCGTAGTCTCGCCAGTGAGGTTCCGGATTCCGGAAGGGCCATAGGCGATCTAACCAGCGGCGCTTTGACGTCACTGGAACATCAACCACCCGGCCATCGCGAACCCTGGACTGTCGCTCTGGAGAGCTAGGCAGCCCGACCTCGTCAAGTATCGCGCCGGTCACCTCAAATGCCCTGTAAGCCTGTCGCAGAGAGGACCGTCTGCGCCGAGGCATCACGCGAGGGGGTCGCCGCCGAGGATGTCGACGGGGCCAGGATCGGCGACTTGCCCTAGGTGAAGTGGATTCGGAGACTCAGACACAGGACCTGTGTCGACCACCAGCGTGCTCAAGAGCATGTCCACCAACCGCTGGTTTCGCTTAGTAAAAGCTGGAGCAAGCAGGTCGACGATCAAGAAGATCCCCCCGGTCAACGTGTTAAAGAGCCAAAAAGCCAGAATCCGAACCAACGCCAGGCCGATCCCAACTGTCTTGCCGGTGGATGCGTTCACCAGGGCCAATGATTGGCGGTTCTTTCCCCACGTTGAACCGGTGGTGCCTTGGCGGACTACGTCGTTCCAGAGTCCGGCCAGGAGAAACCAACCGCCGGAAACGACCACAAGTAGAAACCCGACTCCCCGGGTCTTGCTAGAGAACAACAACACCAGGGCGAGGATCACCCCGACTACAGGAGGTACCAGAATGAAAAGCACATCAATGATGTAGGCGAGGGCACGCTTGCCATAGTTGGCTGGTCGCAACTGGAAAGTCGGCATTGAAATGCTCCTATCTCGGTTGAATCGACATCAGCAACCTTGGAGAATCGACCTGCTTAGCCTGGTGAACTATCAGTGGCAGGCCGCTCTGCCTAGGTCATAACAATTACTACAGGTCATGAAATCCAAAGTTGAGATCCAACGTTCTCTTGTACCAATGGCATGATAAGGGAAAGCCGCCTAGCATTTCCTCTGATAACCATCGGCTTGCGTGGGGACAGAGAGGGATGGAGGTGTGGCCCCAACCGGTTGGGCTGAAGATGTGACTCCCGTTAACGGGAGTGTTACTGATGGCTTGGTGCATTCCCGGAAGGCACCTGTCTTGGCAGCAACCGGATTATGCGTACTTTCGGTGCTCTTAATCCCATTCGACCAGTTCTGGGCGGGTTATGGCGCCGGTGTCGTCGCATCGGTCGTCTGCATGCTGGCCATCCTCGACGACCGCGAGAAACAGACCAAACCCGGTTTTGTTGGGGCTGGGATGCTTGGGGGGAAAGGACCTTCGGTCCAGCAGTTTGCACGATTGTTCCGCGTCGCTTCCTTCCTGGTCTGTCTGGTTCACATCGTTCGGCTGGCTCAGGAAGCCGCCAAATGAGGCGACAAAGGGCGACGACGTTCCGAAAGGCGGCGTTGGGACTGATCGCCTGCGGATCGCTGCTGGTTTTCACCCACAGCGCTTCTGCACAGTCGGACAACGTGGCCACCGACCCTGTGGTCCAAGGGCTCACCAACTGTGACTTGGGTAAGAGGACGAAGAATCTCCACGTCCTGTTCGTCTTGGACGAATCCGGGAGCCTCACGACTCACGATCCGGATGACAGACGAGTCGACGGCACGAAGAAAGCCCTAGAGGCCCTACAGGGGCTCGCCAACCGATTCAGCGGGAACTTCAACATCGACGTCGCCATACACGGGTTCTCCGGAGGGGAACTCGGCAAGGGTAATGAGTTGCCCTACCGTGACGAAAACCCATGGTTGACGCTTCCGGACGAATTCGACGCCCTGATCGACGACGCCAAAGGCTTCACTAATCGCAACATCTTCCTCTACACCGACTACCGAGCGGCCATCGAGGGTGCCATCCAAGCCTTCGACAAACACGACCCTGACCAGAGAGCATGCAAGGCGCTGGTCTGGTTCACCGACGGTGTCTACGACTCCGAGAACAACACAACACTGACACCCAACGAAATCGAAGAGATCACCGGCGAACTCTGCATCGCCGATGGCTCGGTCGATCATCTGCGAGAAAGAGCCATCACGGTTATCGCCATCGGCCTATCCAACAAGGCGACCGGCAACCCGCCCGACCTGTCCCTCGTCAAGGCGATCGCAAGCGGCGACGCGGTGACCCCCGACAACCCGGACCTCACACTCCCTGGCAGCCGATGCGGCATCCTGCCCGGCACCGGTGACCTCTACGAGGAGAACGACCCCGGCCAACTGGTTGCTACTTTCGAAAAGACCGTCGCCGACGGGTTGTTTGAAGCCTCTGGGGAGCTTTCCTCGACCACACCTGTCCCCTGCACTGAGGGTGCCAATGTCTGCACGGTCGAGTTCGAACTCGGCCCCTGGGTCAAACAGTTCGCCCTCTATTTGAAGCTGCCCCCGAGGGACGACGGTCAGAGCCTTCGCTCCTTCCTCGATCCTCCCGGTGTCGACACCGCCCGGGTGGAAATCGACTATCCCGACGGGCCACTCCCCGGTATTACCGGGGTGACAGGTGAGTCGCCGACCCGCAACTGGCGGATCCTGACGGGAAATGCCGAAGCGGCCAACGGCATCTGGAACGGTGTGTGGAAACTCCAGTTCGAGGGCCCAGGTGCCGCCGAAGCCAAGGCCAACCTTGAGTTCTTCCAAGGAACATTGGAGATCCAACTAGACCCACCAGATGAGATACTCGACCGGGCCAACCCAGACACCTTCACTGAGGTAGACCTCAAACTCAAGGTCGGTAACGAGTCCCTCAAATGTAACGAAACTGCTTACCCGCTCAAACTCGACTTCGTCAGCGACATGGGCGATGCCTCGGCGACCTTCCAATCTGAAGAGAAGTGCTTAGTACCGGAGAAGTTCCTCCTAGAACTACTCACAGCTAAGGGGGCAGAAAGCGCCTCAAGCATCGGCTTTGCGGTGAAACCTTCCCTGAAGCCTGTGAACAACGATGCTGTCCCACCACTTGAGTTCACGACCAGCGAAGTTTCTCTAGATCTGGCCAACGCCCTGGTCGTGGAACTCGCTAGAGGGAGCCAACTGGACCGGTCCGATCCGGAGAGCTTCAAGAACATCCAGATTGAGCTCCAAAGCAGCGGTAGGAAGGTGGACTGTGGGAACAACACCCATCTCCCGGTCAACCTGGACTTCACCAGCGATATGGGCCATGCCTCGGCGACCTTCAAATCTGGAGAGAAGTGCCTGGTGCCTTCCGGATTTCTCGACCAGTTGGTCAATACCGGGCTGGATAAGGACGCTCTCAGCGTCACGTTCAACGTGGAACCCTCCCTAGTAGTCGACCCCGAATTCCCGGACCTCAAGTTCTCCCCAAGTGCTATCTCGATCGTGGATGCATCCGCCCTGGTCGTGGAACTCGCTGAAGGGAGTCGGCTCGACCGATCCGACCCGGAGAGTTTCGAGAACGTCGGCCTAGGACTCTTCCGGGGCAGAGAGACGTTTCTCCCTCCAGCCGGTTCCCAGGTCTCCCTTTACTTCTCCGCCGACCTAGACGGTCGGTTAATCGACTTGTCGGCGACCTACGGTGACAACGGGCCCTTCGTGATCCGACCAGGGTTCCTCAAAGAAGCCCTCTTCGACGAGGCGGGTCGCGACCTGGTTCGGTTCACCTTCGAGGTGACACCGGAGATAACCGGTGGTGCAGGTGCTGAGGGAGAAGGTCACCCAACCTACGAGCCCAGCACCATCCACATTTGGCTCCACGACCCCCTCGAAGTGCGCCGTGCCGACGACAAAGAACTTGACCGGGAGGACCGCAGCACCCACTCAGACGTCGAGGTGGAACTCCGAGTCGACGGCCAGAAACTCTCCGACGACCAGGCCCAGGTCAGTCTCGAGTTTGCTACCGAGATCAACGGAAGCACGGTGTCGATTTCGCAGTCGTACCCGCCGGGGGGGCCCTACGTGATCCCATCCGGGTTCTTCGAAGATGTGTTCCAGGCTGCAGCGGGCTCCGATCTGCTGGACCTGAAGGTCAGCGCCACCCCGACTCTGACCATTGATGGGAGGACCCACCCGGGCTACGTGCCAAGTCCCCTGCAGTTCTCCGTTCGAACCGGGAAGGGGTTCCCGACCATCCTGACTCCAACCGCCACCGACTTCGACGACACGGAGAACTCGACGTTGACCGTTTTAATCCGCGGACCGAACGACGGTAACGGGAAGGTGGAGATCCGCTCTATCAGCGGTCTTCCGACAGACCTTCCAGGGACGATCACACTGGTCGAACCGAAAGCGTGCGAAGTTCCGAGCAGGGAGACCTTGCTGTGCGAAGTTGAATTGGAGGCGTCATTCACCGCGAACCGGGAAATCGAACTTGACGTCGACCTGGTGATCTCTGGTGATCGCACGAAAGTACCCGGGCAGACCATCCAGGACTCAGTCGCTGTCAAGCCGTTCAAGATGACCCGACCCCTCAGCAAAGCGAGCTTCATCAGCAAACTCCTCCAGCTCCTTGCCCTGTTCGTGGCCGTTCAGACGCTCATGCGGGTGCTCTACACCACCCGCCTCGCTCGCTGGAAGGGCGCCGAAGCCGGTAGCCGCTGGACGATGTTCTCCGTCAGTATCAGCTCGGACGGAGGGGTAACGGCCGCGGACGGCACAGACCTGCAGATCGAGGCGCTGAAGACCTACTTCGCTACAGAACTCGAGTCCCCCGACTCCTCGGCGCAACTGGGCGACCTGCACTTCTCGATCAGCTGGTGGCAGACCTTCATCGGCGAACGGAAAGGCGAGAGCTTGGTGTGGCAGCAGCGGCCAATCATCCGGGTGTGGTCGCCCGACAGCCACTGCATCGGCCCCGAAGGTACCGAATGGGGCAAGAAGCAACAGTACGCCCTTGGAAGAATTGGTCTCGGCTATACACGGTGCTGGGTGCTGCAGGTCTCCGGCGAGGCATTGGACGATCTGGCCAAGGAGCAAACAACCACCGGTCGTCTGGTAGTCATCCTCTTCCCGGCCGAGCACGAGAACTTCGACGAGCAGTTGGAAGAGATCCGAGACCGGATCTCAGACGTCACCGGCCGCGAGCTACCAAGCCTGCTAGAGCGGTTCGCTAATACTCCCGTGGAAGCAATAACTGAGCCCAATCCGACAGATACCAACGATCCAGAACTCGATGACGATGACGATGACGGCTGGGGCCAGGACCACATCGACCCGCTGGATTGACCCGATGGCCACCAAACAATAGGGAGACAGACAAATGTTGCGACCAGTAATCATGATTGGCTGTGGAGGCTCCGGGCAGAAGTCGGTCCGCTACATCCGTGATGCGGTGCGCCGACAACTCGAACACGGCGGGTGGACAGGTGACTTCCCGCGCTCCTGGCAATTCATAGGACTCGACACCCTCAACGTCCAAGAGGCCCCGGGCGAGATCCCTGTGATGCCCAGCTCCGACTACCTGAGCCTCTCGGCGGGCTTTACCCAATACAGGCCACTCGAGAACGCCCTGCTCGCCCAACACCCTGTACAGAGCGCGGGCTACAAAGAACTGATCGGCTGGCGACCGCTGGGCGACCAAGTCACAGTACCCCTCAACGACGGGGCGGGACAGCTGCGAGGGGTCGGACGAGCAGCGGGGATCGTCAGCCTGACCAATGTGGTCCGGCCGAAGTTGCAGGAAGCGTTCACCGAATGCGCTGCCGGAGGCCCAGAACTCCAAGCGGTTTCGGAGACGCTGGGGGTACCCGTCCCTCCGGGAACAACACAGACACCCCAACCGATCGTCGTCGTACTGGGTTCCATGGCCGGAGGCACCGGAGCCGGGGTCATGCTCGACGTCCTCGACCTAGTGCGTCGCACCCATCAGAGCGGTGCCTACCCGGTTGCGGTGATCTTCACCCCAGACATCTTCGGAGATCCTCCGACCGATGCGATGGCGGCCAACGGACTAGCCATGATGTCAGAACTCATGTCCGCCTACTGGGACAACGAACTGAGCGGATCGGAGTTGATCCCCGCCGTCGTCCCGGTCAACAACCGGGGACCACACGCCACCTTCCTCATCGGCAGGAAGAACCTCGACGGCATCGACCTCGAGAGTTCGATCAACGTGTACCGGGCGGTCGGCGAGGCAATGGCCTCGTGGGTAACCACGTCGGGGGTCCAAGAGGCGGTGTGGAACTTCATCAACGTCAACTGGACAAACGACTCAAGAATAAACATGGGCGGATACCCCTTCGGCCAGATATACCAACCTGGCGTCGTCTCATCGTTCGGGTCGGCCACGCTGTCGATAGGCCGCGACCGGTTCCGCGACTTCGCCCAGAAGCTCCTGATGCGCGAAATGCTAGAGCACCTCTACGAGGGACATCTTCGGTCGGCCAAGCGCGAGTTGGGTCAGGACGCCGAGAACCTCACCGAAGAGGGAAAGCTCACGGCACTCGTCGACAAGCAACAAGAGAACTTCCTAAGGGACTGTCATCTCGACGAGCGGGGCAAGGAAACCAACCAGATCACCAACCGGTTTGTCTCAACTGACCTCACCAAAGAGGAACTGGCCCAGGTGAAAAAAGAATTCGGCCTGCCTTTCGGACCCCAACAGTGGACCGGCCAAACCTGGCATCACAACCTCCTTGGCCAAGCGAACATCGCCAAGAAGTCCTCCTCCGGTCGCGCGGTGGCCGGCTACGAAAAGGAAGCCATCGAATGGGGCACGGAAATGTTCGAACGCCTCCTACGAGTCACGTCGATCTACGTAGGCCAATACGGCTTGAAGATGACCGGGAATTTGGTGCGAATAGTCCAAGTGGAGGTCAGTCAGGTGTCTGGGGAGGTCCACGAGGAGGCCAACGAGGACCGTAGCGCTGCGAACGCGAAGTTGGAGGAGGCGAAGAGCGCCCTAAAAAACGTCGGCGGCGGCGAAATCGGCTTCGAAGCGGCACCAGTCCAGGCCGCCTTCGACCATATGGCCAAGGCAATCGTGAGCGAGTGGCGCGCCATTCGGCGCGAGCGGGTCGCAGAGGCCATGGAGAACCTGTCCGTTCAGATACTCGCCCCACTCGGCACGCACATCGACCAGGCGCTCGCTCAAGTCCACGAGTATGTGAGCGGCACCAACGGGAAAGACTCACTGGTTGAAACCTGGCCGGAGCACCAAAAAGGCATCCCCCAAGGGTTCAGACCATCCCCACTCGAGTTCTTCCTTGAGGGAATAGATACCTGGCAAGGGTTGATCGAAGACCTAATGAGCGATGCCATGGAACTGGCACTCAGGAACGACGACACATCGGTCCCCTTCCAACCATCGAACTCAGTGGACGCCACCCGATTCCTGCTAAATGTCGGCGACTTCGCCGCGGACAAGAACACCAGAGTCCCTCCCATCGTCTGGGCGACCACCTTTGGGGCACCACACCCGCAGTGGTCACCCGGCGGCACTCCCCAGATCGTGATCGCCATCACCTACGAGGAGATCCTGGAACGGGTCAACCACTGGATGAACCGTCCAGCTACCAAGATGTCCCGAACCCTCAACGAAGGGCTGCGTGACTACCTCAGCCCAATCAACGAAGGCCAACCGGTCCCGAACCACAAGGAGCGCCTGAACAAGTTCCGGCAGAAACTGGGCCAGGCCAAGATCCAGTCGCGACCATTGATCGAGTTGGACAATCCGCTCAATTCGGTCATCCACGTAGCCAACCCGCAACCAGAAGTCAGTCCCCTCGTCGGAGGATTTCCGTTCGCGGTGGGCACCCCGGCACACGACCTGGTTGTAGAACTGATGGGCGACGACGACAAGGTCAGCAAGTTCACCGACCGGGAAACCGAAACGGTGCTGATCTCATCGTTTATCAAGTACCCGGTGCACCCGATGACCGTTAGCTCCTTCACCCGGCCACTTGGCCAAGTCCTCCAGAGGATCGGCCCCAACGCCGCCTTGCTCCAAGGCGGGTTCTGGCTCTGGCGGCGGACCAAGCTGCTTGAAGACTTCGCACCGCTTCCGGACGAGGTGAGGTTTGCGATAATTCGAGGGTTCGCGGTGGCCCGGATGCTGGGCTACATCACTGCCGACCCGGCGGAGCCGGTAACCATCGTGAGTGAGAACAAGCTCCTGCAGTTCCCATACCCGTTGCTGACAGATGTCAGCACTGACAACCTCCTCGCGGCCCTGATCGAAGGATTCTCCCTGTGCTACGGCGATGTTGCCACAAGGCAACTGGCGAGCTTCGAAGCCTACGAGAGGCTCTTCAAACTCGGCGAGGGCAGGGGACACCAGTACACGTTGGCTCAGGAGGCCCTCGCGTTTTTGCACACCGGACAGCTCCCGCTCAACCCGGTCGACCCGAGGCGCGCCGACAAGGCCCGCGCAGCGACTAAGGAGGAGCGCTGTGCAAACCTCATTGAATACCTCGATGACAACATCAGGCGCTTCAAGAGGCTGGCCGAACGCCCATTCACCGGACAGGAGCACCGCGACAAGTTCGGAAAAGTGCACCCGGAGGACGCCCTCACCGTTGAGCTCGTCACTGACTTCCTCGACGCCTATGAAGAAGTCAAAACGGCGATCGAAACAGGCGGTGGTGGCGGTGGAGTCACGTGAGACAACACCTTACGATCCTCCTCGCGGAAGGCTCGGCAACCGAGTCAGCGTTCGCGGTGGTCTTCGAAGAGTGGCTAGAAGCCGACCTGTTGGAGGCAGTGGCGCTAGTCGACCTCTCAGAAGCCGAATCGGGGCTAAGCGCACCGGCAGTCTGGGCACGCGAGGGAGGGCGATTCTCGTCGACACTGAGGGACGTCGTGACTGGGGCCATGTGGGAGCAGGTAACCGTCGTAGCGGTGCGATCCAACAACCTGAGCTCGTATTCCACGACACGATTCGATTCCGAGGACGAGATCCTCAAGACCGTCGAGGCCGCATTCCCGACGCTCGACGGACTCCGGGCGTACACCGTGGGGATCACGGAACCGAACGAGACCTTTGGTCCGGACCACTTCCGGCCGGTTTGGGGCTGCCACTTGCTCCACGACCCGAACCTCATCGCGGACCGCAGGGTCGCTGTGCTACCCGTCGGGCCACAGGACCGAGCCTCAACCTGTCTCATGACCGCGCTACTGGCCTCAGGAGGACTCCGCTGGCAGGCCAAGCCGCTCTTCGACCTTTCAGACGTGGCCGCCGGCCTCGTCCGGATGGCGCGCGTCACGAGAGGGCAACTCCGAGTCATCAATGCGGGCCGCGTCTTCGAGGAGGTCCTGGCCGGGGCGTTCCCAGCGAGCGGCCCTTGGACCACACCGCCTAACCTAAAAGTGGTTCAAGCACCACCCGGGTCACACATTGCACCGGAGATCGCCACCGACCTCGCCACGGTGGCGGAGTTCGGATTTAATGCCTTCACTCCGCAACCTAGCCCAGCGCCTGACCAGATCGGCATCCTGGCCGGCGTGCGGATGTTCTTCCGACATTTCGGCGATGCCTTGAAGAAGGCCCCCTTCTGGGCGATCGACCGAATAATCACCAAGGGAGGAGAAGCTGCGACGGAGGCCATCAACAAATGGACCTTCGGTGACAAGGCCAACGTGGTCATCAAGTTCAAGCCCGCTCCGCTGAAGGCCCAGATCGATGAAGAGCTCACCTCCCTCCAGCGAGCCCGGATGCCCGACACCGGCCCGCCAAGCATCCCGAACCCAGCGCCCTGGAAGACGCTGCGCGACACGGCGTTCGGCCTGGTGGACGGTGGAGACCTGCCACAGGGCGTACGTACCCCGACCCACGACACTCAACGGCTGTTGTTCGTGGACCCGTGGGCGATCGGCCCGGCACCCAACGACGAGACGTTCGGGGTTTCAGAGGCCGAGATCGAAATACTCGAGCTCGACCTACCGGACAGTGCCAAGAACGTTGACCCAATGGATGTCATAACGGCCCGGGCTATCGACCAGGCGCTCACTGATCGGATCAACTTCGATCGACTCGAGGAGATGTTGGACCCGGACGAGGATCAGGTGCAGCACGCCGTCGACCCACCCCGGGAGTCGTCTGACGACTCAGACGATTCGGACGAGGACCAGGCGAACAAGCTGGCGATCCATCGTCCCAGTCATCCGAAGTTCAACCCAGAGAACTACACGGTGGTCAGCTCCTTCTACCAGGGTCCCGATGTGGACCTGCCCGCCGAGTACGAACGGCACCAGCCCATATACGACGACGCCTGTCGGAACCACGAGTTGGTCGAAGGGAACTTCAAGGACAAGGGTCAATGTGACCAATGCGGGGCGCGCTTCCACCATGGGGTCGCCTACCTGCACAGTCCGTCGGGCTTGCTACTGCACGTCGGCCACATCTGTGCCCGGAAGAACCACATGCCGCTGCCCGATGAAGACCCCACACTGGAACTTGCCCAACGGCTCTACCACCGCTGGCAGGCATGGATCAACCAACGCCGAAACTCCCTTCTCTGGCAGGTCGGCGAGCACATCGCCCGGGCAATCGACGATGCCAGACAGCAACTCGCAAGGGGAACGGAAGAGCTAGAGAAATCCAGTGGTGCGACAGCCACGGGCGACAGCTACGGGCAGGAACAAGCGCGCCTACGCATGTGGAGCATCCGGGCCTTAATCGCCTGGCTGGGCACGATCGGCGGGGCAATCGCATGGGTGTTGCTGACCGCCATCCCTATTCTCGTGCCGATCATTGCCGCCGGCGCTGTGGTCACCTCACTCGTCATGCGCCTGGGGTACCTGACCCGCGACCTCGCCCGACTACAGACCCTCAGCAACGCGGGGGACCACCTCAAGAGGAATGCCCGGAACCGCATCCAGCACAGCGCCAAGCAACTGGCCACGTTGGTGAACGCCCGCGACCAGTTCGAAGACTGGCAGGCAGTGATCCGAACGGTGGTCCACACCCCCTTTGGGGACCTGAAGACCTTTGAGGAACGCATGGAGGTCACCGCATCGGTTTCACGCCCACAGTCATTCGTGTACGCAACTGCGAGGCCGTCGTCGAAGCAGTTGAGAGCAGCCCAGTTGAACGCCCGAACGATGACCGTGCACCGGGGCTGGTTGACAACCGCCTTCCTGGAGATGCAGAAAGGCTGGGGCGACGACTACGGAGGCGACCTTCTCTGGCCGAGTGACCAGCCGCTAGACCCCTCGTCTGACAACAGTGCGGCAGGCACGGTCCGGTCACGGATGCCGGGCACCAACGACCCCCTCTACGCCCCCCGGCAGGACTTCAGGGCCCGAATGGTCGCCGGCCGACTGCATAAGGTGGTGATCGACGTCCATACAAAGGCGATCATCAAATGGCTGACGGATGTCACTCTCGACGATGAGCAGAACTTTTCCCTAGATGACCTGCTCCCACCGGTAGGGGTGATCGGCCCCGGGCAGGCCTTGAACGGCCTACCGCCCAGCGAGTTCCTCCAGGGGCTCAACGCGGACATATCCGAGGTGCCAGACTTCCCAGCAGTCGTCTTCGGTGATTCCGCGGCTGCGATACTGTTGAACACCAACAACATCAAACGCTCACTCCCGGATAGTCCGGAAGAGTCACAGTTGTTGTCGTTCCACACGGCCGGCCAGGGTCGGGACCTGGTTTTCGCAAGCTGCCGGATGGTGTTCTCGGAGTCGCTGCTTCCGAACCTGCTACGAGGCTACAAGGACCACATGACACCGGGTCAACCCAGGTCCGGTTCCTCCGACGACGAGCCGGGTGAGGGCACACCCCCCGAATCGGTCACCTGACCGGTAGCGGGAGTAACCAAGGATAGTGATCCTCACTGCTGTCCTTCAAAATTCGTTCTGACCAACCACGAGTGGCGAGATGACCGCTGGGTAGAGACGTTTTCTGAAGTGTGGGTGAAAGAATCGGAGACCTCAGGGTCCTAGAGAG
>CEPV01050482.1_pt1 | contig 11940 bp, 12 predicted proteins | sample 530451 | NCBI WGS metagenome assembly CEPV01 (sample SAMEA2620097, study PRJEB7988) | marine metagenome | isolation source: saline water (ENVO:00002010), including | reverse complement strand
AAAAAAATTATGCAATCTATTCAGTTTTTAAAAAGAAAAAAAACATTAATAATAATCACACATCGCTTAGTCACAGTTAAAAACTGTGACAAGATATTTTTTATTGAGGAGGGCAAAATCACTAAGCAAGGATCCCCAGAAGAAATACTAAACTATAATTAAAAAAATGAAAAAAATATTAATTACAGGAGCAATTGGCTTTGTGGGTTCTCATTTAACCGAGCTTTGCGTAGAAAAGGGTTTTGAAGTTGTAGCTTTTGATAGATATAACCCAAATTATAATCTTGGTTGGTTAGAAAAATCAAAATATAAAAACGATATAAATTTCGCATTTGGAGATATTAGAGATTATGATTCTGTTTTAAAAACTATGAAAGGTTGTAAAATAGTTTTTCATTTGGCTGCACTTATAGGAGTTCCGTATTCATACTTATCACCGCAAGCATATTTAAAAACAAATGTTGAAGGAACGTACAATATTCTAGAGTCTTCAAAACACCTAGATATTGAACAAACCATAATTACCTCTACCAGTGAAGTATACGGATCAGCAAAATACGTACCCATTGATGAAAAACATCCTATTTCTGCTCAATCACCATATTCGGCATCAAAGATTTCAGCCGATCAATTGTCTCTTAGCTACTACAACTCTTTTCAACTACCTGTTAAAATTATAAGACCATTTAATATCTATGGACCAAGGCAATCCAGCCGAGCAGTTATACCATCAATAATAATTCAAGCACTAAATAACAAAAAGGAAATAAAATTGGGCAATCTTAAGCCGAGCAGAGATTTTACTTATGTCACGGATGTGTGTCATGCATTTTTAGATATTTTAAAAATAAAAAATTTTTTTGGAAATACACTAAATATTGGTTCAAATAATGAATATACAATTGAGTATATTGCAAAAAAGATTTTAGCAAAACTTAACTCTAAGGCAAATATTAAGAAAGAAACTCAACGAACTAGATCATTAAAAAGTGAAGTGGTTAGACTCGTATGTGATAATTCAAAGATTTTAAAACATACCCAGTGGAAACCAATGATCAAAATCGAAAAAGGACTTGATATGACAATTAATTGGTTTAGAAAATTTAAAGATTTATTTAAGCACGACATTTATCATGTATAAATAAAAAACGAATAGAATTCCCAAAAAAGTGGAATCTTCAAGCAAGTCTAATAAAAATTTTACAACTTTACACTATGATTAGTTTACACGAACCTTTGCTTGCAGGAAATGAACGGAAGTATATTAAACATTGTTTAGATCAGGGATGGGTCTCGTCAGCAGGGAAGTATGTAGATATTTTCGAAAAAAAAATAGCAAAATATACTGGAGCAAAATATGCAATAGCATGCATCAACGGCACAGCTGCTTTACAAATTTCTTTAAAACTAGTCGGTGTCAAAAAGGGTGATGAAGTAATCGTGCCCTCTATGACCTTCATCGCTCCAGTAAATGCAATTAATTATAATGGCGCTAAACCAATTTTTATGGATTGTGATGAGTACTACACTATTGATGTTAATAAGACTATCGATTTTATTAATAAAGAAACTCACACGATTAAGAAAAAAATATCTGGAAATGATTTAACTATTACTGTTAATAATAAAACGAAAAATAGAATTACGGCAATAATAATAGTCCATGTTTTTGGAAATGCTGCGAGGCTCAACAAGTTAGTCGATTTATGTAGAAAAAAAAATATTGCATTAATAGAAGATGCTGCTGAAAGCATTGGTACTTTTTATACATCGAATAAATTTAAAAAAAAACACACAGGCACTGTAGGAGTAATCGGCTGTCTCTCTTTTAATGGCAATAAAATAATAACTTCTGGCGGTGGCGGGATGATGTTGACCAACAGTCGAAAAATTGCAAAAAAAGCAAAATATCTTACTACCCAAGCAAAAGATGATCCAATTTATTCTGTACATGATGAAGTTGGTTATAATTTTCGTCTTACAAATATTTTGGCTGCCTTGGGTCTTGCTCAACTTGAATCTTTATCAAAGTATATTAAAAAAAAGAAAATTATTCACGAAAGATATAAAAAAAAAATAAATAAAATTAAATATTTATCCATCAGTAACGTTTCTCATTATGCTACATGTAATTATTGGCTTAATATTCTTGAAATAAACAAAAATTCATCAAAAAAAAAATTATCAAAAATTATTAAATACCTTTGTAAAAATGGTATTGAGGTTAGACCACTATGGTATCCAAATCATTTACAAAAAAAATATAAAAACTGTCAAACTTATAAATTAAACAATATTAATAAAATTTATTTAAATAGATTATGTCTCCCAAGCAGTCCACAATTGACCAAAAGTCAGCAAGATTTTATTTGTAAAAAACTAAAAGTTTTTTTTTAAAAAATATGAAAAAAGTTTGTTTTATTACAACGTCAAGAGCTGATTTTGGAGCATTGAATGTATTAATCAAAGAAGTTGTTAATACAAAACTTTTAGTACAACTTATTGTGTCCGGTAGCCATATAGATAAATTTTTTGGTAATACACAAAAAGAAATAATTAGTAAAAAGAAATATTTAATTAAAAAAGTTAAGGTAATAAGTAAAAATAAAAATTCAAAATTTGTTGCTTTATCATTTGCTGATTGTGTAAATAAATTTTCCAAAGCCCTGGTTGAACTCAAGCCAAATATATTTATTATTTTTGGGGATCGATACGAAATGCTCGCAGCTGCTGTTTCATCCTATATTCTTAGAATACCAATAGTTCATATTTCTGGAGGAGAAAAAACACTAGGATCGATTGATGAGGGTTTTAGACACTCAATTAGTAAATTAGCAAATTTGCACTTTCCAACAACAAAAGCACACAAGAAAAGGTTAATTCAACTTGGGGAAAATCCCAAAACTATTTTTAATTTTGGTAGCTTACATTTGGAAAAAATCAAAAATAATAATTATTTAGTAAAAAATCAATTAGAAAAAAAACTTAAAATTAAATTTTATAAAAGAAATTTAATTATTACTTATCATCCAGAAACAATAAATAATCAAAAAAGTTTAAGCAATTTATCCGTATTACTTAAATCGCTTAAAAAAATAAAAAATACAATGATGATTATCACATCACCAAATGCAGATGCGCAAGGAAATTTAATGATTGTTTATATTAAAAAATTTATTAAAAAAAATAAATTAAAAAATTTTTTATTTTTTAAATCTTTAGGAAGCCAAGTCTATCTTTCTTTACTAAAAATTGTTGATGGTGTGGTTGGCAATTCTTCAAGTGGCATTTCAGAAGTTCCCTTTTTTGGCATAAGAACGGTTAATATTGGAGATAGACAACAAGGAAGATCTACGTTTTCTAGTATTATAAACTGTAAAGTTTCACAAAAAATTATAGTGAAATCTGTAAATAAAATATTAAAAAATAATTTTGAGAAAAAAAGCTCAAGTGAATTAAAAATATTTGGTGCTGGACAAACTTCAAAAAAAATTACAAAAAAATTATTATCCTTTAATTTCAAAAAATATAATAAAAAAGTTTTTTACGACCTCTAAGATATGCAAAAAAATAAGATAAATAAAAAAGTAGAAGTTTTGATATCAGAAGTATTAAATATAGAGAACTTGCCTCTCGATGCCTCTCAAGAAAATATGGAAGAATGGGACTCAATAGCCTATTTGACCATAATAGCTATGCTAGAAGAGAAATTTAAATTGAAGATTAATCAAGACAATATTAACAACTTTGGTAGCGTTCAAGGCATTGTTAAAGAAATAGAACTATGCAATCAAATAAAACTTTAGCAGATTATTTCAGTGAACACGCTAGTGCGTCAAAGCATATTTACGAACTAGAAACTGGAAAGCAAAAGAGCCACGAACTTGTGCTCAATAATTCTAGACAATTGTCAGCTAATGCATTGGTAAATAACGGCGATATAGTAACTGTAATATTGCCCAATTCAATTGAATATATTGAATGTTTTTTGGCTGCCATGCTAGGTGGGTGGGTGTTTAATCCACTCGCTTACTTTATTCAGATACAAGAGCTTGAGAAGATTTTCAAATATGTTGAACCCAGCATTATTATTACCGATAAAAAGGAAATTTTTTCTTGTTTTTCAAAAAGATATAAAATATTTACTCTTGAGCAAATATTATCTGAAGATAGAAAATTTAAAAAAAAAGAAATAGATTTACAACAACCAGTTGCACTATACTATTCCTCCGGAACTACTGGCAATCCCAAAGGAATTTTAAAATCACATAAAAATATGATTAAATCAATAAATTCGATTGTACGTGCATTTAAATTTACAAATGCAGATCGGCAATTGGCGTTCTTACCGTTTGGCCACACCGCTTCAATAGATTATAATATTCTACCCTCATTGTTAGTAGGGTGCGATTTATTTATATCCAAAGGTTTTGAACACCTGCGAAGTAATTTTTTTAATATTTTAGAAAAATACAGGATTACTTATACAGAAATTGTACCCACTGTCCTTTTTGTATTAAATAAATTAAAGGTGGATATTAGCAATATAGATCTTTCTCTATTAAAATTCATAGGTTGCAGTTCATCTACATTACCAATGAGTGTACAAAAGGAATTTGTTACACATTACGGTATTGGCATAGGTAATCTTTATGGGCTATCAGAAACAGGACCAACTCATATTGATGATCCGAGAAAAAAGGGATGGAAGCCGGGTAGTATTGGTATTCCACTTGATATAAATGAATGTCGTATTAGTAACGATGGCGAGATACTCATCAAGGGTGAAAATGTTTTTATGGGCTATTACAAGAACGAGAAGCTTTATCAAGAAAGCATAGTGGATGGATGGTTCCATACTGGAGACTTAGGTAAATATCGTGAAGGTAAATTTTATTTTACTGACCGAAAGAAGGATATTATTATTAAAGGAGCAATCAATATTGTTCCCATGGAAATTGAGGAAGTGGTACACGAACATCCTGCAGTTTTGGAATGTGTAGCAGTAGGCAAGTTCGATAAAATGCATGGAGAAGAAGTCGCTATTGTAATAGTAAAAAATGGTGATATGGATGAAGAAAAACTTGTTCGAGAAATTAAGAATCTTTGTCGTAGCAGGCTCTCTTACTATAAGGTTCCTAATCATATAGAGTTTTGGGAAGCTATTCCCAAAACTGCTTCAAAAAAACTTTTGCGAAGAAAAGTAAGAGAATTAATTAATGAAAAAAAAAGTATTAATGAAATTGGTACTTAGTTGAATAAAAAAGCATTAATATTTGGAGCTGGAGCAATTGGTCGTGGATTTCTCGGTCCTTTGTTAAGTAAGCTTAATTTTGATCTAAATTTTGTAGATAGAAATTTAAGCGTTATTCAAAGAATGAAGTCAACAAAAAGTTATAAGGCAGCAATAACAAACAATAATAAATATGATATAGTTAAAGTACCAATTAAGAATGCTTATACATTAGAAGATACGATTGATATTAAAACTTACGATATTGTTTTCTGTTGTGTTGGTTCTAAACGATGTTATGAAATAGCAAAAAGATTTCAAAATGCAAAAACAGTAATTTCATGCGAAAATGATATATCTACTGTTAACGGGTTAAAACAATTATCCAAAAATAATAATATTTTTTTCGGAATTCCTGATGTTATTACTTCCAATACAGCATCAAAGCAGTTATTAGAAAAAGATGAACTGACAACCATAACTGAAAAAGGAATCCTAATAGTTGAAAAAGGCAATTTTTCTTTACCTAAACCCATTCTTCAAGCAAATGCAGAGCAATTAGAGAGGCACTGGATATGTAAATTTTTTATCCATAACGCTCCTCACGCTGTTCTTTCATATTTAGGAGCATTAAAAAAGTATACGTATATTCATGAAGCTATGTCAGATAAGAATATAGAAAAAATTGTTTTGGGCTCAATAAATGAAATTACTAATGGAATAATAAAAGCGAAATATGTACCAAAAATATTTGCTAGAAAATATAGAGATAAAGAGGTTGCAAGATTTAAAAATAAACTTTTATTTGATCCTATAACTAGAGTTGCAAGGGATCCCTTAAGAAAATTATCTAGAGACGATAGAATGATATTAGCTCTTCGAATAGCACAATTTAATAAGAAACCACCAAAATTTACTGCTACAGGAGTAAAAGCAGCGCTTAATTATTATAATAAAAATGATCCAGAATCTACTTATTTGCAATATATTAGAAAAAGCCTAAGCGAAGCAGAAATTCTAGAAAAGTTTTCGGGAATCTACGAAAGTGATCCTTTAAGTGCTTTGTGTTTAAAACAAGATTTAAAAAAGTTTAATAAAAAATGAAAAATAATTTCTTAGAAGTGGCTATTAATGCTGCCGAAAGGAGCGGAAAAATTTTACAAGAGTATTTTGAAAAAGTACATGACGTTAGATCTAAAAATCAAAATATAAGAGATTTGATAACAGAGGTGGATTTAATTGCCGAAAATGAAATTAAGAAAATAATAACATCAAATTTTTCAAAACATTCTATCGTAGGTGAAGAGAGCGGAAGTGAGATAAACGACTTGGATTATTGTTGGCATATTGATCCTATTGATGGAACAGTAAATTATTCTCAAGGAATACCACTCTGTGCGATTTCAATTGGACTCGAATTTAAACAAAAAATAATTTTAGGTGTTATTTTTAATCCTTTTTTTAATGAATTATATTATGCAACAGAAAATGAGGGAGCTTTTCTTAATGGTAGAAAAATTGAAGTTTCAAAAAAAGATAAATTAAAAGATGGTCTTTACATAGCAGCCTTTTCTTCAGAAATAGATGAAGAGAAAAACTATGAATACAAAATTTTTGGTCATTTTAATAATAAATCTTTAGGAGTAATGAGAATTGGCTCAGCCGCTTTAAGCTTGGCTTATTTGTCTTCCGGAAAAATAGATGGTTTTTGGACACGAGGTTTAAATTCCTGGGATATAATTGCGGGTTTATGCATATTAAAAGAAGCAGGAGGAAAATATTCTGATAATAGTGGAAATTTATTTCAGTACAGAAATATTTTGGTTGCATCAAACTCTATTTTACATCAGCAACTTCTTCAAGAAATAAACTCTTTAAAAAAATAAAATGAAAATGATAAATATATTATTTTTTGGTGGTGGAAATCAATGTTTGGAGACAATTAATTATTTAAAAGATATTTCTAAATTTTCAAAAGAAAAATTTAATATAAAAGGAATTGTTGATCCACAGAAAATTGACAAAAAAAGTATAGAAGAGACCACAAAAAAAATTAAACATTATTTTAATTTAAAAAATTTAGATTTTGATAAAAAAAATTTATTCGCTATCGTTGCAATTGGTGATGCAGATAAGAGGGAAAAATGCAGAATAGAAATTAAAAAAAGTGGAATAAAACTGTTTACAGTAATTCATCCAACGTCCTATGTTGCCACCTCATCAAAAATTGGACAGGGATGTATTATATGTCCATTTACCTTAATTGCACCAAAAGCACATATAGAAGAAAATGTTCTCATGAATAGTTATGCAAGTATTGGGCATCATGGTTTTGTTGGAAAATCATCGGTAATATCTCCATACGCAACATTAAACGGACAAGCTTACAGTGGGAAAATGTCTTTTCTCGGCACGAATTCTGTAATAATGGCTAAAGCTAAGCTAGGAAACTATTCTAAACTTAGTGCTGGATCAATTTTATATAAAAAAACTGGAGATAAATGCCTAGTTACTGGTAACCCAGCAGCTGAAATAATTCTTAAATTCAAATCTAAGTGAAGAAAATTGGAAATATGAATCGCGTAATCATAATTGCAGAAGCTGGTGTAAACCATAACGGTAAATTAAAACTTGCTTATAAATTGGTGGATGTTGCAAAAAAATGTGGGGCTGATTTTATTAAATTTCAAACTTCTATACCAGAATTGCATATTTCTAAATTTGCCAAAAAAGCAAATTATCAAAAAAAAAATACGCCAGGTGACGAAAGTCAATTGCAGATGTGTAAAAAAATAACATTATCATATGAAGAGTTTAGGAAATTGAAAAAATATTGCAAAAAAAAGAAAATAGAATTTTTATCTACACCATTTGATTTAAAATCTATCGATTTTCTTAAAAGTTTAAAAATGAAGTATTTTAAAATTCCTTCAGGTGAAATAACAAATCTACCTTATTTGATAAAAGTGGCCAAATTAAAGAAAAAAGTAATATTATCAACAGGAATGGCAAATTTGCTAGAGATTAAAGAAGCCCTTAAGATACTAATTTCTAACGGAACTAAAAAAAAAAATATTACAGTTTTACAATGTAACACTGAATATCCAACGCCATTGAGAGATGCAAATGTCAGAGCAATGCTAACTATTAAAAAGAAATTTAAAGTTAATATCGGCTATTCCGATCATACAGAGGGTATAGAGGCACCTTTAGTTGCCGTTGCTCTTGGCGCGAAAGTAATTGAAAAACATATTACACTTAACAAAAATTTATTCGGACCAGACCACAAAGCAAGCATTACTTCCAAGGAATTAAAAAAAATGGTTGAAGGAATTAGAAAAGTTACTGTTGTACTAGGAAACGGAGTTAAAAAAGTTTCGCCAAGCGAAGGAAAAAATATTAAAATTTCAAGACCTTCAATAGTTGCAGCTAAGGAAATAAAAAAGGGTGAAAAATTTACTAGTAAAAATTTAACAATTAAAAGACCAGGAAATGGAATTTCTCCAATGAAATTATTTAAAGTTATTGGCAAAATTGCAAAAAGACGCTTTTTGGAGGATGAGTTAATAAAATTATGAAAAATTTGTTAATTAATCCAAACTCAAAAATAAAAAATGCTCTTAAGCAAATGACCGAAACAGGTGAAAAATGTTTGGTTGTTGTTGATAAAAAAAATAAGCTTCTGGGAACTCTCAGTGACGGAGATGTAAGAAAAGCTATATTAAATGGAAAAATTCACAAAGATAAAATTAATGAATATTATCAAAAAAGACCCACTTTCTTAAAAGAAGAAAATTATTCACTCAGCCAAGCAAAACATATATTTTTAAAAAAAAGAATTGATGTTATTCCAATTGTAGAAAAATCAAAAAAAGTTCTTGATGTAATAACTTTTGAAAATATTTTTAAGAAAAATAAAAATAATATTCGTTCTAAAACCTTTTCAAAAACAGTTATTATTATGGCAGGAGGCAGAGGCTCAAGGTTAGAACCATTTACAAATGTTTTACCCAAACCTTTGGTACCAATTAATAACAAACCAGTTATTGAACATATTATTGAGAAATATGTTGAAAATAATGTTTCTAATTTTTTTATCACTTCGAATTATAAAAGTAAAATTATGAAAGCTTACTTTCAGGAAATGAAACCCAAATTTAAATTGACATTTGTTGATGAACTTAAGCCACTTGGAACTGCCGGGGGACTTAGGTTGTTAGAAGGCAAAATCAAGAAACCTTTTATAGTTGCAAATTGTGACACAATAATAAACATTAATTTTGATAATTTAATGCATTTTCATGTTTCTAATGGCAACGATGCTACTTTGGTTGTTTCGTCCAAAGAGCATGTAATACCATATGGAACTTGCCAGCTTACCAAGAAAGGATATCTCCATAAGATTGTAGAAAAACCTAAATTTGATTTTTTTGTAAATGTTGGACTGTATGTATTCAATCCTAATTTGATAAAATTAATACCACGCAACAAAACTTATGACATGACTCATTTTATACAACTAATGAAAACAAAAAAAAAACAAGTTGGAGTTTATCCCATTGATGATGAATCATGGATAGATGTGGGCCAGTGGTCAGAGTATCGTAAAGCCGTAGATCGATTAATTTGAATAAATCAGTATTAATTTCAGGTTATGGATCCATTGGAAGAAGACATGCAAATATTTTATCTAAATTGGTTAAAAAAAAAAATATAACAATTTTAACAAAACAAAAAGTTGCAAATTTTCATACAATTAAGACATTAAGATCATTACGCGATATTGATCCTCATTATGTAGTTGTGTGCAATCCAACAAGTGATCATTTTAAAAAAATAAAATTTTTTGAAAAATATTATAAAAACAAAGTTATTTTAGTAGAAAAACCCTTGTTCTCTAGACCAACAAAAATAACTGTAAAAAAAAATAAATATTTTATTGGTTATAATTTAAGATTTAATCCTATAATAAATTTTATAAAAGAAAAAATAAAATCCAAAAAAATTTGGAGCGTAAGTGTATTCTGCGGATCTTATTTGCCAAATTGGAGAAATAATATTAATTATCAAAAATCATCAAGTGCAAAAAAAAAACTTGGTGGTGGTGTACTATTAGACCTAAGTCATGAACTTGATTATATTCAGTGGTTATTTGGCAAAATTTCAATCCAATACTGTAAGTCAAAAAAATTTTCAAATTTAAAAATCGAAACAGACGATTTTTTAAATTTGGTTGGAAAAACTAAAAAAGTTCCATCGGTACAAATAACCTTAAATTATTACACTCGCGAAACAACACGTCAAATAATTATAGATGGAAAAAATTTATGTATAAAAGCAGATTTGATTAAAAAAAGAGTTGTTTACTATAATGGTAGTAAAAGAAAAGTTTATAATTTTAAAAATTCAAACAAAAAATCAGAATATAAACAACAACACCTAGCTTTACTCAAAAATAAAAATGCTAATAAACTTTGCACTTATAAAGAAGGCGAACAGCTTGTTTATTTAATTAATCAAATAAAATTTAAATCAAAAAAATCATGAGTTCAAATTTATGTACAATAAGCATGAGAGCAGGCTCAAAGGATGTAAAAAATAAAAATTTTAAATTAATTAATGGAAAACCATTAATGTATTACACGATCAAACAAGCAATTAAATCAAAAATCTTTGATCATATAGTAGTGTCAACAGACTCAAAAAAAATATTAAAGATTGCTAAATCTTATGGTGCCGAAGGTTGGTTTTTACGTCCAAAAAGATTAGCTTCAAGCAGAAGTAAAAAAGTTTCAGTTATCAAACACGCCCTTTTTGAAGCAGAAAAATTTTATAATAAAAAATTTGAAACAATAATTGATTTGGATGTTACGTCACCGTTAAGAAAAATTGATGACATAATAAAAGCACATAAATTTTTTATTAAAAAAAAAGCTAATATTTTATTAACAGGTTGTAAATCAAAAAAAAACCCATACTTTAATATGTTTGAATTAAAAAATAACAAAATACAAAAAGTAAAAAAATTAAAAAAAAATATTTATAGAAGGCAAGATGCTCCCACTACCTATGATTTTAATGCATCTATTTATATTTGGAAGCGAGAATCTTTAATTAATTTCAAATCCTTTTTTTCAAACAAAGCTGTTTTTTATGAAATGCCTGAAAATAGGTCTATGGATATAGATAGTGAACTTGACTTTAAATTAGTAGAATTCTTATTAAAGGAATCAAATTAAAATTATGTCATATTTAAATAGAATAAAATTAACAAATAAAAAGATATATGTTCTAGGAGGTTTTGGGCTAATAGGCTCTAGGGTTGTCGCAAACTTACTATCAGTTGGAGCAAAAGTAATTATTCTTGATATTAAAAAAAAGAAAATAGCAAAAAACGTTAAATATGAAAAATTTGACTGCACAAAATTAAAAAATTTGGATAAAAGTTTTAATAGGATAACTAAAAAATTAGGTTGCCCGAATGTATTTATTAATTGTTCATATCCAATAACGGATGATTTTAATCAGTGTTCTTTTAATAAAATTACCCTAAAAAGAATGGAAAAAAATGTAGAAATTCATATGAATAGCTATGCGTGGCTTGCAAGAATGTTCGCAGAACAGATGGTAAAAAATAAAATAAAAGGAAGTATTATAAATTTAAATTCTATTTATGGTTTATTGGGTCAGGATCTAAACATTTATGA
>CEPV01045346.1_pt1 | contig 11940 bp, 6 predicted proteins | sample 530451 | NCBI WGS metagenome assembly CEPV01 (sample SAMEA2620097, study PRJEB7988) | marine metagenome | isolation source: saline water (ENVO:00002010), including | reverse complement strand
CTCAGGACGAACGGTCGTGTCGCGGCACGATTGTTATCCGTTCGTGGTGAGCCTGTCGAACCACATGCGGCGCATTGCCGTGGTGATGATTGCGTTCGGTCCTCAACTATTCAGCGCCACCGGTCGGCCTTCGATCTTATGGCGGACCTCCGGGTTGACTACGGACATGGGGAACGTGCCGCGCAGCAGGCGAGCGGTCTCTTGCCCGATCTGGACTTGAGAAGCGACGCGAGAGCGATCGGACGTCCCCGCCGAGTGGGGGGTCACGATGACGTTGTCCATTTTGAACAGCGGGTTGTTCGGCGAGGTCGGTTCTTCCTCGAAGACGTCCAGGCCGGCGCCGGCTATCTCCCCTGCATCGAGAGCGCGAATCATCGCCGCTTCGTCGATGACCGGCCCGCGGCAGGTGTTGATCACGAAGGCGGTCGGTTTCATCGCCTTGAAGAACGACTCTCCGAGAAGACCGCGCGTCTCGTTGTTCAGCGGCGAGTGCACCGAAACGAAGTCCGACTCGCGCGCCAGGGCGTCCAAGCTCGGGACGAGCCTGACCTGGTACTCTTTGGCGATCCACGGGGCGACGTAAGGATCGTAGGCGATTACGTTGAGCCCGAACACCTTCGCCTTGCGGGCCACCGCGCGGCCGATGTTGCCAAGAGCCACGAGGCCCAACGTCTGTCCGTCGATCGGCACCATGGGCAGGATCGCCTGTCGCGTCTCGGCTCCCCATTTGCCGGCCTTGACCAACTCGTTCAGCAGGGTCAACTTCTTGGCGCAAGCCATCAGCATGAGGATCGCGTGGTTCGACACCTCTTCGGTGCAGAAGCCTGCCGAATTGACGACCATGATTCCCTGGTCGGTGGCGGCGTCGTGGTCGATGTGGTTGAAGCCGTGTCCCATGCTGACGATGGCGCTGGCCTGGTCGATCTCTTCGATCACCTCTCGCGGCAGGGGCACGCCGGCGTTGATGACGATGTCGGCGCCCTTCATTGCCTCGATGGCCTCACCTTCGCTGCCGACCTGGTGCACCTCCAAGTCGTAATCGAGACCGCTCATCTGCTGCTCGATCAGGTCCGAATCCGAGTCCATCCTCGATATCATGACTACTTTGTCGGTCATTCCGTTCCTCCTCCTTGTGTGTTGCACTAAGTATTGTGGCAGCCTGTTGAAACCGTGGTACGCGGCTCGCGACGCCCTGGCTATCCGTTCTCGTTTGCCAGGACGCTGACGGCGTCGATGACTGTTTCGATCTCCTGGTCCGAGTTGAAGAACGCGCAGGAAAGTCGCATGGCGGTGTCGTTGAGCGAGGGCCTGGCGAGCACCCGCCAGCGTTCGAACATCTGCCGGTTCAACTCGGTTCCGCTTAAGCCATCGACGGAAAAAGTGACGATGCCCGTGGAGAATTCTCGCGACTCGGGGCTGCGCAGTGCGGCGCCCGGTATCTCGGCCAGCGCGGCCTTGATTCGATCAGTCAGGTGGAGCGACCGGGCCTCGACGTTGTCGAATCCAACGTTGCCGACGAACTCGATCCCCTTGGCCATAGCGCTATACAGCGGGTCGTGACGGCCTCCGAACTCGAACCTGTGCGCGGTTTCGTCCAAGGTCAACTCATCGGTGTCTCGATTCCAAGCACCGGCGCCCGCGCCTGACCAGGAGACGTTGAGCTTCGATATCCATTCTCTCTTGACGTAAAAGATGCTCGTGCCCCACCCGCCGAGTACCCATTTGTGGCCGGTGCAGGCGTAGAAATCGCAGTCTATCTTGCGAAGGTCGATGGGGAACTGACCGACGGACTGAGCGCCGTCCAGCAACACTGGAACGCCGCGTGCGTGGGAGAGCTCGCAGATGTCCTTGGTTGGCAGCCGAGTTCCGGTGTCGGCGGTCACGTGACTCAAGCTGAGCAGCCTGGTGCGGTCCGTGATCAGCTCGGACAGTCGCGAGAGCAGCTCTTCTTTGTCGGTCGTAAGGTTGAGATGCTTGATCCGAATGCCACGTCGCTCGGCCAGGTTGAGCCAAACGAGCACACCGCTGGGATGTTCTTCGCTGGTGACGATCACCTCGTCGCCGGGGCGCCATTCCATGCCATAGGCAACGGTGCTCACGCCTTCTGAAATCGCTCGCATCATTGCGATCTCGTCAGCCGAGACGTTGAACAGGTCTGCGGACACCCGCCTGGCGCGTTCGAGACCGTCCTTGATCGGACCTCGGACTTCGGGGATGTCGGGACCTTGCTCAGCCAATCGCCCGTATATCTCGGCGATCTCGTTGGCGACGACTGCCGGCAGCGGGCCCGTGCCGCCGGTGTTCATGTACACAGATTTGTCCAACGCAGGGATCTGATCGCGGACGGCTGCTATGTCGAATCCTGGCAACGCAACACTCCGAGGATGCAGGGTCAACTTGGGGTTTGCGCCACATTATACGCGCCAAGCCGCCAATTGCGGAGCCATCGGCGATTAGCGGCCTGCGCGGGCTCGCCGGATGGCATCGTGGACGAACTCGTAGTAGTCGGTGTCCGCACGGTCAACGGTGGACGACGCGTCGCCCATCTCGCGGGACGCGAAGATCCACCGCCCGGGCTCGGGCAGAGGGCCCGCCGCTCTCGCCAACTCCCAGAACCCGAGGTTCCGAACCGCGGCGCCGGACTCAGATTCGTACCTCTCGAGAAATATGTCAGCAGCTTCCTTGATTCCCCTGAGATACATGTTCATCCTGAAGTACCCGACGTCCAGTGCAGGGTCTCCGTATCCGGCTGCGTCCCAGTCCAGAACGGCCGACACCTGTCCATCCAGCCACAGCACATTCCCCGGCCAGTAGTCCATGTGGATGAATACGGGAGAGAGTTCGTCGATTCCCGATCGAAGCTCTTCCACGGCGCCGTAGATGGTTTCCGAAAGTGGGTGGCCTGCCATCTTCGCTGGGTAATCTCCGGACAGAAAATACAACCCGAGTTCGTTGCCCGCGTAGATGTTGCGCCGTTCGGACTCGTCAGGGGATATGTCGTGGATGCGCAGCAACTGGTCTGCAAGCGCCTCGGCCCAGGCCGTCGTGTCGTCCGGGCCGGCGATCTGGCGACCCTCCACGAACCGGGTGACCATGCCGGGCACGCCCAAGACGTCGCCGGTCTCGTCCAGAAGGATCGGTTCGGGGGCGGGAATGCCGTGTGCTCTGGCAATTCTCAATCCGTGGTAGTCGGCTGTGGCTCGAGGCGTCGCGTCAGCAAGGTCATCGGTCAACAGTTTGACGACGAGGCGAAAGGCATTACCTGCGGGCGTTCTGCAATTGAGGGTGCGAACTTCGTTGGTGAAAGCACCGTAGGCCCGTGAAATGGAAACGAGCTGATGACCCGGCGCTGCGCTCTCGACGATATGTCGGGCGCATTCAACGGAAAAATACTGCATGATTGGCGGAGACCTCTGGCTCGAAGCTGAACTATAGGCGCACTCGTCCCGATACAATCGGGACGGCGGGGCGCCAATCCTGGGTTCGGTTGACCCTTCCGATGAGTTCAGCGCAGTCTTCGAGTCACGAGATTCCTTCCAATCACATCGCCGGCATGGTGCTTGCGGATCGGGGGAGGTTGGAGCGCCCCATCAGGTGCATGTCGATCCCGCGGGCGGCTTCTCGCCCTTCGGCCAAGGCCCATACGACGAGCGACTGGCCTCGCGTCATGTCGCCGGCAGTGAAGATGCCAGGGACGCTGGTCATCTTGTTTTCGTCGGACGCTACGTTGCCGCGCGGATCCAGATCGACGCCGAGGTCCGCGAGCATCCCCTCGGGTTCGGGATGCACGAAACCCATTGCGAGCAGCACGAGGTCCACGTCGAGCACGAATTCGCTCCCGGGAATCTCGATCATCGCGGGCCTGCCGGTGGCGTCGGGCGGACCCCACTCCAGGCGCACAGCGTGCAGTTTCTCGAGCTTGCCGTTGCTGCCGGTAAACTTCTTCGTCAGTATGTTGAAGTCCAGGTTTCCACCCTCTTCTTGCGACGAGGAGATCCTGAGGACCACGGGCCACTGCGGCCAGGGCTGGTTTCCCGGTCGCTCCGTCGGCGGCTGCGGCAGAAGCTCGAGTTGATGTACGATCGCGGCGCCCTGGCGATGGGCCGTGCCAAGGCAGTCGGAGCCGGTGTCGCCGCCGCCCAGAACGACGACGTTCTTGCCTTCGGCGGATATGCGCTCCGAAGCAGGAACGTCGTGCCCGGCGTTGACGCGGTTTTGTTGCGACAGGTACTCCATGGCCTGGTGCACGCCCGTGAGCTCGCGGCCCGGGATCGGCAGGTCTCGGCCGACGGTGCTCCCTCCGGTGAGGCAAACAGCGTCGAAATCGGACTTCAGGCGGTCAGAAGGATAGTCGCGGCCCACGTTGACGCCGGTCTTGAATACGACGCCTTCGGCCTCCATCTGATCGACGCGACGCTGGACGACATCCTTGCCGAGTTTGAAGTCGGGGATGCCAAACCGCAGGAGTCCACCCACGGACTCGTGGCGTTCGAAAACGGTCACCGAATGTCCTGCTCGGTTGAGTTGGAACGCGGTCGCCAGACCCGCCGGGCCTGAACCGACCACCGCGACGGTCTTGCCGGTCCTTTCGGCAGGCGGCTGTGGGACGATCCAGCCTTCCTTCCAGCCTCGGTCCGCGATCGTTCTTTCGATGTATTCGATAGTGACCGGGTCGTGGTTGATGTTCAGCACACACGACGCCTCGCACGGCGCGGGACAGACCCTGCCGGTGAACTCCGGGAAGTTGTTGGTCGAGTGAAGCTCATACAGAGCTTCCTGCCACTTGCCGCGATACACTAGGTCGTTGAAGTCGGGGATGATGTTGCCCAGCGGGCAGCCGCTCATGCAGAACGGCACTGAGCAATTCATGCACCTCGCGCCCTGATCGCAAGCCGCCTGCTCACTCCAATCCAAGTGGAACTCGCGCCAGTGGCCGACCCGTTCCGCGACCGGCTCTCTGGACAGCGGCTGCCGATCTAGCTCTTTGAATCCTGTCGGTTTACCCATGTTGTCGTTTCTGTTTCCCAACCGCTCTGCAAACGAGCAGCTTCAAATTGTCGGTCGCGCGTCATGCGGCATTATCGACCGTGCAATACATCGTACTCGGGTCGGCGTGAAGGCCGAGCCCTCCGTTGGCCACGGTGCTCTGGCCCTTCAGGTCCAAGCTGGGCAGCACTCGCGCCTCGCCATGTTGAGCGAAGCGAAGTATCTGGGACCCCGCAAGCGAACATCGTGTGGCAGGCGACGAGATTCTCCGCGTGCGCGCTCAGAATGGCGGCAGGCGAACCATCAATCGTCCGAGGCCACCACCGCTTCCTGTTCCGAGAGTCTGCGCTCCGCTAGCACGGCTTTGTACGCCCTAGGCATGACTTTTACGAACCGGCCTTGCATCGCCGGCCAATCAGCCAAGACGCGCCGAGCGTTCTCGCTGCCAGTGAACCGCAGGTGATCTCCGATCAGACTCTTGACCGCCACGACGTCGTCCACGTCGATCAGCGGGTCCAGGTCGACCATCTCCTTGTTGCACAGGTCCGCGAACCGTCCGTGCTCGTCCAGCACGTATGCCTCGCCCCCGCTCATCCCGGCGGCGAAGTTGCGGCCCGTCGCGCCGAGCACTACGACCCTGCCATGCGTCATGTATTCGCATCCGTGGTCGCCCACGCCCTCCACGACTGCCTCCGCGCCGCTGTTGCGAACACAGAATCGCTCCCCGGCGATGCCTCGGATGAAGGCTTTGCCGGACGTGGCGCCGTACAAAGCGGTGTTGCCAATTACAATGTTCTCTTCAGGCACAAACGTTGAGCTCGGAGGAGGCTTGATAATCACTTTGCCGCCCGACAAACCCTTGCAGAAGTAGTCGTTGGCGTCGCCGTCGACGTTCATCGTGACTCCCGACGCAAGGAACGCCGCGAAGCTCTGACCCGCCGAGCCTTCGAACCGAATTGTCACCGTGTCCTCGGGCAACGCGTCTTCACCGTATCGGCGGGCGATGTCGTAGCTCAGCGTGGCGCCGACGGTACGGTTCGAGTTGTTGATGGGCAGGTCCAACTCAACGTCTATTTTGTGTTCGAGGGCGTCCGCACTGAGTTCGATGAGCTTGTTGTCGAGCGCCTTTTCGAGCCCGTGATCCTGTCCTTCGCAGCAGAACGTCGCGATGTTATCGGGCACGTCGGGTTTCGTCAGCAAGTTTGAGAAGTCCAATCCCTTGGCTTTCCAGTGTTCGATGGCGTTGCTCGGGTCCAGTCGATCGACGCGTCCGACCATCTCGTTAACGGTGTTGAATCCCAGCTCCGCCATGATCTGCCGGAGTTCTTCCGCAACGAAGAAGAAGTAGTTGATCACGTGCTCCGGCTGTCCGGTGAACTGGGCCCGCAATTCCGGGTCCTGGGTGGCAATTCCCACCGAGCATGTGTTCAGGTGGCACTTCCGCAGCATGATGCATCCCATCGTGATCAGGGGCGCGGTCGCCATTCCGAACTCTTCTGCGCCGAGAAGGCACGCGATCGCGACGTCGCGTCCGGTCTTGACGCCGCCGTCGGCCTGGACGACGATGCGTCCGCGAAGGTCGTTCTGCACCAGAACCTGTTGGGTCTCGGCGATCCCGAGTTCCCAGGGGAGTCCGGCGTGCTTGATCGACGACTCGGGCGACGCTCCGGTGCCGCCGCCGTCCCCGCTGATCAGCACAACGTCGCCGTGGCCCTTGGAGACGCCGGCCGCGATCGTGCCGACCCCGGCTTCGGCGACGAGCTTGACGTGGATTCTCGCACTGGGGTTGGAGTTCTTGAGGTCGTGAATGAGCTGCGCCAGGTCCTCGATCGAATAGATGTCATGATGCGGCGGCGGCGAGATCAACTCGACGCCAGGCGTCGAGTTCCTCACCCAGCCGATGTAGTCGTCGACTTTGTGGCCCGGAAGCTGACCGCCTTCGCCCGGCTTGGAGCCCTGGGCCATCTTGATCTGAAGATCGGCCGCGTTGGCCAAGTAGTTTGACGTGACGCCGAATCTCCCGGACGCGACTTGCTTGATGGCGCTGTTGCGAGAGTCGCCATTGGCGTCCGGTGTGTACCGACGATGGTCCTCACCGCCCTCGCCCGTGTTGGAGCGGGCGTTGATGCGGTTCATCGCGATGCCCATGGTCTCGTGGGCCTCGCGACTGATCGAGCCAAGCGATATCGCTCCCGTGGCGAAACGCTTGACTATCTCGGAGGCGGGCTCAACTTCGTCCAGCGAAATCGGTTGGTCGCCCGGCTTGAACTCCAACAGCCCTCGAATGGTGCAAAGGTTCTGGGAGTAGTCGTTGGCGTGGTCGGCGTATTTCCGATAGGTGTCCCAGCTATTGGTTCGCGCCGCGTTTTGGAGTGTGGCGATGGTGGCGGCGTTCCACATGTGGTACTCGCCGTCTCGCCTCCACTGGTACTGGCCGCCGACGCCAAGGCGTAGATTGCCTTCGACGGCTTGATCCGGGTATGCGAACGCGTGGCGCCTCCCTGATTCCTCTTCGATCTGTTCCAGGCCGATGCCGCCGATCCGTGACGGCGTCCAGGTGAAATACTGATCGATCAGGTCTCGATGCAAGCCCACGGCCTCGAAGATCTGGGCGCCGCGATAGCTCTGAATCGTCGATATGCCCATCTTCGACATGATCTTCACAACGCCTTTATGAGACGCTTTTATGAAGTTCTTCACCGCGGTGTCGTAATCGACCGGCGTCTCGAAAGCGCCCTGCCGCGACATATCGGCCAGTGTCTCGAATGCGAGGTAAGGATTGACCGCTGCCGCGCCGTACCCGATAAGCAAGGCGAAGTGGGCGACTTCCCGCGGTTCGCCCGATTCGACAAGCAGCCCAGCCTTAGTGCGTGTTCCTTCCCTAATCAGGTGGTGATGGACGCCCGCGGTTGCCAGCAGGCTGGGAATCGGCGCGTGTCGCGAGTCCACTCCTCGGTCTGAGAGGATCAGGATCGAGCACCCGTCCTCAATCGCTCTTGACGCCTCTTGACACAGATCGTCCAGCGCCTGTTGAAGCGATCCCGGCGCCGCGGGTTCGAACAGCGTCGAAAGGGTCTTCGCCTTCATGCCGTTGACGCCGATCGCTCGTATCTTTTCGAGTTCGACATCTGTGAGGACGGGCTCGGTGATGGTCAGTTGGCGGCAGTGTTCGGGGGTCTCCTCGAACAGGTTCTGCTCAGAGCCGATCATCGCCCGCGTGGACGTCACGAGCTCCTCGCGGATGGCGTCCAGAGGAGGATTGCTGACCTGGGCGAAAAGCTGCTTAAAGTAGTTGAACAGGACAGGCGCCTTTTCCGACAACACCGCAAGGGGCGCGTCGTTGCCCATCGACCCCGTGGGTTCTGCGCCGTTGACGGCCATGGACCCGAGTATCATGCGGAGGTCTTCGAGACTGTACCCGAAGGCGGCTTGGCGGTTGACCAGCGTGTCGAAGTCCGCGCCATTGCCGGAAGTTGGCGCCGGCAGTTCGTCCAGCCGCACCGAGTTCGCCGCCAGCCATTCGCCGTACGGTTGTTGGCTCGCCAGTGACGCCTTTAGCTCTGTGTCTTGTACGATTTCGCCTCGTTCGGTGTCCAACAGGAACATGCGGCCGGGATAGATGCGTTCTTTGTAGAGGACCTTCTCCGGCGGGACGTCGAGCACTCCTGTCTCTGAGCCCATCACGAGGAGGTCATCCGTTGTGACCAGATACCGGCAGGGGCGCAGTCCGTTTCGGTCGAGCACGGCGCAGACTTTCGTGCCGTCGGCGCCGATCACGAGGGCGGGGCCGTCCCAGGGCTCCATCATGCTGGAGTGGTATTCGTAGAAGTCGCGTTTCGCCTGGTCCATCGGTATGTGGTCGCCCCAGGCCTCGGGTATGAGCATCATCATCGAGTGCTCGAGAGACCGGCCCGTGGCCAGCAACAACTCAAGCGCGTTGTCCAGACTCGCGGTGTCGCTCTGTCCCGATCCTATGATAGGCAGCAGCTTTTCGACATCGTCCCCGAGCGTCGCCGACGCGAAGACCTTCTCGCGAGCGGTCATCCAGTTGATGTTTCCGCGCAGCGTGTTGATCTCCCCGTTGTGGATCACCATGCGGTACGGGTGGGCCAATCGCCACGACCCGAGTGTGTTGGTCGAGAACCGTGAGTGCACCAGGGCGAAAGCCGTGACCATGCGCTCGTCGGCCAGGTCGTGGTAGAAGCTTAGGAGCTGATGGGCCAATATCAACCCTTTGTACACCACTTTGTTTGTGGAAAGGCTGCAAACGTAGAAGTGCGGCTGTCGTTCGGCGATCGCCTGCGAGGCCGCCGTCTCGATTAACCGGCGGATCACATACAGCTTCAACTCGAAGCTGGGCTGATCGGGAACGTCATCGGACTTGCCGATCAGGAATTGTCGAATTGAAGGCATCACCCTGGCGGAAAGCGTTCCGATCTCATTGGGAGACACTGGCACGTCCCGCCATCCCAGCAGGGTTTGGCCTTCGGCCCGCACCACGCGCTCGATGATTTGCTCGCACTCGGCGTGCTGTTCATCGTCAGTGGGCATGAACACCATGCCGAGGCCGTATGCGCCGGGTTCCGGAACCAACACGCCGTTCTTGGCGAACTCTTCGACCAGAAAGTCGTGTGGCATCTGGATCAAGATGCCCGCACCGTCGCCTGTCTCGGGATCGGCGCCCGCCGCTCCGCGGTGGCCCAGATTCACGAGGACCTCGATACCTTGTTGGATCACCGAGTGCGACTTCCGGCCCTTCACATTGGCAACAAGGCCTACTCCGCAGGCGTCGTGCTCGAAAGCCGGGTCGTAGAGCCCGCCGGAAACGCTGGGCGTATAGTCTTTGTCGTAACTCGATGCCATATTTGTTGGACGCTCGCACTATCCGTTCAACTTGCCTGCCAACCACTGCTCCAATCGATTCGCGCCTGTCGCGGAGTTCAGTTCGCCGAAACATCCGAACTCATGCACGACGGCAACGACATCAATTCCAATGGGGGTAAACAGGGGCAGCGGCGCGAATGATCGACGGGACTGCCGCGTGTGTCCTCAAAGGGTCGGCAGATACCGCGTTATCTCGTAGTCGGTTACGTGGGACCGATATCGCTCCCACTCTATCTTTTTGTTTTCGATGAAGCTGTCGAAAACCAAATCGCCAAGCGCATTGCGGACCAACTCGCTGTCTTCCGTGACTGAGATGGCTTCCCAGAGGTTGCCGGGCAAAGATTGTATGCGCCGCTCTTCTCGCTCCGAAGCCGGCATATCGAATACGTTGGAGGCCGACGGCGGCGGCAGTTCGAGCTTCTTCTCGATACCGTCGAGGCCGGCCGCCAGCATGACGCTGAACGCCAAATAGGGATTCGCGGCCGGATCCGGCGCGCGATACTCGATTCGTCGCGACTCTTCGCGACCGGGCTTGAACGACGGCACCCGAACAAGATCGGACCTGTTGACCGTGGCCCACGAGACGAATGTCGGCGCCTCGTAGTTCGGCACCAAACGCTTGTAGGAGTTCACCCATTGGTTCGTGATCGCGGTGATCTCCCGGGCGTGAGCCAGCAGGCCGGCGATGAAGTGCCGCGCCACGTCGGAGAGCCTCTCCGGATCTTCGCCGTCAAAGAATGCGTTGCGCCCGCCTTTGAACAGCGACTGGTGCGTGTGCATTCCGTTTCCGTTGACCGATGCGATCGGCTTGGGCATGAACGACGCGTAGCAGTCGTGTCTCTGCGCGATCTCTTTGACGACGACTCGGTAGGTCATCACGGTGTCGGCCATCGTCATGGCGTCGGTGTGCCGTAGGTCGATTTCGTGTTGGCTTGGCGCCACTTCGTGATGGCTTTGCTCGACTGGAATGCCCAGCTCTTCCAGCATAAGCACCGTCTCGCGACGCAGATCCGTCGACTGACTCGTGGCGTCTTGGTCGAAGTAGCCGCCTTGGTCCAGAGGCACCGCGCTGGTGGAGTCTTTGAAGTAGAAGTATTCCAGCTCCGGGCCCACGTAGTAGGTGAAGCCCATGTGGGCGGCCCGCTCGATGTTGCGACGAAGCACCCACCTCGGGTCACCCTCGAACGCGGCGTCGTCCGGAGTGACGATGTCGCAAAACATGCGGGCGACGGCGTTGGAGCGCGGACGCCACGGCAGCAGGCTGAAAGTGTTGGGGTCGGGGAGCGCGTAGAGGTCTTTCTCCTCGGCGCGAGCAAACCCTTCGATGGCCGAGCCGTCAAAACCCATGCCTCGGGTCAGGGCCGCCTCCAACTCTTCGTAGGTTATCGCAAACCCCTTGAGGTTTCCGAGTATGTCCGTAAACCAGAGCCTGATGAATTTGACGTCACCGTCTCTGGCCTCTTTGAGAGCGTATTCGACTGCCTGGTCTCGATCTTCCATCAAACCAATGCTCGATCAGGCGGTAGATTAATCAGCGGAACCCAGCGCGCATTCCTTCGCGAGCGTCTTGACGCTCCACGCCGCCACGCCGGTCGGGCGCTCCGAGGATGCTTCATGACGCCGCGTCGGAGTATCTGGGTCAATGCGCGGCAACGCGTGAAACTACGAAGACCTCCCGTCGCAGCATAAGCGGCAGAAAATCTCACGAAATATAACAATCTGCGAATGTTGTGTCAATTTTCACGCTCACAATGACGCCCACGGGGCATCGCTGATTCATCGCGATGCCCCGAATGTATCGTTTGGTGGAGCCGATGTTCCGCCGGCTCGAATTTAGGCGTCGAAGTACAGGAAGAACTCGTACGGGTGAGGTCGGAGCCTCATCGGGTCGAGCTCGTTGGTGCGCTTGTAGTCGAGCCAGGTCTCGATCAGATCGGACGTGAACACGTCGCCCGCGAGCAGGAATTCGTGATCCGCCTCCAAAGCGTCCAACACCGCGTCCAGGCTGCCTGGCACTTGCTCGACATTCGCTGCTTCTTCGGGCGAGAGGTCGTAGAGGTCAACGTCGAG
>CEPV01091594.1_pt1 | contig 11960 bp, 10 predicted proteins | sample 530451 | NCBI WGS metagenome assembly CEPV01 (sample SAMEA2620097, study PRJEB7988) | marine metagenome | isolation source: saline water (ENVO:00002010), including | reverse complement strand
ATTGCAACTCTGCGCTCTCCATGATGAATTTCTTTTACAACTCCAATGATCATAAGCTTTTTTGTCTGTTATCTTATTTTTGCATATCAATATAACATGAATTTTAATTCATCGACAAAGACATTCTTTGATATAAGAAATTGGATTCTTATCTTTCATGTAGATATTATTTTATGCATAGTAAATTATGGAAAACTTGATCTGTAGATTATTTTAATTCTTGTAGTCAGTTATTAAGAATGATTGAATCGCTGCTGCATCAATTTTGTGTATTCTTTCGAGATACCCGAATGGAATACGGATGGATTGAAGCTGTGTATAAGAACAAACTTATTGTAGTTCCGCAAAAGGGCAAAAATCAGTTTCTCCCTTCAAATCGGATTGCTTTCAGCTGGCGAGGCGAAAAACTGTCTTATAATGTAAACCAGGCACACGAATTACTGGAACAGCATCTGAAAACAGCATTTCATTTCATGAAGAAACTGGAGCTGGAAACTATCCACTCTCTTCTGGACGAAGTGAGGGAATACACCATTGATGAAATTGCAGCAGACTTTTTAGATAATCCAAAAGATTCAGTTTGTAAACTGGGATTATTTGTAGCCCTCAGGGAGGATGTATTCTGGTTTAAGCACAATCGCAATTTGACTTACACTCCCAGGACGGCAGATGAATTGGAAGTACTTCGAATTCAGTTGGCCAGACAAAAAGAACGTCAGGAAAGGGCTGATAGCATTCAGGAGTGGATAAAGCAGCTTGAATCAAGAGAATGGAATGAGAATTCAGAACGAACTGCAGATCAACAATTATGGCTGGATCAATTGCTCGATATTCTGATTAAGGGTGCAGAATCTCAACACTGGAAAGAAATGTCTTCATATTTGGAATGGGGGGCCACCCTTGGCTATGATGAAGAAAAAATGCTCAAAAACTGGCTTGAAAAGGCAGATTCTACAGTATCTCCTTCTAGGCTTACGCTGCTTCGGGCAGATATTCGAACAAAATTCCCGGAAGAAATATTGTCAGATGCTGAACGTGCACGAAATTTCCCATTGGCAGCGGGTGATAGAATTTCGGAAAAAATCCCAACCTTTACAATTGATGCCGAAAAAACGCAGGATTATGATGACGCCTTTTCAGTGATTGATTGTAGTGAAGACAAACTCAAAATTGGGATTCATATTACTGATTTAAGCTCTTTTGTGACTCCGGGGGAAAAACTTTTTGAGGAAGCAGAAGAGAGGATTTCTTCAGTTTACACAATTGAAGAATCATTTCCCATGTTTCCGGAATCACTTTCAAACGATACATTTTCATTGAAGGCAGGTGAGGAAAGAAATGTGTTCAGCTATAATTTTACAATTTCTCAAAACGGAACATGGAAATTAACCAATGTTGTGCGTCAAATTGTCAGAGTTTGGGAAAATCTGAGTTACGAACATGCGGACCAGCGGATTCATGCAGACAGGGACTTTTGGGGATTATTACATAAATTTTGTCAGCTTGCTCAGCAAAAGCGTATGGAAGATGGCGCACTGAATATGGCAAGAAAAGAATTTGAATTTGACATAAGCAATCCCGAACAGGTCAGTATTTTAAGGCTGAACAAGAACAGTCCTTCAAGTCGGATCATTGAAGAACTTGCCATTGCGGTGAATAGAGAAACTGGTCGTCTTTTTCATGAAGCAGAATTCCCGGGAATTTATCGTACACAGTCCTCATACAAGATAGTTAAGGAGCCAGAATATGAAAATCAGCAGCTTCCAGAAAATATCAGGGTTGAACCCGCAAGGTTGACTACAATTGCAGGAAACCATGCAGGTTTAGGCTGCGAGGTTTATATGCATGCAACTTCTCCCATCAGAAGATTTGTGGACCTGCTTACCCAGCATCAGCTGAATAATTTGATCAATGATGAAGAGCCTGTTTACAGTTCAGAAGATATGATGCGATGGGCAGAAGCCATAACACTGAGACAAAGAAAATACAACCGTGCAGAGAAAAACATTCTTCAATACTGGAAGTTTAAGTATTTGCATCAGCATATGAAGGAATTATTCGAAGCAACAGTCAGGAAGCAACTTTCCAACAACAACACCGAAATTGAGTTGGTTGAACTGGATTGTATTGTTCAGGTGTCAGGTTTGAGAGGGTATAATGAAGAAGAGCAGCTTGTGCTCAGAATTAATGAGGTTAGACTGGATCCGCTGAAGCTTGTTATAAGGGCGTATAAATCATGCCCGGAAGGAGAATCACCACATCGTCTTGTTTCTGTAGATTAACTACTTAAGTGAGCATTTCATCTGTTACAGGTGGTTCATAAATCAATTCCTCAATGCTGATTGCCTTGTGACCCTTATATGTCCCCTGGAATCCAGTAAATTTTTCTTTGCCGTTTACTTCAATGGAAATCGGGTTCTTAGTTTCATGTTCCAGATATAGCACATCTTCTTTTTGCAAATTCAAGAAATCTCGTACAGAAATGTTCATCTCACCAAGTTTGGCGACTAATTCTACATCCACATTTTGCAAATTTTGTTTGAAACGATTGCTCCAGGTATTATCTTTTTCGTCCTGTTCGCTCTGGAATCCTGCATTAAGCCTGGTCCTGATGGGCTCTATCATTGAGTAAGGTACACATATAGTGATTGCCATTGGTGCTCTCCCGATTTCAACATCAAAAGTAACTACAATAACGATTTCACTATGTGGCACAATAGATACAAACTGAGGATTTATTTCGGTACGGGAATAATTTATTTGAACTGGGAATACTGGACGCCATGATGTTTGTAAATCTTCAAGTCCGCTGATGATTACACGCTTAATCATCCTGGATTCTATTTCAGTAAAATCACGTCCCTCAGTTTTTGCTTCTATTTCAACACCACCTCCGAAAAACATCTCTATCAGAGAGAAAACCAGCCTGGTTTCAAAGACTATCATCGAATATCCACGAAGTGGGGTCATACGAAATAGATTCATTGATGTTGGCACATCAAGGGTTTTAATAAACTCACCGAACTTAATCAACTCCGTAGAGCGTACACTAATGTCAACCACTCTGCGCAGTGTATTTGATAAAGTTAAGCGAAAGAGGCGGACGAATCGGTCATGGATAATTTCGAGAGTAGGCATTCTACCTCGAATGATCCGGTCTTGTGCAGTCAGGTCAAATGATATTACTTCTTCTGGATCATAATCCTCTTCTTCCGCGTCTCCGATCACTTCATCGGTTTCTACCCCTTTCAACAAAGCATCAACTTCGTCCTGGGACATTACAGAGCCCATATTTGCCTTTTAGTTATATTAAAAAATATGTTTGGCTTAATAGTAATCAGTTATGCATGTAATAAGCATGCAATTAGTGTTCATTAGGTCATTGTCAGAGGCTCATATTTAATCCGACTGTCAATGCCTCTCACTAATGGTCTTAAATTTTCGCTTATTAGGACCAGTAAACAACTGACGTGGACGTGCAATTTTCTGTTTTTGGTCTTCGTGCATTTCCTTCCATTGGGCAATCCAACCGGGTACTCGTCCCAAAGCAAACATAACTGTAAACATGTTCAGCGGAATTCCTATTGCGCGATACATGATGCCAGTGTAAAAATCTAAAGTTGGATACAGTTTTTTTCCAATAAAATATTCATCTTCAAGTGCAGCATTTTCCAGTTCAAGCGCAATCTGAAGCAGCGGATCGTTGACTCCTAATTTATTAAGCAATTTGTGACAAACTTTTTTTATTATTTTAGCACGAGGGTCAAAATTTTTATAAACTCGGTGCCCAAAACCCATCAAACGAAACTTATTTTTCTTGTTTTTTGCCAATTCAATGTATTTTGAAATATTAGATCCGTCTTCATAGATTTTCTGAAGCATTTGGAAAGCCTGTTGGTTTGCTCCACCATGCAGAGGACCCCATAAAGCTAAAATTCCTGATGCAACGGAGGCATAAACATTTGCCATGCTGCTGCCTACAACCCTTACGGTTGAAGCACTGCAGTTTTGTTCATGGTCAGCATGCAAGATTAGCATTAATTCAAGAGATTTTACGATTTCAGGATCGATTTCGTACGATTCAGCAGGTACTGAAAACATCATATTCAGAAAATTTGCACAATAGGAAAGGTCGTCTTTTGGATAGACAAATGGCTGGCCTACGCTTTTTTTGTATGAAAATGCCGCAATTGTGCTTATTTTCGCAATTAGGCGGGCTGAATTAATCTCAAGATTCTCTATTGAAGCTTTGCCTGATGCTTCAGTGTAATATGCTGAAAGGGAAGACACCATTGATGACAGAATCACCATTGGATGTGCAGTTTTGGAAAATCCTTCGAAGAAAAGCTTCATATCTTCATGTATCATTGCATGTTTGCTGATGCGATCAACATAGTCTTCAAGCTGTTCCCTGCTAGGCAGTTCTCCATGTATCAGCAAATAACCCACTTCTATAAATGTGGAATGCTCAGCCAGCTCTTCAATTGGATAACCACGATACTGTAATATCCCCTTCTCTCCGTTAAGGTAAGTAATTGAACTTTCGCATGGACCTGTATTGACAAATCCCGGATCCAGTGTGATGTGACCCGTTTTTGCACGTAAATTTGAAATATCTATTGCCTTTTCATTTTCTGATCCGGTTAAAACTGGAAGATCTATAGATTGTCCGTCAGGAAGATTAAGTTTTGCTGAATTCGACATGGTAAGAATTAATTATGGGAAGGTAATGAATATCATATAAGTCAGCGCCATTTATCAAGTTGAACCAGAATAGCTTTTTGAGCATGCAGCCTGTTTTCTGCCTGGTCAAATACAACTGACTGGGGACCTTCAATGACTTCATTGGTAATTTCCTTTTCTCTTTCTGCAGGGAGACAATGAAATACCAGTGCATCATTTCCTGCGTATTGTAACAGTCTTGAGTTCACTTGAAAATCTTTTAATACTCTTTCCCTTTCAGCTATTTTGTTTTTTTCACCCATACTTGCCCAGACGTCTGTATATATAATCTCTGCATCTTGTACAGCTTCTTTCGCAGAGTGAGTAACTTGGATAGTTGAAATTCCTGTTTCTCTGATTTTAGAAACAAGTTTCCTATCAGGTTCGGTCTCAGGAGCAGTGGCTATTCGGAGATCCAGGGGAATTCTGGCTGCCATGTTCAACCATGAATTTGTCACGTTGTTGCTGTCGCCGACATATGCTATGCGAACATTATCAATGCGTCCTAATTTTTCTTTAACAGTCAGCATGTCTGACATTACCTGGCATGGATGATTAAAATCAGTCAGCATGTTTATTACGGGTACTGTAGCGTGTTTTGCCAAGTCCAGAACCAGTTGATGTGAAAAAGTACGAATCAGTATTCCGTCTACATAGCGGGACATTACTCTAGCAACATCACTAACGGACTCCCTTTCACCAATCTTAAAATCCTGTTCTGATAAATTAACAGCAGTACCTCCCAGTTGAACTATTCCAACTTCAAATGACAGGCGTGTCCGAAGAGAAGGTTTGTGAAAAAACATTCCGTATGTTTTTCCGCTAAACAACTGGGGACAGCTACCTTGTTTTGTTTGCTGCTTTAATTCGACTGCATAATCAAGATTGTTGCTGATTTCCTCACTCGTCCAGTCCAAAATTGATATAAAATCCCGCTTCATAAATATGTTTTAACAAATTGAAGTATAATTTTGTTGCTTCTGTATTATAAAATCGCTAGCATGTATGTTAACATTACAGCAACAATTTGTTAAGAAGAATCATGCATGAAATGAATGTTCTGGTCACTGTTGCAGTTATTGCAGGCCTGTATATATCCCTCTTCTTCGTTATCGAGAAGGTATTTTTAAAAGACGAAGAATAAGTCTCATACCACCCCTTTGAGATTTATTATTTCAGTATTTTTTGTGTTACTCTTGATTTCAGGGTGCGCTTTATTTACTGGGACCGAACATACTGTCTTCCCTACTTCAAAATTACCGCCACCTGGCAAATTCAGCGGATATTACGATGTTTCCGGAAGGATATTTTTTAAGCATCCTGATGGGAAACACAATGGAGAATTGTTGATGCAGATTTCCAGCAGTTCAGAAATGAAGCTGAGGATATTTGCTCCAATTGTTGGATCATTGATTTATGAATTAAGAGCGGGGCCTGAAAAGTTTTTGGTACTTAATTATCAGGACAAAAATTTTGTATTGGAAGAAAATAGCTGGGAGGTCCGTCAAACCTGGCTGGGAATGGATTTGTCGCTGGATGAACTAAGATGGTTAATTATTGGACGTCTTCCTGAAAAAACACAATCATGGAAAAGAAAAAAACTTCCAACAGGAGAATGGCAACTTACTCAAAACACTACTGAAATACGAATTCGCTATAATTCTGATGATTACATTGAATCAATGAACAAATCCCGTGAAGGATTACTGGAGTACAAAGCTGAAATTCCTCAATATCAAAAGGAAAAAGAAAGTTTTTTCCCAAAAAAAGTTCAGATAGAAGATTACACTGGCAACAATCTATGGATGATTTATATCAAGGAACTGCATGCTGTATCAGGCAGCATGAAGACACTTGAATTCGATCCTCCTACTGATCTGAAACCACTTTAATAAATCTTTGTATTATCTCGGTTTTTAATCAAAATTAAAACTCTAAGTGAAGAGGATATTTATAGAATCACATAAAAAATTATAAACTCAAATATATTCAGAAAAAACAGCTGGTTAGATTTACTTTTGGTTCCATTTTCACTGAATCTGTGATCAAAAAACCTACTGGTATTTTAAGAGGTAAAAAAGTAAAATGCCACTGTTTTTCTGACAGTACCTTCAAGCTGAAACAGTAAAGAAAGGATGAATATGCGTTTAGTGATAATTGGTGGAGGAAATATGGGTGAGGCCATTCTACTTGCTTTATTAAAATCAGCATCTGTACCTCCTGAAGATATTTTGCTGATTGAATCAGATGGAGAGAAACGTCAAAAAATTAGCAATGCTAGTGGTTGTAATACACAAGCTGAGATTGATGAAGCTGTACGAAGCTACGATGTGGTTTTGTTAGCGGTAAAGCCTCAAAGTTCCACTGCAGTGATGGAACTGCTTGCCCAGTGGCTACTGCCTGACCATGTTGTAGTATCTGTAATGGCCGGAATATCCATGCAGACGATGTACAGGGCGCTAGGAAAATCCAGGTTGGTGCGAGTAATGCCTAATATTCCTGCTTTAATTGGAGAGGGAATGAGTGTTTTTTTTGCATCGGATAAGGTTGGAAATGAAGGACGTGAATGGGTTAGAATTCTTTTTAATTCCTGTGGTTCGTGTTTGGAGGCAAAAAATGAGGATGCTATTGATGCAGCAACCGCAATTTCAGGAAGCGGTCCAGGATATTTGTTTTACTTTGCCGAGCAGATGGTGTCATCTGCAAACGCATTAGGTTTTAACGAAGAAGAAGCTCAGGCACTAGTACAAAAAACTTTCCGTGGTGCTACATTGCTTTGGGAGTCACAGCAGGTAACTCCGGAAACATTGAGGCAGAAGATTTCTTCTCCGGGAGGTACAACTTTAGCGGCACTCAATCATTTTCAGTCAAAGAATGTAGGAGAGTCGATTCAAGAGGGTATGCGTAAGGCCTATCAACGTGCAAAGGAGCTTTCATCATAATTTAAACAATATATACATTTTTGTTAAAAGTCTGATTTTACTAAGATGTGCTTGTGTCTGGCACAGTTTTTAATCAATTAAACAGATAAAATTAATAAAAAATTTTAAAAACTTAGCAATCAATTTATTGGAAAAAATTATTTATGGCCTGTCTGATAATTGTTGGTACCCAATGGGGTGATGAGGGTAAAGGAAAAGTTGTGGATTTGCTCACAGAACGTGCTGATGCGGTAGTGAGATACCAGGGTGGAAACAATGCAGGTCATACAGTAATGTTTGGAAACAAAACTTTCATTCTGCACATGGTGCCATCAGGAATTCTTCGTGAAACTACTTCCATCCTGGGAAATGGTGTGGTGATCGATTTGTCTGAATTGGTTAAGGAAATAAATGATTTGGAAAAAATGGGCATTGATGTAGAGAAATATCTTCACATCAGTGACAGAGCGCAACTTGTGATGCCTTGGCATAAAATATTTGACCAATTGCGTGAACAGAAAAAAGGAAAATCTAAAATTGGCACAACCGGTCGCGGAATAGGTCCGACTTATGAGGATAAAGCAGGAAGAGCCGGAATCAGGGTTGGAGATTTGCTGGACCAGGAAAAGTTCAGTTCCCGTTTGAGCGAACTTGCGAAGGAAAAAAATATATTTCTTGAAAAATATTTTGATACAGATGAAACATTTTTTTATGCAGAGGATATATTTTCTGAATATGCAGATTATCTAAAGAAACTTGAACCCTGTATTGTTGATACACCTTTTCTGATCAATCAACTGGTTCAAGACGGTAAAAACATTTTATTTGAGGGTGCACAGGGAACCTTTTTAGACGTGGACCATGGGACATACCCATTTGTAACATCATCCAATACTTTGTCCGGAAATGCATGCGTTGGTTCTGGAATTGGTCCAACTTGTATCACAGGCGTACTTGGTATTGTTAAAGCATATACCACTCGAGTTGGAAACGGTCCTTTTCCTACTGAGCTATTAGATAATGATGGAAAAATTTTGCAGTCCGAAGGAAATGAATTTGGCGCAACAACCGGTCGTTCTCGCAGATGTGGCTGGTTTGATGCATTACTTGTAAGACAGGCGGTGCGACTGAATGGAATTACCAGCATTGCTGTAACAAAACTTGATGTTCTGGATAATTTTGACACTCTCAAAATAGCAACCGGATATCGACTTCCTAATGGAGAGGAATGTGATAATTTCCCCAGATCACTGGAAAACATCATTCCTGTTTATCACGAAATACCAGGTTGGAAATGCCAAACTGCAGGGTTAGTGAAGTATGATCAGTTGCCTACTGAAATGCTGGCTTATCTTGATAAAATATCCGAGTTGGTAGGAGCAAAAGTGTCAATCATTTCCACAGGACCGAAACGTGAAGAAACAATAGTTTTAAACCCCGATCAATTTTGGGACTGAACAAAAAAATTCCCTAGCTTTAAGAAGATGATCAAACAAACAATTTTTGTCTGTCTGGTTGCAGTTTTTGCCTATTATGCTGGAGCAAAAGGACTGACGCCGGCAAAAGTAATGGATTGGTTTGATGAACGTGCTATTACTCGGACTATTGAAGATGTGTTTAACAAAACCATTGAAATTGCGGAACAGAAAAAGATTGCAGAGAAAACTAGTGGAGTAATTGATTCATTCAAAGAATAAATATCAGAATAAAAAATAAATTTCGGATTATCTGATATTTTCCACAAACCTCTCCATGCGGGCAGAACGGGAGCCTTTGACAAGCACCACATCTCCGGGTTTCAGTTCATTTCTGAATGCATTTAAAAGCTCATCCAGTTTGGTGAAATGTTTTGCCGATTTCAGGCTGCCTCCTCCCTTTTTCCAGCCTCCAATATAAGACTCAATTTCTTCACCCCCGAGACCAAGCATAATCTCAACATCATTTTTAACCATGTTAATTCCTACCTGCTGATGCAGCTCAGGACTTTTTTGTCCTAATTCAGCCATTTTTCCACAAACAACAATTTTACGCTTGTGGGGATATAGATTTTTCATATTTTCCAAGACACTTTTAAAGGATGAAGGATTGGCATTGTACGTATCATCAATCAATATCCATTCTTTCATGTATAAAGTATGGAACCTGCCTTTAAGGTTCAATTTAAGGTTTGCTGTTGCCTGCTGAAGTTGCGTGACTGATAAACCGTGCAAACGTAGCAGTGTTAAGGAAGAAATCAGGTTTTGCAAAAATAGCGGATTGTTGATTGCAGTTTCAAAATCTGCTTCAAACAAATTGAATTTAAGCCTGTCTTCTTTTGATTCAAATGCAATCTGGGCTGTTTTAATCAGTTCGACTCCAGCCTTTTCGGCTTCTTTTTCCACAATGTCCAAATGAAGGATTGATTCCGGAATTACAACTTTTGATTCCTGAGCCATTCCAGCAAATAATCCCGATTTTTCCCTGGCAACACCTTTAGAATCAAGCAGGAATGCAAGATGGCTTTCTCCAATATTAGTGATCACTCCTCCTGTTGGCCGAACAATTTTAGAAAGTTCAGCAATTTCACCAAAATTGTTTGATCCAATTTCAATTACCCACCACTCTGCCTCCATTGGGGCATCAAGCAAGGTTAAAGGTACGCCTATGTAATTGTTGTAGTTGCCTGGTGTGGCATAGGCATTTGAATCGAAAAAGCTGCATAAACCGGAAAGAATTTCCTTGGTGGAAGTTTTTCCATTACTGCCTGTAACTGCGAGTACTTTGCCCTCAAAGTTTTTTCGTGTATCTGAAGCCCATTCCCTCAATGCCAGGTTTGGGTCCGGAACAAAAATTTTAGGGAAATCTCTTTTCTGTAGTACATCCGGAATTATTTCTGGATTTGCCACAACAGCACTTGCTCCTTTTTCAAGTGCCTGAGAAATGTACAGATGTCCGTCAGTCATTTCACCTTTTATGCAGAAAAATACGTCTCCATCCTTTACTGTGCGTGAGTCAATGCTGAAATCATTGAATGATGAATCTGAATCAATTCCTTCAAGTTTGGCATTAATAATTTGCCTCATTTCTCCAAAAGTATATAATTTGGTCATAATTTTTTAGAAATTAATCAACATTGAGAAATTATGGACATAGAAAAACAGTTTGAAGAAGCATTTTCACGCATCACGCTGCCTGACGGTCAGCCATTACCCAGTGCGGAGCCGGAAATAGTACATGGATGTTTAATTAATAATGATTTTGCAAAAATCACGCTTATCTTGCCTGAAGACTCACCCTTGAGAGGATCCCTCCCTGCACAAGTGGAAGCAGAATTAAAACAAATTCAGCAGATTGAGAGAGTTGCCATAGAAGTATTGACTGATCCACCAGAGGAAAATGATCCTCCGAAACCTTCTTCTGCTCAAGCAACACCTCAGCAGCCAAAACGTACAGCATATCTTCAAAATTATGAAGCTGTAATTGCAGTGGCCAGTGGAAAGGGAGGTGTAGGAAAATCAACTGTTTCCGTGAATTTAGCCTTATCACTCTCACAAAAAGGCTATAAAGTCAGTGTGTTCGACGCGGATATTTACGGCCCAAGTCTGCCGATCATGACCGGAAGACGCGGAGAGAAACCTTCATTATCAGGTAATCATTTGTTGCCCATTGAATCATTTGGAATACACACCCTCTCAATTGGAAACTTGGTCGAAGAAAATAACGCAGTGATTTGGAGAGGTCCAATGGTGCACCAGGCCATTGAACAACTGCTTCGAGACACAAAATGGCCAGGAGGTGATTTTATGATCATAGACCTTCCTCCTGGAACTGGTGATATTCAGCTTTCTTTATCTCAACTTTGTGAACTAACTGGCTCCGTTATTGTTTCCACTCCTCAGGATGTTGCATTAATTGATGCAATCAAGGCCGCCCAAATGTTTACCAAAGTCGAAATTGATGTTTTGGGAATTGTGGAGAATATGAGCTTTTTTGCATGTCCTAAATGTGGAGAAGAAACACCAATTTTCAGCAGACATGGAGCAGAAAATACATGCAGCGAGCTAAACACTCAATTTCTTGGTGCAATTCCGATTGAAATTGATGTACGGAAAGGCGGTGATGAGGGTAAACCGATAATGGCTGGGAATCATGACTCACCTGCAACTACGGCATTTAACAATATCGCGGATAATCTTGTGCGAGTGCTTGAAGATGGTTAATTATTTCGTTGAAGCAAAGTCAATATAATTGACATTTATCGCTTTTTTGATACCCTTGAGTATCCCCCATAGCGGGTCGGTAGCTCAGTTGGTAGAGCATCTGACTTTTAATCAGGTG
>CEPV01041515.1_pt1 | contig 11976 bp, 8 predicted proteins | sample 530451 | NCBI WGS metagenome assembly CEPV01 (sample SAMEA2620097, study PRJEB7988) | marine metagenome | isolation source: saline water (ENVO:00002010), including | reverse complement strand
AAGATGATCATTTTGGGTGAAGAACTTGAAGTCTCTGAAGGTTGAGATGGAAGGAGGTTTCGTTGATACACACTTTGTAACCACTTTTTCGCTAAGTGCTTGTAAAATAAAGGAATGAGGCAAAAAACTATGACACAGACAAAACTAGAGAGTTACAAAGTAGTTACAAACCATTTTTGCTCGCTCTGTAGCCCCCATAAACAAAGGGCTTGTGACAGCACTGTTTATGAGTGGGAATGAACGGCGGCTCATTTGAATTGTTAGAAATGTCTGCATCGAAGCGACTAGATTCACATATAGGTTGGATGACGCATGCCATTGAGTTGGCACGTAGATCGGAACGATCCGACGAGGTGCCTGTGGGTGCCGTAGTGGTTGCTGGTGACAGAATCGTGGGAGAGGGGTGGAATCAGCCGATCAGCCTGAGCGACCCCACGGCACATGCTGAGATCATCGCCCTCAGACAGGCAGCCAACGAACTGAATAACTATCGCCTGGTGGATTGTACCCTGTACGTCACCATAGAGCCCTGTACCATGTGTGCCGGTGCACTGGTACATGCCAGGGTGAAACGCCTGGTCTTTGGCGCCCTGGAGGCGAGAGCCGGGGCGGTCGTCAGTAGTGCTGAAGTCTTAAACAATCCAAATTTGAATCACAAGGTGGAAGTGGTCTCCGGCGTACTCGCAGAGGAATGCGGCGAGTTAGTCAGATCGTACTTTCAGCTCAAACGTTGAGCAATGTCCGTATTGAGGATTTAGAAATCGATGCTTGAAATTCTCGGCTCAGTCGCATTGTCCGAATTCAGAATCCAGAAACTCCTCACCGCCCTGAAAGACAGGATACCCACAACGCGAATCGACACGGTTTACGCTCATTTTGTGGAGCTTCATGCCGACCTTGACGATGAGGAAGCGGCGGTGCTGCGACAACTGTTGGCGTATGGCCCGAAGTCCGCCGCGGCGCTCGACAGTTCGGGTGAGCCCTTCCTGGTGGTGCCGCGCCCAGGTACGATTTCGCCCTGGTCCAGTAAAGCCACGGATATCGCCCAAATATGTGGTCTGACAAAGGTGGTGCGCATCGAGAGAGGAATCCTGTACCACGTTCACGCCGACAGAACACTGGATGAGGCTGACCTGTCGATCCTGACTCCTTTGATCCATGACCGCATGACCCAGGCGGTATTCTCCGACATGGGCTCCGCCGAGGCCCTGTTCGATCACACCAAACCGCGACCGTTGGCACACATACCTCTGGTAGCGACCGGACGAAGTGCACTGGTCGAGGCGAACCAGGCGCTGGGGATGGCGTTGACTGAAGATGAGATCGATTATCTGGAAGCCAGTTTTGCCGATCTGGGCAGGGACCCCACCGATGTAGAACTGATGATGTTTGCCCAGGCCAACTCGGAACACTGCCGGCACAAGACTTTCGGCGCTTCCTGGAACATCGATGGCGAGGAACAGGACGGCAGTCTGATGGATATGATTCGCAATACCTTCAGAACGACCAACGGCCGCGGCGTCTTGAGTGCCTATGAGGACAACGCGGCGGTGATTGAAGGATCGAGTGCCTCCCGTTTCTTCCCCGATCCGCGCTCACGTGTATACGAATACCACCCGGAAGACGTGCATATCCTCATGAAGGTGGAGACCCATAACCACCCCACGGCCATCGCACCGTTCCCCGGCGCCGCCACGGGGTCGGGCGGCGAAATCAGGGATGAGGGGGCCGTGGGTAGAGGATCGAAGCCGAAAGCGGGTTTAACCGGCTTTACAGTTTCCAATCTCAACATCCCGGGGTTCCCACAGCCGTGGGAGAGGGATCACGGCAGGCCGCAGCGACTAGCGTCTGCGCTTGAGATTATGATACAGGGACCCATCGGTGGCGCGGCCTTCAATAACGAGTTTGGACGGCCCAACCTGTGTGGCTACTTTCGTACCTTCGAGCAGGAAGTAACGACGGCCAACGGCCGTGAGGTGCGGGGCTATCACAAGCCCATCATGATCGCCGGTGGTATGGGGAATATCCGCCGGCAACACATCGACCAGCAGCGGATTTCCGTGGGTGCTGAGCTGGTGGTTCTGGGTGGTCCGGCGATGCTGATCGGCCTCGGCGGCGGCGCTGCCTCCTCCATGGCCTCGGGTGCCAGCAGTGAAGATCTCGATTTCGCCTCCGTGCAGCGGGAAAACCCCGAGATGCAGCATCGTTGTCAGGAGGTGATCGACCAGTGCTGGCAGATGGGTGACGACAACCCCATCCAGGTCATCCACGACGTGGGTGCCGGTGGTCTGTCAAATGCACTGCCGGAACTGGTTAAGGACGGTGGCGTTGGTGGGCGCTTCGCACTACGGCAAGTTCCAAACGCGGAACCGGGCATGTCCCCTTTGGAGATCTGGTGTAACGAAGCCCAGGAGCGTTACGTGTTGGCGATCGCTGCCGAGAACATGCCCACCTTCATTGCCATCTGCGAGCGTGAGAGATGCCCCTTTGCCGTGGTTGGAAAGGCGACCGAGCAGCATGATCTGGTGGTGGGAGATGATCTCCTAGAAGATCAGCCGGTGGATATGCCGATGTCGCTCCTTTTCGGCAAAGCACCGAAGATGCATAAGCAAGTCCACCGTATCTCGTTCGATCAGGATGCGCTGCTACTGGATCAACTGGATCTGGCCGAGGCCGCGCAGAGGGTATTGAAACACCCGGCGGTGGCGAGTAAGAGCTTCCTGATAACCATAGGTGATCGTAGCGTCACCGGGATGGTGGCGCGGGATCAGATGGTGGGGCCCTGGCAGGTACCGGTCTCCAATGTAGCGGTCACTGCCGCCGCCTATGACGACGAAAGACACGGGGAAGCGATGGCAATGGGAGAGCGAACGCCGATCGCGCTTATCGACAGTGCAGCATCCGGTCGAATGGCAATCGGTGAAGCGATCACCAATATCGCCTCGGCCAGGATCGCGCAAATCTCCGACATCAAGCTATCAGCCAACTGGATGGCTGCTGTTGGACATCCGGGGGAAGACGAGAATCTCTTCGACACGGTCGCCGCAGTTGGCATGGAGCTCTGTCCTGCTCTCGGAATCTCTATTCCTGTTGGCAAGGACTCCATGTCCATGCAAACCCGCTGGCAGGAGAAGGGGGAGGAGAAAAGTGTTACTTCGCCCCTGTCCGTGATCGTCTCTGCGTTTGCACCGGTTGAGGATATCGGCGAGACGCTGACGCCGGTGTTGCGAGTCGATCGGGGTGAAACGGACCTGCTGCTGATCGACCTCGGTGATGGTGCTGATCGCTTGGGAGGATCGATATTGGCTCAGGTGTTTGAACAGTTGGGCGATGAGTGCCCCGATCTCGAGGACGCCGAAAAGTTGCGCAGCTTCTTTGCCATCGTCCAGGAGTTGAATGAACAGGGTCGCCTATTTGCCTATCATGACAGGTCCGATGGGGGGCTCTTTACCACACTTGTGGAAATGGCGTTTGCCGGGAGAACCGGGCTGCAGATCGATCTGGATAACTGGGCGAGTGACGCCGCGCAGGTGATCTCCGTGCTATTCAGTGAAGAACTGGGTGCTGTGCTGCAGGTGGCAAGAGACGATTCGAGTCAGATTCTGGCGCGATTTGAGGACGCTGGCATAAAGGGTGGAATGATCGGTGCTCTGGCAACGAATGATGAGATCGTCTTCAAGCATCGGGGCGATGTGCTGCTCGCCAACAGTCGGGCTCAGTATCAAACGTGGTGGGCCGAGACCAGCTACCGGATTCAGCTGATGCGTGATAATCCGGAATGCGCCAGGGAGGAATTCGATCTCATCCTGGATCCCGACGATCCAGGGATAACTTCCAAGTTGAACTTCGATCCTAATGAAGACGTTGCAGCACCGTTTGTAGGTACGAGCGTGGCTCCCAAGATCGCCATCCTCAGAGAACAGGGAGTCAACAGCCAGGTAGAGATGGCAGCCGCTTTCCATCGGTCGGGGTTCGATTGCATCGATGTGCACATGAGCGACATCTTCGCAGGCTCGGTGGCTCTGGATCAGTTCAAAGGGATCGTCGCCTGTGGCGGATTCTCCTATGGCGATGTGCTCGGCGCCGGTGAAGGGTGGGCCAAGGCGATGCTGTTCAACGCCCGGGTGAGAGATCAATTTGCAGCCTTCTTCAATCGATCAGACAGTTTCGGCCTCGGGGTGTGTAACGGCTGCCAGGTGTTGGCGTCCCTCAAGGACCTGATTCCCGGTGCTGAGTCCTGGCCACGCTTTGTGCGCAACAGATCGGAACAATTTGAAGCCAGGTATTCTCTGGTGCAGGTTCAGGAGTCTGATTCGATCCTGTTCGACGGAATGGCCGGCTCCCATATGGCGATAGCCGTTGCGCACGGGGAGGGCAGAGCGGAACTGACGAATGCACAGGCATTACGGATTATTCAAGACGGGCAGGCAGTACTCAAATTCGTCGATCACCGTCTTCATGCAACCGAAGTCTATCCCCTCAATCCCAACGGCTCGCCAGAGGGGATTACCGGGCTGACCAACGAAGACGGCAGGTTCACCATCATGATGCCTCATCCTGAGCGGGTCTACCGGAGCGTAACCAATTCGTGGCACCCGGATGAGTGGCAGAAGGACAGCCCCTGGATGCGCATGTTCAGAAACGCCAGAGTCTGGGTGGGCTGATCGGGCTCGTTAGCGACCATTGAGGAAGCGTGGCTATGGATATCGGAGACCGGGTATGAATATCATCGTGATCGTTTCGGACACGTTCCGCTATGACAACCTTTTTGACCGGGCGGCCATGCCCGTGCGGACTCCGCACCTTGATGCATTCTCTGAAAGGGCCGTCAGCATGGCGCAGTTCTATACCGGCAGCTTCCCGACCATCCCGCAGCGAACGGATATGACGTCGGGCCGATACGGCTGGCCCTGGTTCCCGTGGCAGCCGCTGGATCTCAGTACGCGCAACAACATCCCACGCATCCTGCGCAAGAGCGGTTATGTTTCGCAGCTCATCTGCGACTGTCCGCACCTGTTTAACTCCAGATTCCAGAATACCTTCACGGCCGCACAGGCGCTTCGCGGCCAGGAGGGCGACTTGTACGCTCTGCGTATGAACCATCCCATCGAGGACGTCATGCCCCCCGAGAAGACACGCTCCAGCAAACACCTGCAGGGCCGCAATTTGGTCGATCTGCATCGCTGGATGAACCGCGACTGGAAAGGCGAAGAGGACTGTTTTCCACCACGCACGGCCAGAGCGGTGGTGGAATGGCTGGAAGAGAATTACCTGCATGAATCCTTCTTTCTGTGGGTCGACTTTTTCGATCCGCACGAGCCTTGGGATCCACCGGAGTACATGGTCAGGAAGTACGATCCGGGCTATACCGGCACACCCATGCTTCATCCCAACTACGGGCGAGCGGACGACTATACTGCCGACGAATTGCATAACCTGCGCGCCCATTATTGCGCAGAGGCGGAACTGGTTGACCGGTGGGTAGGACGAGTCCTCGAGAAAATCGGCGATCTTGATCTGTGGGACAATACCATCGTTCTCTTCACCAGCGATCACGGTACCAGCCTTGGTGAACACAATCGCACCGGCAAGACCAACATCAACGACCGGGACCATCGCATCTGGCCGCTTTACCCGGAGGTCGCCCACATTCCTCTACTGATCGCAGCGCCTGGCTTGCCCGGTGGGCGCGATGTGAAGGGCTTTGCTCAGCCGGTCGATATCCTGCCGACTCTTCTGGACCTCGCGCAGGTGGATACGGACCCACCGGAGCCCTACCACGGTCGCTCGTTCGCAGGCGCACTACGTGGCGACGCTGCAGATACAGGGGTTGATTGCGCGGTCAGCGGAAACTTCCTGCGCTTGGACGAAGATGGCAGGATACCTGCCGATGCGACGACCCCGGTCTTCTATACGACAGACTGGGCCTATGCGCCGATCGGCCCGGAACGACAGCGTCAGCTGTTCGACCTGCAGGCTGACCCACTGGCAGAGGCCAACGTAGCCGCCGCCCAACCCGAAGTCGTTACGGATCTGCACGAGCGCTTCACCCGCTGGCTGCAGGATCTGCAGTCACCGCAGGCGACACTGGACCTGCTCGGAGATGACGCATTGGCATGAGGAATTGTGCGTCTCCCGCTGATAGATTCGCCGAACTCTGTGCTAACGCCGCTGCATGTCATGGCGGCCGTCCCCTCCCGTTTCGTGCGCGGGCTGCAGTGATTGACTCATACGGGAGAAGCCATATACTCCCCCGAAACTACAATCTCGTTGAGCCATAGACACACAAGAATCAACAAAGGCCATGATTGAACCGTAGGGGGGGACACATGCCACTACGCATTCTGGAGTTCGGCGACAATTACGCCGCCGGATACGCCGGTAAGTTGTTTGCGCGCTGGGGTGCCGAGGTTATTCGGGTTGACGCGGTAGATACGGAGCCGGCATTTCCGCATAGGACCGAGCACACCGCAGTCGATCTGTATCTGCATGCCGGCAAGACGCGCATGGCGATCGACTATGGGAAACCGGCGGGCAGGCAATTGCTGCACAGACTGGCGGCAAAGGTCGATATCCTGATAACCGATCTCAGCGCTGCCGATCTCGACCTCCTCGACTGGACCAGCCTCGGCGGCTCGGACTTAAAGATCCGCACTGCCATCACCCCGTTTGGCCTGCAGGGCCCGAGGCGCGATTGGGTTGCCACCAGCAACGTGCTATTGGCGATGGGCGGACAGACGTTTCTGATGGGTGACCCTGGTCGTGCGCCTTTGACGATGCCGGGTAGATACATCTTCTACCAATCCGGACAGTACGCTTACACCGCGTCGTTGGCCACGCACCGCTTGCAGCCGACTGATACGCAAACGATTGATGTCAGCATGTACGAGACCGCGCTGTCTCTGCATCAGTTCACAACGGTGATGTGGACTTTCGGTGGAAATATCCGCAGCCGCCACGGTAACGATTTCGGTGTGCTGCACCCGATTACCATGTATCCGTGCAAGGACGGCTGGTTTGCCGTTAACGCTGACATCCTCTTCTGGGATGCATTCACCATCATGCTGGGCAAGCCGGAGCTGGCTGACGACCCGCAGTTTGCCACCGTAGCGGCACGCGTGGAAAACTGTAAAGAGCTCGATGCCATCGTTATGGAGCAGTTGGGCGACAAGACGCGCCGCGAGGTCCTCGACCTCGGCCAGGAGGTATGTCGGATGCCCACCGGCATTCTGACGACGCTTGACGAACTGCTGCAGGACCCGCACCTCGAAGAACGGGATTTCTGGCAGACCATCGCCGTAGACGGTCGGGAGCTCAAGGTTCCTGGCTCTGCGTTCAGATACGTAGGCGAGAGTCCGCCGGCCCAGCCCAAACCCAAGGCCCCGGTAGATGCCGGCGTTTTCATCGCCCCCTCGTTGGCGCGTGCAGGGGAGTCGAGTCATGACTGATCGACCGTTAAGCGGAATTCGCATCCTCGATTTCACCCACGTGTGGGCCGGGCCACTCGCTACGCGCATCCTGGGAGATCTGGGTGCCGAGGTCATCAAAGTGGAATCACCGTGGGCCCGGGGACCGGCGACCTTGCCGCCCGGTGCACCTGCGCTGGTCTCCAACTATGGTGAGGATCACTGGAATCGCCAGAGCGTCACCAACAAGCTTAACCGCAACAAACGCGGGCTTTGCATCGACGCAAAGTCAGCGGCGGGGCACGCCGCCCTCGTCGGTCTCGTCAAGCACTGCGACGTTGTCATAGAAAACTTCAGCGCGCGCGCCTTGGCCGCCAGCATGGGGCTGGGGTGGGACGTACTCAAATCCGTGAACCCAAACATCATCTATGTGGCGATGCCGGGCTTTGGTATTTCCGGTTGCTATGCCGATTTCGTCGCCTATGGAACGATCGTCGAGCCCATGTGCGGGCTGACCGCATTTATGGGATACAGCGCAGAGGAACCCCGTGTTTCGGCGACTGCCGTGCCGGATGCCAGCGCAGGGGTGACCGCGGCGGCGGCTGTCGTCACGGCGTTGCAGCGTCGTGACGAGGAGGGCGTAGGGGGTTATGTCGAGATTTCTCTTCAGGAAGCGGCGATGGCTCTCTTCGGTGAGTATTTCTTGCTGGAGCAGCTCGAGGGCACGCCGCCGCGCATGGGAAACGGCCACGCGGACTACGCCCCGAGCGGAGTGTATCGCTGTAGCGGTGACGATGAGTGGATCGCCATCACAGCCCGCGATGAGACCGAGTGGCACAACCTGGCCGCGAACGCGGGACTCGGATGGGAATCGGAGCAGCACTTCGGCTCGCTGCAATGCCGTCATGACAACCGCACTGTATTGGATGAAACCATCCAATCCTGGACCTGCGGCTTCAACAAGACGGAACTCATGATCCGACTGCAGGAAGCGGGCGTACCCGCTGGCGCAGTCATGGTCACGCCTGAATTCCTTGAGGATCCACAGGTTGTGGATCGCCAATTCTTCGTGGAATTCTCTGCTGACCACATGGATACCAAGCCGTTCCCGGGTTTGCCGATCAGGATCAACGATGCACGTGGGCAAGGTTGGCAGCGTGCGCCGAAGCTCGGCGAGCACAATCATGAAATACTACACGATCTGTTGGGAATGGATGACGCGTCCATCGAGGATCTGGAGCGACTGGGTGTGATCGCGACGCGCCCGCCCGAATAGAATCTGTCCGGCACTCAGCCACACAGGGCGACCTTTATGCGGAAGAGATTTGGCCAACACAAACACCTGGACAGAATCAAAGTAGGTCCCGCTAAGCTCACAAATCCAGGCAGACTGGTTGGCTGAGGCAGTCGTGGATGAAGTCAGACTGACAATCCACCGAGCTGCTGCTACCTGCCTTGCCAGTTCGGCTGTCGTTTCTCCGCGAAGGCCTTCGGGCCTTCCTGTGCGTCCTCGCTGTTAATACGTTTCGTCTCTGAATCATAGGGAGTGGCGAATGCCTGCGCTAACGGATAGTCAAGGCCGCGCATGGTCGCCTCCTTGGTTGCTCTTACCGCCAGGGGAGCGCAACGAAGTATATCCGCTAGCCAGCCGTCGACGGCTTCTCTGAGGGCCGACAGTGGTACTACTTCGTTTACCAGACCAAGCTGATAGGCCCTGTCCGCCTTCATGTGGCGACCGGTGAGCAGGTAACCCATGGCCGGTTTCAATCCGATCTGCCTTGGCAGCCGATGTACGCCAACGCCTCCTGCTATCAGTCCTCTGCGCGGCTCAGGAAGCCCGAGTTCAGCGTGGTCTGCGCATACGATGATGTCGCAGGACATGGCGAGTTCCAGACCGCCGCCAAGGGCATAGCCGTTGACCATAGCAATCACGGGCTTAGGGAAGTGCCAGCGCTGGTTCAGCGGCACGGTCTCGCCGCCCATGCGGCGCCACTCCTCCCGTTGCTCGGAAGATGCGTCTCGCTCAACGGCACGATGTTTCAGGTCGGCGCCGGCACTGAACGCCTTCTCTCCAGTGCCCGTCACAACGGCGATCCAGATGTCGTCGTTCTGCTCCACCTCCGTGAAGAGTTCCGACAGTTCCCATCTTAACTGTGGGTTAAGGGAGTTCATCGCTTCAGGGCGATTCAGCGTGATCCACGCCACCTTGTCTTTGACTTCAAATAGCGTTACTTGCGGGCTGATCATAGTGCTACCCCCTCAGATTTGATTGATGGAAGGTCCGTACGCCGTCGCTATGGTACGCTCGCAAGTGCAGTGTGAATACTCTATTCTGTGTTCGCGATTGACGGCGTGCCTGATCAGCACTGGTATACACTCTGAGGACCCTGACCATGGAGACGGTAATAACCGAACGTCACGGCGCTACGTTTCTGGTGCGCATGAACCGGCCGGAACGGATGAATGCGTTGGGTGTGCAACTTCGAACCGAACTTGCCGAGGCCTTCACGGAACTGCGCGACGACCCCGAACTGGAAGTGGGCGTCTTTACCGGTACGGGCAAGGCGTTCTGTGCCGGCGAGGACATGAAAGAGTCGATCCGCAACGGTGCGCCCGGATTCGGCGGGGCGGCTCCAGACAATCCCTTCATGGATGCTACTCTGGAGAAGCCCGTAATCGCAGCCATCAACGGTTACGCCATGGGTGGTGGGTTCTTGCTGGTCGAACGAACCGATCTGCGCGTTGCCGTACGTGGGGCCGTGTTCGAAATGTCCGAGGCCAAGCGCTGGCTCCTCGGTGGCTATAACCACGGCTTTCTCGCCGGCGTGCCGCATCCGGTTGCCACGGAAATGGCGCTCGGCTTCCGCTTTACGGCAGAGCGGTTGCACGAAGTCGGCTTTCTCAACCGTCTGGTCGACGCCGACGATCTGTTGCCGACCGCCTTCGAGATGGCCGACCACCTGATGACGCTGCCACCGGCATCTCGAGTCAACACGGTGTACATGATGCGGCAGATGCGACCACGCGTGTCGGCAGATATGAGACGACTGGCTACCGCGCTAAACGACCATGGCGACAAGTCGGATCTGATGGAGTCGCGCAGAGCATTCGCGGAGAAGCGCACACCGCAATTCAAAGGCTGGCTCGATCCCGCGGATCGATACCGAATGCCGACCGTGGAATCCCTAACGAAGCAAGCGCAAGAATCCAAAGACGATCAGATCGGAGGAAGATGAAATGACAGGTCCACTGCATGGCGTCAAAGTCGTGGCTTGTTCCATCGCACAAGCAGGTACAGTCCCCTATGCCCTGATGGCTGATCTCGGCGCCGAAGTGATCAAGATCGAAGTGCCGGGCACCGGCGACGGCTCAAGACGGGTACCCGAAAAGTCCGAATGGCCCAGTTCCTATTTCGAGACCAACAACCGGGGCGTCAAGAGCCTGACACTCAACCTGAAGACCGATGAAGGCAAAGAGGTCCTCTACAAACTCATCGAACAAGCAGACGCGTTCGGTCAGAACTTCCGCCCGGGCGCCGCCGAAAAGAACGGATTTGGCTATGAAGACCTCAAGAAGATAAACCCCAAGCTGGTCTACGTCTCGATCTCCGGCTATGGGCCACAGGGCCCGCACGCGTCTCTGCCGGCGACCGATGCGATGGCTCAGGCCCTCGGCGGTGTCACGGAAGTCTTCTCCACACCGGGCCAGTTGATGAAGACGGGAATTGCGTCCGTGGCGGACGAGACATGTGCCATACTGGCCTTCGGTGGCATGCTGGCCGGCCTCTATTGCGCAAAGATGACCGGCATAGGTCAGAAGATCGATACGTCCCTGCTGGGCGGACAGGTCAGGCTGATGGGCTGGACCCTAACGAATTCAATGTGGCGCGACAGCAACCCCATAACCGGCCGTGCTCGCATTACAGGATCGCCCAGAAGTGCCGGGATAAGCGCCACCTTCAACGACCGTAACGGCAAACCGTTCGTATTCCAGCTCGCGGGCGCACAATGGCAACGGGCGATGACTGCACTCGGTTTTTACGATGAATTGCAGCAAACGGGATTCGGCGACCTGGGCGTGGCAGTCGCTTCAGAAGACGAACGTACCGCGATGCTCGAAAAACTCGATGAACTCTTCGCGACGGACGTGCGAGAGCGATGGGTGGAGACGTTGCGTGAAGCCGATATCGTCTCTGCACCCACCAACACCATGCTGGAGGGCTCCAAAGACCCGGACGTTCTCGCCAACGGCTACGTCACCGAGGTCGAATACCCGGCCTTCGGAAAAACGCTGAAAGTGCACGGCTCCCCCTGGCAGTTCTCCGAAACCCCACCCTCGATCGGCATCGCTCCCACTCTCGGCGAGCACAATATGGAGATCCTGGCTCGCCTCGGCTACGACGAAACGCAGATTGAATTATTGAGAGCTAACGAAGTAATCTGAACCACGTCAAGACTGCTTTTTGCCAGGATTCGCTCTTCTAACTGTCTCGAGCAGCAGTTGCCAGGAGAGAGGGGTCATTCCCAGGACCCGCTCCGCATGCGGCCCAGTAAATACATCCCTGTACGCT
>CEPV01085805.1_pt1 | contig 12031 bp, 11 predicted proteins | sample 530451 | NCBI WGS metagenome assembly CEPV01 (sample SAMEA2620097, study PRJEB7988) | marine metagenome | isolation source: saline water (ENVO:00002010), including | reverse complement strand
AATCCTAATGATTGTAAAGCATGACCTACTTGATAAATATTGTGAGGAGTTCCAGAAATCCATATAGTTCCATTGCGTTCTAAGATATCTTTACATTTCTCTATCCAGCTACGGGTAAATTCATAATCTTCGCTAAATCCCTTTGATTTATCCCATTCTCCTTTATTAACTGAAACCATTTTTCCAGCTTTACAAGTTATCCCACCATTAGAAAGATTGTAAGGAGGATCAGCAAAAATAGTAGTAACTGACTCTTTCTTTAGTTTTGGAATTAACTCTAAAGAATCTCCGTGTAACAGTTTCAAATCTCCTCTTTTGAAATATTCCATTTTAGATAATATATCTAGTAAATAAGGAAGTTTTTATGCTTTGTGGTTATCTAATTAAAGTATTTAGTTATTGATCAAATATTTCGATCATTTTTAAATATGGGTTTGTTTTACTGCTAAATAACATGGAATATAAAGAAATGCTAGAAATTATCAAAGAACTTGAGTTTGATACTAAGAAAGCCTTATGTGCAGATGATGAAGGGATTCAGTTATTTGTAATAAGACCATCTAAATTGCCCAAGCGACTAAAGAATGATTATGATGTTAACAAAAATTTTCAAATTTGGTTAAAAGAAGGAGAAAGAGAATTTAGACCTAATCATCTTAGAATGATGATTGACTTAAATCTTAGAACTAGAAGCCGTCCTGACCTTAAAAAGAAACTTCTAACAGTTTTTGATAATATATTTTATGGCAAAGATCCAGATAAAGAAATTAAAATTTTGGAAGGAGAAAAATTTGAACATTTTCTTAATTCCTTAAAATTAATTGCTAACTTAGCACAATTATTTATTATTGAGCAAGAGCTTAATTATACAAGAGAAAGCAATTTTGATCCGAAAACCTTGTTTTTTCAGGGGTGGATTAGGGAATTTATTGACAGTCCAAAAGAAATTGATAATATGTGTATGAGTGTATGTAACGGACAACCACCAAAAGTTCAATATACTCATAAAGAGAATAAAAAACATAAAAATTATGAAAATAATTTAGAATCTTTGTGGTATTTTAATAATGGTTAAATCCTATACATTCGAAGAGAAGAATGATTTTTCTAAAAAAGGCATTGATATTGTTTGTAAGTATCTACGTTCATTAAAGAAAACAATAGACGTAAATAATGTGGAGGATGATCCAGAATACCAAAAGAATGATATCGATTTGGTATGGCTTTACAAGAAGGGAGAAGATAAAATTATGATTTCTGTTGAAGTGAAAACTGATAATTATACTACTGGAAATTTTTGGTTAGAAACATTAAGTAATGAGGCCTTAGGAACACTTGGATGTTTTGTGAAAAGTAAAGCAAAATATCTGTTTTATTATTTTACAAAGTGGGATTCTATGTATATCATGCCCTTAAAGAAAGCTGTGCCTTGGTTTAAGGATAATCTTGATAGATTTAGGGAAAGTAAAACAACAACTAATGTTGATGGAAAGTATAAACATACTACTGTTGGAAGGTTAGTGCCTATAGAAACAATGATGAAAGAAGTTGAAGGTATTAAATTAGTAAAAGAAGTCTCAAAAAAAGTTAGTAGTTAGTTATTATAACTCCCACTAAAGTAAAAACTTAGGAGAACGAAGTGAACCATATAATACACAAGTATTATGTGAAAGTGCCTCTCAGTTAAGATTTACGGCGTAAGCCTTTCTATAGGTGTCTAAAAAAGTGAATATAACGCACTTTTTATGAACCTTTTGTGAGTGAAAGTGCGTTATATGCACCTTCTTACATCAAACCTTAAACATTAATTTTAACCCTTCAACACTATATTAATGTATGGTGAGTCTTATTCTTATATAAAAAAAGAATGTGTGATAAGAATGGAAAATGAATTTATAGAATTTGATGAATTTATAAAGGAGTATGAAAATAGATATCTTGGGGATTTGTGTTTAAAAGAAAAATTGGATTAGCCAGGTTATCTTTTTTCTGGGATTATTATCCATGCGATTATGTATCCAATGATTCCTGCTCCAGCAGTTAGCGCAAAGATAACCCATAATAGCCTTATTAATGTGGGGTCTACGTTGAAGTATTCTCCAATTCCTCAGCAGACACCCCCCATTATCCGGTTATCTTTACTTCTGAAAAGCTGTTTTGCCTTTACAATTTTTGCTTTTGCCATGGTTTTACCTCTATTTTACAATACAATATAAGGTTTTAATTTTATTTTCAGGGCTTCTTCTATGTTCTTCTCATGCTCAGAAGAGGTGTATACCAGCTTCTTTTTGTTTTTGTCGTATTGCTTTATCTTTGATTTCATAAGCTTTTGATATTCTTTGATGTAATCGTATTTGAAATGCTCTATGTATACATCAAGTTTTGGGATGAAAAAGGCTGATTTAAAATCATCTTTGTCTGCCCATGAAACAGCAGTATCATATTGATAAATCAGATTATTATCAAACAGAAAATTAGCAATCATGCTTTCTGCCTTATTCAGAACAAGATGGCCGGTTTTGGTCTTGAATTTTAAATCTGAATCTAAAACTTTTGAATGCTTCACTTCTATGCCTTTTTCCTTTTTTATATCATCGAAAAGCTCTATTCTTTCCTTGTTTTCGTATTTTTTGTCTATCTCCAATACATTATCAAAGGAAAGCATTGCTTCTTTAACCATATTCATCAGGAATTCCATATGCCCTTTTTTGTACCGTGAGTCTGCATTATGCCTGTCCAGCTCTGTTGATTGTGTAAAGCATCCATGAGCTAATTTTAGCAGGCTTTCCTTCTCGTCTAATTTTCTGAACGCATCCATTATTTTTTCATCAACAGCAAATTCTGATTCCATCCTTATCTTATAGAATCCTTCTTCAGAATTTCTATTTATCAGCTGTTTTGTCATATAATAGCAGTTTCCCTTGCTCATCAAGGCCTTGACCTTGTTTCCCTCTTCAATGTTTTCTATTGCTAAAGCTCTATCAAAATATTCTATTGAATTCTGAAATTGATTCATGAAAGAATATGAGGCCCCGATATTAAAGTAAAGTTTGAAGAAGAATTCTGCAGGTTTTTTGAAATTTGCTTCTTTTTCATCATAAGGAAATATTTCAAGAGCTTTGTTGTATTCTTCAATTGCAGTCTTGTATTGTTTCAGATGAGCTAACCTATCGGCTTCTTTCTTGACCTGCTCTGCTTTTTTCATCTCTTCACCTTGCCTGTAGCTTTCAAGCTTCTCTTTTTCTGCTATCTCCTCTGCTTTTTTCTGCCTTCTTTTTTCCATAAAGCCCGTTATTCTTTTGATTACCATTTTACAGTAAGTTCATAATGCAACAGATATATAAATTTAATTGTTTTAAAAAGAATTAAGGAGTTGTTGCCTCTGGTAGAAATGCTTCAGGGCTTAAGACTCCGAAATAAGAAATAGCAAATATAGCAACTAAAACAACTAATATTGCAGGCAATAAGGCCAATATAATTGCCTTAACCATTGATAATTTATGTATTTTATTTAAGATGAATATATTAAGTGCCAACAGCCATAATCCAGTTATGTATTGGACAAATGGAATTATAGTTAGCCATTCTAGGACAAAACAATTACTTAATGACCTGAAATATTGAGCTCCTGTTGCTTGGCCACCCAATAAAAATTTCGCAATTGCATGATAGATAGAATAACCAATAATAAATCCAATAATAACAAGATGGGGCTAAGTATTATATCTAGTAAACTTAATGTAAGTAATGAAGAAAGAATTCCTGCAATAGCCAATGTTAGAAATCCGTAACCGGTTGCTTTCTCATCATTTGCTACATCATTCAAGGCCTGCTCATTGAATAGTATAGCTCTTATTGAATTTTTGAAGTTGTCGATATATGACATTATATCATTCCTTTGATTTGATATTTATAAATATTTTGATTTTTAAAACTCAGTCAATTTCTTAGTTGGAGAGGCATATTTAACTATTGTTGTGTTTCCTCCTTTGCCTCCGCTTGTTTTGTTGACACTTATGAATTTATTTGTTCTTAGCTTGTCTATTTTTCTCTGGAAGGATTTATAGACTAATTTGCCATCTTTTTCCTTGTAGATATCGTATAAATCTCCTATCTTTTTTTCTGAATGTTTCTTTATTATTTGCAGTATAGATTGTTCATCTTCTGTCAGCTCAGTGCTCTTCTTTATAGTAAATGCATCTACTTTCTTTAATGCGTCTTGCGTATGCTGCAGGGTAATTTTTCTTGATGACTTGTCTTCTGCCATATTTCCTGCTTCTCTCATTAAATAAAGACCAGTTCTCATGTCTTCTGCTTCTGCTGTTTTTTTTACTATAAATTCAAAAGCATCTTGTTCCCAAATGTTTGGGACAAAGGCATACTCTGTACGGTGCTTTAGTATATTTCTTGTTTCTGCAAGGTTGTATGGCTTGAACTCTATGGATTCCGACATCAACCTGGATTTTACCCTATCATCTAATTCTTCAAACCATCCTTTTTCATTTGTGATTAATATAATTGATTTTCTGTATATTTCTTCCAGGATTGCATACAAAAAATCATAATCTTCCAGTTTATCTGCTTCATCAAAGGCAAAAACAGCAGCTTTTTTGTTCAGCATGTTCTTTGCAATTTCGAATAATTCCTCGGTTCTCTTATTGTGGGTTAATTTATATCCAAGAATATTACAAATTTCTGCTATTATCTTGAAGGTCGTGTTTTTTTGCCAGCAGTTTATGTAGATAGGAATTACTTCTTCTGTTTCTTCTTCCAGCTCATTAAGGACAAACCTCAGGGCAGCTGTCTTGCCTATGCCTGGAGCTCCGTAAACAAACAGGTTTCTTCCGTTTTTTTCCATTAACAAAGGCTTGATAGATGTTGCTATATATCTCTGTTGGCTTTCTCTATGGGGTAATAATTTAGGCAAGAAACTATAATCTAATGCTAATTCATTCTTGAAAAGTGATTCATCCGCTCCGAGCATATCTTTGAATAAAGCCATTAAAACTCCACCCCGATTAGCTTAAAGTAGTATATTATATTTATTTGTTTTGGTTTAACCATATAGAATTATACCTATTATTATTGGAATATACAACAGAACCCAAAGTACATATGTTATTATTATGCTTCTTGATTTGTGAACTACTCCATAGAGCAACAATACAAGAACGTATAAAAACCAAGTAACCCAAGTTATAATGCTTAAATCAGCTGCATCTTTGTTGATCCAAATTATGGTTATCTGGGGAATTGTAAAAATCTGGCTTATTATTCCCACTACCACTACAGAAGAATCTACAACTCTAATGAATTTTTTAGGATGTGGAAATTGTTCATATTTCTTGTGTACCCTTTTTCTAATATCTAAATCTTGTCTAGCCTGATGCATTTTTTTAGAGTTTAATACATCTAATAATTTTGAAATTATTTGTTTTGGTTTCTTGCAGCATCTAGAATACAGTCATTGTACTCGTTAAAATAAAATATTTTGCAAAAAGTATTCCATAAAAAGCTTACTTTTGGCAATTCTTTTGAGCACTTTCCGTTACTGCAGAATTCTCCTTCATCGCAACCACACATTTCACAATTAGCTATTAACCTTCCATCCTGGCAAAATTTTCCGTTTAAGAAAGAGCATTCTCCATAAATGCTTCCATCAGCGCATTTTTGAATAGGTTCGCATATACCACCTTCACCACACATTTCACCTTGCTCACAACCACATTCAAAACAATTATCAACTAATTTTCCATTGTCACAATATGCTGGTTTTTCTATTGAGCATTCTCCATAAGGTGTATTGTCAGAGCATTTTGCAACTTCACCTGCTCCTATTTCAACATCACCAGCACATGCGCCATTGTTTAAGCATGTTTGTCCTGGAGAGCAACCGCACTCAAAACAATTTTCTAACAAACTTCCCTTGTGGCATAATAAAGGCTTGTTTTCAGAGCATTGGCCAAATAAAGTACCGTCTGAACAGGTTTGCAAACAGTTTCCATCCTCCTGGCAAATCCGCCCTTCGATACATCCGCATTTTTGGCAGTCTGGCTTTAAAGCTCCATTGTCACAATACTTTGGCTTTACAGGAGAACATTCTCCAAAGTCTGTTCCTTCAAAGCACTTAGTTGTTTTGGTTGCAAACCCTGTTGTTTCAGAATCTGATGTAAATAAGCCTATTAAAATAATAATCATAAGAAAAGAAAGCAATATACCGTAAAAATTTCCTCTTTTATTATACATAACTTATCTTTAATCTAGAGAATTTAAATAAGTTTCGTTCTAATATTGATTTATTTTTTTCCTATTATTTTTATTCCATTCATATAAGGAACTAAAACATCCGGGACTTTAACTGTTCCGTCTTTCTGCTGGTAATTTTCCAGGATTGCTCTTATGGTTCTTGAGGTAGCTATAGCAGTGCTGTTTAGAGTATGAACATATTCTCTTTCGCTGTCTTTTTGATATTTTGTGTTGAGTCTTGTTGCCTGGTAGGAGGTGCAGTTTGAGCAGGAAACTACTTCTTTATAGGTTTTTTCTCTAGGCATATATGCTTCTAAATCATATTTTTTTGCTGCTACTATGCCTATGTCTCCTGTACAGACGCTTACAACACGGTAAGGCAGCTTTAGTTTTTTGAAAAGCTCTTCAGTATTTTTTATTAGTTCTTCAAATTGCTTCCAGGAATCTTCTGGTTTGCAGAAAATAAACTGCTCAACTTTGTTGAATTGGTGTACTCTGAATAAACCTTTTTCATCAACACCATGGCTTCCTATTTCTTTCCTAAAGCAAGGGCTTACTCCAACATATTTTAATGGCAAATTATCTTCATTGAAAAGATAATTAGAATATAGCGCTGCAAGGGCATGCTCTGATGTTGCTATTAGATAAAGGTCCTCATTGTCAATCTTGTACATCATTGTTTCAAAATCCTTTAAATCAGTAACACCTTCGTATGGTTTTTTTCTTAGCATTAAAGGCGGTTGTGTAAGGATAAAGCCTTTTTTTGCCAGAAAATCTATTGCAAATTTTTGCAATGCCAAGTCCATTAAAGCAAGCTCATTAAATAAATAATAAAAACCGCGTCCAGAGACTTTAGCAGCATTATCAAAATCTCCCAGATTAAGATTTTCAATTAAGCTGCCATGGTCTTTTAATTTAAAATCAAATTTTTTTATTGTTCCCCATTTCCTTATGGTTTTGTTGTCATTTTCATCTTTTCCAGCAGGAACAGAGTCATGAAGAATATTGGGTATGCGCATCAAATAGTAAGTTATTTTTTCCCTCAACTCATCAACTTTAGAGGTAATTTCTTTGACCTTTTGAGGCAGCTCGCTGGCTTCCTTTATTTTTTGTTTAATGTCTTTGCCTTGTTTTTTTAATTGATTTATTTCATCTGTTATCAGGTTTCTTTTATGCCTTAATTCCTGTTCTTTTTTTAGCAGTTTTCTATATTGCTCATCTTTTTTTAAAAGGTCATCTATCCATTTTAATTTCTCCAAATTATTTCTTTTTTTCAAATCCTTTTTTAGGATATTAGGATTTTCCCTAACGAATCTTATATCTAACATATTTTTAATGCATCAAGAAGTATATAAAAATGTTTCTGATTAAATTAAAAGTTTTATCTTCTCACCGCGATTAACTGCATCAAGAATGGTCTTTCCAACATTATTGTTCTTCTTTATTTTAATTATTCCTGTTTTACCTGCTTTTGCTGTCATTAGGAATTCATCATTAAGGTATAAGTCAACATCCTTGTGCTGCATTTTAAGGCCTAACTCAAATAGTATACTGTTCTTTTTTATGTTTAATTCGTAATGGACTTCTTGTTTGTCTGTTTTTTGCGGGTTTTCTGTGTTTTTTGATTTAGAAGCTCCAAGCTCTTGTACATCTATGCTCATTCCAAGCTGTTTTTCTATCATGCCAATATTTTTTCCTTGTTTTCCAATAATTTTTGAGATATCATTTGCAGGAACATAAACAATGCATTTATTGTCAGAAACAACCTCTACCTCTGCATCTCTTGAATATCTTTTAAACTCGTCTTCTATGGCAAATGAAGCAAGTTTATGCACTCCTTTTGATGCTCCTTTGGTTTCTTGCACAGGAACAACAACAGTTTGTTCACCGTAGCTATAGATTTCATACTCTAACTTGTTAGTTTCAAAATCATTTATCACTACAACTGGTCTTGCTAAATCTGCCTCAGTCATTCCTGATGGAACTTTAACTGTCATCTTTAATGATAATACCTTATTTATGAAACCGTTCTTTATGAAAACAACAGTGTCAATTACTTGCGGGATGACACCCATCTCAACCCTGCCGATAAATCTTTGTATCGCATCAACAGAGTTTGTTGCGTGCACAACGCCTACCATTCCAACTCCAGCCAAACGCATGTCTGCAAATAATTTGAAATCGTCGGTGTTACGCATTTCATCAAAGATAGTATAGTCAGGTCTGGATAAAAGCAAGATATCATGTATTTCCTGAGCATCTCCATGGCTTATTGCGTATTGTGTTATTTGGTCAGGCAAAACTAAGTCTCTAGGAGCTTCTACTGTTTTGACAATTTTTTCTTGGGATGCATAATATTCTGACAAAGCCTGCGCAAAAGTGCTTTTCCCCATTCCAGGAGCGCCAGCAACTAAAACTCCTTCTGCTTGTTGTGCTACACGCTTCATTAATTTTTCACTTAATTTATAATCTTCTAAGCTTAATCTTTTTACAGGCCTAACTGCAGTTATCTCCCAGCCATCAGAAAAAGGAGGTCTTGTAATAACAATCCGGTATCTTCCTAATTGCACTATTGTGCTTCCAAACCTTTCTATTTCAATAAAGCTATCTCTTCTTAGCTTTGCATCTTCTATTATTTCTCTGCTTATTTCCTGGATTTCATCTTGATCTAACACTTTTTTTCTTAGTGCCTTAAATTCCCAGGAACCAGGCATCCCTTTTTTTGCATAAGGCATGACATTTTCCCTTAAATGCACTGACATCGTGGTTTCATCAAAGAATTTTTCAAGCCTTAATTTCTTTAATCCCTTTTCTAATGGCTTAAAGTAAATGGCTTTCATTCCGCGAGCTAATGCAACTTCTGACTGCACTTTATCTGATGTTATTAATGTAGCATCTTCATCATAAGCCAGCTGTCTGATTAAAGCGTCAATTTCCCCTAAAGAAGCATGTTTTATTTCAGCTGCTCTTGGCCTGTCACCTTTGAAAGAAAACTGGAAATTATTTTTTTCAGTTAAATCTTTTATTCTTTTGATTTCATCTAAACCTAAAAAACCAATTGCTTTTCCTAAGTTAGCTTGATGCTCTAACTCTGCAAGGACTGCTTCATGTATTATTACTTCATTTGTTTTGATTTCGTCTTTGCTGATCTTATCAGACAGTAAACCTTCAATTATCACTGATGTGTCTGGAACAATTTTTTCTAATATTTCATTTACTTTGGCTTCACTTTCCATATGATTATAGAAAATCTGATTGTTTATAAAATTATGCTTTTTTATTTAATTTCAATATTGAAAAGAATATTAAAAATACCTATTTTGGTTTTTTGCAGTATTGAAAAAAATAAAAAAGAGTAAGATTTTTAAGGGAAATAATTTATTGTAGTTATTAAACTGTACTTCCTACATAAGAAATAAAAGTATAAGCTGCTGGAACGTATATGCTAATTTTCGTAAATTATACTTTTTTATTTAATTTCGATATTGAAAAGAATTTTATTCTTGTTTATTTTATTTATTTTCAATATAGAAGATTTATCTTTTCTTTCTAAAGACAAACCAAATAACAATGAAAAATACAACTAAACTACCTACTGCAACAAAGAGTATTGATTGGAGTGTGAGGTTTTCTAAATAGGCTATAAAAGAGTTAAGAGTTAAAATAATATTCTGGGTTAGAGTTACATTAACAAGCTCAATAACAAAAGCTCCATTTGTTTCATAGACTCTTTTATTTTTATCTTCATACTTAACATTAATGTTAAATTCATTAATGCCTTTCTTTAAATCTTTGCCCAACAGATTAATTATAAATTTTCTGTTGGCATGAAGCTCTTTGACAACCCATGTTTTTTCAAAATTTTTCTGGGATAAGGTGATCTCTACGTTATATGGGTTTGAGGTTGATTGCTTGTTTAGCAGAAATTCAATTTTAAATTCATCATCAAATTCAACATTAGCCGGTACCACTATGTCTTGTATTTTTATCTCTGGTTTATCCAATACATCAATATCAACATATTCGGCTTTAGAAACATCGATATTTTTTAATTTTAATGCTAATTGTTGCTTTCCTTCTTTGAGATCTTCAACAGAAAAATTAAAGTTTTTTTCGTGTGTTATTCCCAAGTCAAATTTTTTGCATTCTTTATCAAGGCATAAGCTTAGTTTTTCTAAGAAAATATTTCCAAGGTTTTTTGTTTTGCATTGCAGTAAAGCTTTTTCATAAGAATAGAATTCTTTTTTATCTATATTACAATCTATGTTTACATCTTTAGAATAGATTTTTTGCTCTTCCTCTTTTTTTTGCTGCAGAATATTGTTTATTTCTTCAAAAGAATAAATAAAATCATTTTTAGTTGATGTAAAGCTTATGCTTTTTGTAGAGTTTCTTAATGTGCTTATAGTTATTGGGAAAGTATAGATAAAATTGCTTTGTAAATTATCAGTTAACTTAGTAATCCAAAAAACACTTTTCTTTTCTTTTGGCTTTAATAAAACATTCTTGATAAAGTTCTCTGTTATTTCAACCTCTTCCGGCCTTGATATATAAATTTCAGAAGAAATATAATAATATTCTAAATTCTCTAAAACAACTTCTACAAGATTATAAGAGCCAAAGCCTATATTTTCCTTTAATGCACTAACATCTAAACTAATAGATTTCTTTACCTTGCCTATTGCTTCTTCTAACGATGTGTCTATATCGAGTTTTTTTGTTTCTAATTCTGCATTTCTTGAAATCCACTTGTATTGCGCAGATGGTTCAGCACTATCTATGGATTCTTTCAGTTTTACATGTGTTGAGTCTATGTAAGCAAACTGGCCATATGTTGCATCATAAGGAACCCAGCCATAGCCTGGAAAATAAACTTCTGCCCAGCCATGACTTCCCCAGTTTTCCGGAAATAATGGACTGTTAGTATATGCAATTCCGGATATAAACTTTGCAGGTATGCCAACAGATCTTAACATTGCTATAAACAAAGATGTCAATTCATCACAAACACCTTGTTGATTAGTTAAAACCCAAGAAGCTTTCTGGCTTACTTCTGCAGTTAAAGTGCTCAAATCATATTCTATGTTGTTTTTTGTCCATTCTGCAAGCTTATGGACAACAACATATAAGTCGTCTTCTCCCTCAACAAGTTTTGATGCTAACTTTATTATATCTTCATCATTAGAATCAATAGTTTCGCTTTGTTCAGTATATTGCTTTAGATTTTGAGGAATATTAAATATGGGGAAGGTTATTTTTTCTTTTATTTCCAGAATATTGCTGTTTGTTTTTATTTTAGTGTTATAGCCAAATTTAACATTATTTTTTGGATTGTTCCAGCTGAAAAGCAAGGCATTATTTTCTATATCTGCATCCGAAATAGTTTCTAAATTGAGGACTTGCTGGTTAAAACTCTCATATGGAAAATGGGATAAGTTCACTTTAATGTATTTTACACTGTAATCTGAAGATTTTGACTCTATTACTGCTTCTGAGGAAACGTCTATGTTTATGATTAAATTCTGGGCGTTTTGCAAGTTATCTTCCTGCGCATTAACTAGATTAACAACCAGTATAAAAATAAAAAATAAGATTATCTTCCTCATCTTCTTTCTTTTTATTTTTTAGTTTATAAATATTGGGATATTGTTAGGTGGAATTACTAAGTAAGCATAATGGAGATTTTTTGCAGAGGCTCTTTAAGTAGTACAACAACAGAAAAAGTAAAATCTTGGGGTAAAGTAAAAATCCCAACCGCTGTGAATTGCGAGCGAACTCGCTTCGC
>CEPV01020459.1_pt1 | contig 12050 bp, 10 predicted proteins | sample 530451 | NCBI WGS metagenome assembly CEPV01 (sample SAMEA2620097, study PRJEB7988) | marine metagenome | isolation source: saline water (ENVO:00002010), including | reverse complement strand
CGGGCCGCCAGTGATGGCCGACAGGGCACGCGGAATAAGGTGGGTTTCGGGGTCGTGCGCTTCACCGAGCCGGCCGGCACGGTCCGCGCCGCTGGCGTTGAAGTACCTGAGGCTGACGGCGCGCAATCCGTAGGCCCGCTCGTAGTGCGGCAACGCCCGCTCGATCGCGTGCTTCGTCTCACCGTACGTGTTCACGGGCCGCGTCGGGTGCTCTTCCGTCATCGGCATCCGCTCTGGCGTACCGTACACCGCCGCCGTCGAGGAGAAGACGAACTCGCCGACCGACTCCGCCACCATCGCCTCCAGCAGCGCCAGCGTGCCGGTGACGTTATTCCGGTAGTAGCCGACCGGATCGGCCACGGACTCGGGCACCGACAGCAGCGCGGCGAAATGCATCACCGCCGTCACGCCGTGGTTCCGCAGCGTACGGCGGACCAGGTCGACGTCCCGGATGTCGCCCTCGACAAACGTCCCGCCCAGGAGGGCCTCACGATGCCCCGCCGACAGATCGTCGTAGCACACGACGTCATGGCCAGCGTCCCGGAGCGTCTGACAGGCGTGGCTGCCGATGTACCCGGCCCCACCCGCGACAAGTACGCTGCTCACGCCGGTCGCCCGATCGACAGATACGTGAACCCGTGCGCCCGCATCTGCTGCGGCGTGAACACGTTTCGACCATCGGCGATCACCGGTTCGCGCATCAGCGCGCGCATCCGCTCGAAATCCGGCTCGCGAAACTCATTCCACTCCGTCACGATCGCCAGCGCGTCGGCCCCCTTGATGGCGTCGTAGGGCCGCTTCGCGAACGTCACCCTCGATCCGAAGACCTTTCGCGCCGTGCGCTCGGCCACCGGATCGTACGCATGCACCTTCGCGCCCTCCGCCAGGAGCCGCTCGACGATCGTCACCGCGGGCGCCTCCCGCATGTCGTCGGTCCTCGGCTTGAAGGCCAACCCCCACACGGCAACCCGCTTCCCTTTCAGCGAGCCGAAGTGCGCTTTCAACTTCTCGACGAGGAGGCCCTTCTGCCGTTCGTTGACCGCCTCGACGGCTTCGAGGATGTCGCACTCATAGCCCGACCGCTTGGCCGAGTTCAGCAGCGCTTTGACATCCTTCGGGAAACAGCTGCCGCCATAGCCAACGCCAGGAAAGAGAAAGGCCGACCCGATTCGAGGGTCCGACGCGACCGCCCGCCGGACGTCGTCGACGTTGGCGCCGACTCGCTCGCACACATTCGCCATTTCATTCATGAACGAGATGCGCGTGGCCAGCATCGCATTGGCCGCGTACTTCGCCAGTTCAGCGCTGGCGCAGTCCGTGACGAGAATTGGCGCACCCGTGCGCGTCAGCGGCGCGTACAGCTCCTTGACGATCTCGGCGCCCCTCGAGTCGTCCGCGCCGATCACCACCCGCGCGGGTTTCATGAAATCGCTCACGGCCGCGCCCTGCTTCAAGAACTCCGGGTTGCTCACGACGCTGAACGGATGGGTCGTCTCTCCTCGGATCACTTCGCGTACCTTCGCCGCGGTGCCCACGGGCACCGTGCTCTTTGTCACGATGACGGTGTAGCCGGTCATCGCCCGGGCCACATCGCGCGCGACGCGCAGCACCTGGCCGACATCCGCGGAGCCATCTTCGCCGGATGGCGTGCCGACCGCGATAAAGACCACCGCCGACCGCCGCACCGCCTTCGCCAGGCCGAGGGTGTAGGTCAGGCGCTTCTCGGCCCGGTTTCGCTTGACCAGCTCCTCGAGGCCCGGCTCGTAGATCGGGACCTTGCCCCGCTGCAGGGCCCGCACCTTCGCCGGGTCGACGTCCACACAGACGACCTCATTCCCGTTTTCGGCCAGGCCGGCACCCACCACCAGCCCGACGTATCCAGCGCCTACAACCGCGATCCGCATCCTCGCCGCCTCCCGACGCAGCCGACCGCTCCGACCTGGTCGGCGCCTTCCACCATGGCCAAAAGTCTCACGGTAACATTGCCTTGATAGGCAGTCCAGCTATTGATTAATAAGGGGCTGTCCCACTTCGGGCTTTCGACGGCAGACGGTCTCTGCTACGGTTCCCGGGCGTCTCCGATCGCCTGGAGCCCGCCAGCAGGCCGTGGCGAAAGTGCCGCGTCGCACCGCGACCGTCGAGGCGCCCGTCCGGCAAGGCGCGAAGAGGGAGAATGCCGGGAGCATTTGACCGATGAGCAACGTCGCCGGGCGGGATGGATCGGCGGCCGAATGCAGCGGCACCTTCGCTACGGACTGCTAGGTCACGCGGCCCATCGTGCGCATCCTCATCGACTATCGCCCGGCCCTGCGCGAACGCACTGGCGTCGGCGAGTACATTCATCACCTCGCGCAGGCCCTGGCGACCGAAACCGAGGCCGACCCCGGCACGACAGTCACGCTCTTCTCCAGCTCCTGGCGGCATCGCCTCGCTCCGGACGTCGTCGCCGGCGCCGAGATCGTCGATCGGCGGGTGCCCGTCCGCTGCCTCAACTGGCTCTGGCACCGTGCCGCTTGGCCCCCGCTGGAGTACATCGCCGGAGCCCACGACATCGCCCATTCACCGCATCCGCTCCTCATGCCCTCGAGGCAGGCGGCGCGTTTCGTGACGATTCACGACCTCGACTTCCTGGCGCATCCCGACCGCACGGCGGCCGAGGTCAGGCGGGACTACCCATCGCTGGTTGCCCGTCACGCCAACCGGGCGGACCGCGTCATCGTCTCGTCCAACTACACGGCGTCGCTCGTGCATGCGCGGCTCGGCGTGCCGACCGACCGGATCATCTGCTGCCCCAGCGGAGCGCCGGCGTGGTCACCTCGGCCCGAACCGAATTACGACGGGCACATCCTCGTCATGGGTTCGCTCACGCCGCGGAAGAACCTCCCGACGCTCGTCCGCGCGTATCGCGCCCTGCTGGGGCGGCGTCCCGACACGCCCGATCTCGTCCTGGCCGGTTCGGTTCCCCCGGGCGCCCAGCGCACGCTCGGCCCGATCGACACCGCGCCGCTGGCCGGCAAGCTGCGCATCTTGGGATACGTGGGCCCGGCGACCCGACGCGCGCTGTATGCTGGAGCGAGCATGCTCGTGATGCCCTCGCTCGACGAAGGCTTCGGCATGCCTGTGCTGGAGGCGATGACCGCCGGTGTGCCCGTCATTGCCTCCACCCGCGGCGCCCTTCCCGACCTCGTCGGCGACGTCGGCCTCCTCGTCGAGCCAGAGGATGAAGCGGCGCTCGCCGCCGCGATGACGAGGATGCTCGACGATCGCTCGTTCGTTGACGGGGCCATCACCCGTGGCCTCGCTCGAGCCCGGCACTACGATTGGCGCGCGCCGGCCCGGACGTTGCTGCGCGCCTATGCCGACGTCCTGCACGAACGCTGATCGGCAACGTAGAGATGCGTATCGGAATCGACGCCCGTGAACTACTCGGCCACCCGACCGGCATCGGCCGATACCTCGCCTCCCTCTGTCAGGCCTGGGCCCAGTCACCGCGCACGCGGTCGCATCGATTCATCCTGTATTCGCCCGCCCCGATCCCCGAGGATGAGACGAGACTCCCGTTCCTGAGCTCCTCCGAGTCGCAATTCGAGATCCGCGTCGTCCCCGGATCGCGCGGCTCGTGGTGGGAGCAGATGCGGCTTCCACCGGTCGTCAACGCGGACTCGCCCGACGTCTTCTTCGCTCCCGCCTATGCGGCGCCGCTCCGCCTCGCCATGCCCGTAGTCCTCACCATTCACGACATCTCGTTCGCGACCCATCCCGAGTGGTTCCGTTGGCGCGAGGGACTCCGGCGGCGGTGGCTGGCGGCCCGCTCCGCCGAACGCGCGGCCCGCATCCTCACGGTCTCCCAGTTCACGCGGCGAGAACTCATCGACTGGCTGGGCATCGATGGCGAACGAATCGCCGTCACGCCGGAGGCCGTTGACGCTGGCTGGGCGCCGGCGACCAGCAACGCACGCGAACCGCTGGTGCTTTTCGTAGGCTCGATCTTCACCAGGCGGCATCTGCCCTGGCTCATCGCCGCGTTCGGGCGTGCGCTGGCCCAGGTCCCCGACGCACGGCTCGCCGTCATCGGCGCCAACCGGACCTATCCATGCGAAGACCTTCAGGTTCACGCCGTGCGCGCCGGACTCGGCGCGCGGATCACGATCGAGGACTGGGTCGACGACGCTCGCCTCGCCGGCTACTACGCCCGCGCGCGGGTCTTCGCCTTTCTCTCGGACTATGAAGGGTTCGGCCTGCCGCCGCTCGAGGCTCTGACGGCCGGCGTGCCCATCGTCGTCCTGGATACGCCAGTGGCGCGCGAGGTGTACGGCGACGCGGCGACCTACGTGACGGCCGGCGATCTGAACGGCGTCACCGATGCGCTCGTCCGCGGCCTCGCCGCATCCACCCACGCGCTTCCCGCTGCCACTGAGCACGTCCTCGCGCGCTATTCCTGGACGCACACAGCGGATTTGACACTCGACGCGCTCGAGCGCGCCGCGGAGCCTGCGCAGGGATGAGCGTCCCCGCCATCGCCATCATCGTCGTGAGCTTCAACGCTCGGGAAGATCTCCAACGCTGCCTCCGCTCGCTGCACGCGCATCCGCCGTCCCGCTCACACGAAATCGTCGTGGTCGACAATGCCTCCTCCGATGGCAGCGTCGAGGATGTCCGGCACGATTGGCCCGCGGCTCGGGTCGTGGCGCTGACGACCAACGTCGGTTTCGCGCGAGGCTGCAACGTCGGATTCGCCAACACCAGCGCCCCGCTCGTCCTACTCCTCAACAGCGATGTAGTCGTTTCCGAAGGCGCGCTGGATCATCTGATCGAGGCCCTCTTGAGCGACGAGACCTGCGCAGCGGCCGGCCCGCGTCTGGTCGATGCCGCCGGCACCATCGAACTCTCCTGGGGGCAGATGATCGGACCGTTGGCCGAACTGCGCCAGAAGTCGCTGCTGCTGCTGCGTCGACTCGGAGTGCCCCCTGTCGCGGCCTTCATCGCGCGACGCGCAACTCAGGTCCGCTTCCCGGACTGGGTGACCGGCGCCTGCTTGCTCGTGCGCCGGACCGACGCCAACAGCGTCGGTCTGCTCGACGAACGCTTCTTCATGTATCTCGAGGACGTCGATTTCTGCGCCGCTCTTCGCGCCCGGGGTCGCCGCATCCTGTTCACGCCCGCCGCGGAAGTGCAGCACGCCCGCGGCCGGTCGGCGTCAGCAGCGCCCGAAGCCACGGCCCGCGCGTATCGTCGGAGCCAGCTGGCCTTCTACGCCAAGCATCGACCGGGCTGGCTCCCAATGCTTCACACCTATCTCCGCCTGCGCCGGCAACTGCCGTCAAACTAGCGCTCGCCGGCCGTCGGTTCGGGCCGTCCCGTTTTGATACACTTCCGGGGATCGGGCCCGTCCGGGATCCGATCGGCACCGTCGACACCACACGGGGGGATGCCACCGGTGCGGATCGCCATTGACGTCCGGAAACTTCACGACTACGGCATCGGGACCTACGTCCGCAATCTGCTGACACACCTCGTGCGCCTCGATCGCGAGACCGAGTATGTCTTGTTGTGCCGCCCGGCCGACCAAGCGTTCGTCGGCGGACTGGCTGAGAATTTCCGCGCCGTGCCTCAACCGGCTGGCGCCTACTCGATCAGCGAGCAACTCCGGATCCCGGTGCAGCTCCGACGCGAGAGGATCTCGCTCTTTCACGCGCCGCACTACACCTTGCCGGTACTCACGCCCTGCCGGTCGATCGTGACGATTCATGACTGCATCCATCTCCGGTTTCCGCAGTACCTGCCAAACCGGCTCGCGCATGGCTACGCTCAGGCCGCACTCTGGTCGGCGACCCATCGGTCCGACTGCGTTCTGACGGTGTCCGAGGCGTCGAAGCGGGACATTCTGACGTTCTTCGATATCGCTCCCGAGAAGGTGGCGGTCATTCCTAACGCCATCGACGATCGTTTCTGGACCCCACCGGCCGAGGAGGCGATGTCGCGGGTGCGCGAGCGCTACCAGTTGCTTGGCCCCTTCCTGCTCTACGCCGGCAATATCAAGCCGCATAAGAATCTCGAACGCCTGCTCGACGCGTTCTACGACGTCAGACGGCGTGGGCACGACGACCTGACGCTGCTGATCATCGGCGACGAGATCAGCCACTACGCCGAACTGCGACGTGCCGTGCACCGATACCAACTGCATCGCTTCGTGCGGTTCCTCGGGTTCGTGCCCGCCGAGACACTACAGATCCTCTATCGCCTTGCGCGGGCGTTCGTCTTCCCGTCGCTCTACGAGGGGTTTGGATTGCCGCCGCTCGAAGCGATGGCGAGTGGTACGCCGGTGGTCACGTCGAACGTGTCGGCCCTTCCGGAAGTGACGGGCGACGCGGCCGTACTCGTCGACCCGCGCGATCGTGACGCCATCGCCGATGGCATCCAGAGCGTGCTTGAAGATGATGCCCTGAGAACCGACCTGGCAACCAGGGGCCTCGCGCGCGCGCGCCAGTTCTCCTGGGATCGCTCCATCCGACGAATCTGGGAAATCTATGGCAACGTGGCGTCGGCCCGATACGGCGCCCCGACGACTCGAGCGACGACCGATGCTTGATTCGCGCGAGGCTCCGGCGCTCGACCACCTGCGGATTGCGCTTGTGCACGACTGGTTGACGGGCATGCGTGGGGGCGAGCGGGCCCTCGAAGGACTCTGCCGCCTCTACCCCCACGCCGAACTGTTCACGATGTTCCACCACCCCGGGACGGTATCGCCGCTACTCGAACGGCGGCGTCCCCAGGTGTCGTTCATCCAGCGGATGCCGTTCAGCCGGCGTTTCTACCGCCACTACCTGCCACTCTTTCCCACAGCCATCGAGCAGTTCGACTTCGACCGCTTCGATGTCATCGTGAGCACGAGCCACTGCGCCGCCAAATCGGTCGTCAAGCCCGGCCGTGCGCGCCATCTCTGCTACTGCTTCACGCCCATGCGGTATGCCTGGGACCAGTTTGACGCCTACTTCGGCGCCGATCGGATTGGCCCAACGGCCAGTCGACTGATGCGCCCGCTCCTCCGCCGACTGGCGCGCTGGGATGCGGCCACCGCCGGCCGAGTCGACCGCTATGTTGCGATCTCGCAACATGTTGCAGGGCGCCTCCGTTGCTACTATAATCGGCCGGCAGCAGTCGTGTATCCACCAGTCGATACCGAGTTCTTCCAGCCCACACCCACGGAGCCTGGGCCCGCCTTCCTCATCGTGTCGGCGCTGGTGCCCTACAAGCGGATCGATCTGGCCATTGAGGCAGCACGCTTGGCCGAGGTCCGCCTGAGAATCGTTGGCGGTGGACCGGAGTTCGGCAGACTCCGGCAGCTGGCCGGCCCCACCGTGGAACTGCTCGGCACGTTGAGCGACGACGCCGTGCGCGAGGAGTATCGGCAGGCTCGCGCGTTCATCCTGCCTGGTGAGGAGGAGTTCGGCATCGCGCCCGTCGAGGCGCAGGCCTGCGGGTGTCCCGTGGTCGCACTGAACCGTGGCGGAGCCCGCGAGACGGTTGTCGATGGCGTCACCGGAGTCCTCGTAGACGACCCCACGACCGCCGCGTTCGCGGATGCATTCCGGCGGGTGCAGACCATGTCATTCGACACCGCCGCCATTCGTGCCCACGCCCTCACGTTCTCGGAGCAGACCTTCCTGTCGCAGCTCGGTCAGGCGGTTGCCGAGATGGCCGCGGCGCCCCGTGAGGCCGCGCGATGGTGAAACGATTCGCGCGCCTGCTCGTCGCCCTACACGTGGTTTCGGACGCCGTGCTCGGCATGGCGGCCTTCGTCCTGGCCTACGTCGTCCGATTCGACACCGGCCTGATCCCGGTCACGCGTGGGTTCCCGCCGTTTCAGCAGTACCTGAACGTCCTTCCGCTGATCGGCCTGGTCGTGCCGATTGCCTTCCAGATTCATGGGATGTACCGGCTCCGACGCCATCGATCGCGCGTCGACGATTTCTTCGGCGTGTTCGTCGGCAGCGTGATCGCGGTGGTGTTAGGCATCGTCAGCACGCTGTACGTGCAGACGTATTTCCTGCCGCCCGAATTGAAGGAGCGCGGCGCGTTCGAGGTCTCCCAGGTCGTCTGGGCGCTCTTTCTGCTCCTGAACACCCTCCTCTGCTACGGCGTACGGGAGCTGGTGCGTGAGGTCTTCGAACGGCGGTGGCGGGCCGGGATCGGCCTCAAGCGGGTCCTCATCGCCGGCAGCGGCGATCTCGGGCGGCTGGTCGCCGACAAGGCCTTGCAGCACCGCGAACTCGGCTATCGCGTGGTCGGCTTCCTCGACGACCGCGCCGAGCAGGACCATCTCGGCTATCGCGGCCTGCCCCTCCTGGGCACGCTCGGTGACGTCGGCGACCTCCTGCATCGCGAGCAGATCGACCTGCTCTACATCACGCTCCCGCTCGAGGAGCACGTCAAGATGCTGTCGCTCATCGAGGCGGCCGCCCGGGAGTGCGTCGAGGTCAAGGTGGTCCCCGACCTGCTGCAGTTCATCGCCCTCAAGGCCGGGCTCGAAGACCTCGATGGCGTGCCGATCATCAGCGTCAACGATGTGCCGCTGCACGGGATGAACAGCGCCCTCAAGCGCGTCATCGATGTGGGGTTGTCAGCGGCGGCCCTCGCCACATTGTCGGCGCCGATGGCCGCCATCGCCCTGCTGGTCCGCTACTCCTCACCCGGACCGGTGCTGTACCGTCAGGAGCGGATGGGCCTCGATGGGCGGCCCTTCACGGTGTACAAGTTCCGATCGATGCACAACCAGGCCGAAGCCGACACCGGCCCCGTCTGGGCCAAGGACAACGACCCGAGGCGCACGCTGCTCGGCAGCTGGCTGCGCCGCTTCAATCTCGACGAGCTCCCGCAACTCTGGAACGTCTTGCGCGGCGACATGTCCCTCGTGGGTCCGCGTCCCGAGCGGCCCTACTTCGTCGAGAAGTTCAAGCACCGATTTCCGCAGTACATGCTTCGGCACAAGGTGAAGGCCGGGATGACGGGCTGGGCGCAGGTCAACGGCTGGCGAGGCAACACCTCGATCGAGAAGCGTATCGAGTTCGACCTCTACTACATCGAGAACTGGTCGGTCGCACTCGACTTCAGGATCCTCTGGCTGACCGTCGTCCGTGGGCTGTTCCAGACCCACGCCTACTGAGCGTCCCGTCTTTATGTCCGCTCGTATCGTCATCACAGGCGTCGCCGGGTTCATTGGCTCCCATCTCGCTGACCGGCTACTCGACCAGGGTCACGCGGTCGTCGGCCTCGACAACCTGCTGACGGGAAGCACCGACAACATCGCACACCTGACCACCCGCGACTTCACGTTCGTGAAGCACGACGTCACGGAGCACATCTCGGTCGACGGCGCGGTCGATGTCGTGCTGCACTGGGCCAGCCCGGCGAGCCCCGTCGACTATCTCGAATGGCCGATCCCCACCCTGAAGGTCGGCGCGCTCGGCACCCACAAGGCGCTCGGGCTCGCGAAGGCCAAGGGCGCCACGTTCGTCCTGGCCTCGACATCCGAGGTCTACGGCGATCCCCTCGAGCACCCGCAGCGCGAATCGTACTGGGGTAACGTGAATCCGGTGGGCCCACGCGGCGTCTATGACGAGGCCAAGCGATTCGCCGAGGCCATGACCGTCGCCTATCACCGGTATCACGGCCTCGATGCGAAGATCGTGCGGATCTTCAACACCTACGGCCCACGGATGCGGCTCAACGACGGTCGCGCCGTCCCTACGTTCGTGGCGCAGGCGTTGGCCGGAGAGGACCTGAAGATTTTTGGCAGCGGAAACCAGACGCGCAGTTTCTGCTATATCAGCGATCTCGTGGAAGGGATTGGCCGACTCATGGCCTCGGACATCAACGAGCCGGTGAATTTGGGGAATCCAGCGGAGATGACGATCACCGAGATCGCTGAACAGATCATCGAGATGACCGGGTCGAAGAGCCAGATCGTCCACCGGCCGCTGCCGGTCGACGATCCCAGAGTCCGCCAGCCCGACATTACGCGTGCCCGCGACCTCCTCGGATGGGAGCCGCGCGTCACCCTCGAAGAGGGCCTGACCCGTACCATCGAGTTCGTGAAGCAGAAGCGGGCCTGACCTCGAGTGCGTCGATCTGCTTCGAGGCCCCATCCGCCTTGTCGGAGGCCTTCTGCACCGCTTTCGATACCTGAGGCAGCGAGACCTTGCCCGCTCGCACGTCGATCTGGGTCAGCATCGTGCTGAGCGCACCGCGCTCCTCGCGAGCAGTGTCGATGAGGGCCTTCAACTCGGCCACCTGCTCGTCCATCGACTTTCCGCCCTGATTCCGCTTCTTCAGTGCATCGAACATGAACCTCTCCTCGCAGACGCAGACCAGACCTACGCGACTCGGTGCGTGACAGGATAGACGCGCCTCCCGCCGAACACAACCCGCACCCCGGGGCCGCCGGGGCCGATCCAGGCGCCTGTCGTGCCCACCCGCCCCAGCCCGGCCGAACTCAATCTCTAGGTGTTATCGACCGTTCTCGCCACGCGTGCAATGTAGTGCAACCCCGACACCACCGCCATCCCGGCCGAGGCGTAGATACAGACGTCCACGAGCCCCGAAGGCCGCTCCAAATAATTGAAGCTCATCGTGACGACCCCAGTCACGATGTAGACCGCGGTCGCGACCTTGCCGTACACGGACGGCTCGAAGGTGCGCGGCCCGATCGCCAGATTGACGACCGCCACCGTCAGCACGATTCCGACATCCCGGCTAATGACGACCACGGTGAGCCAGATCGGCAGCCGGTTCGTCAGCCCCAGGTCGGGCAGCGTCAGGACCACGAACGCCGTCAGGAGCAGCAGCTTGTCAGCCGCCGGATCGAGCCAGGCGCCGATCGTGGTGCGCTGCTTCCACCACCTGGCGATGACGCCGTCGAGCAGATCCGTGACGCCCGCCAGGACGAAGGCCGCCAGCGCCCAGCCGAGGTATTGATAGGCGGTCAGAATCACGAACGCCGGAATCAGCAACATCCGCAGGAGCGTGAGCTGATTCGCCAGCGTCAGTACTGCCATGCCCCTCCGCTTGTCTCCGCCCTGGTGCGTTGGCCTACGGGCCCGCCAGCCGCTCCAGGCGATCCAGCGCCGCCAGCGCCTCGCGACCGGTCACCGGATTGCTCAAGCCGAACCGGTTTCCGTCGAGCACCGGCAGCACCTCGGACGCCACGGCCATCGACGCGGCTGGATACCGCAAGTGCCTTGGTTCAAGATCGGAAAACTGGTACCGCGCTGTCTGCCATGCCGCGCCGCGCCTCGGATCGGTCTGGGCGATCAACGCCAGCACCCGGCTGACGACAAGCGCCAACTCGCCGCGATCGACGACCGACTCGGGCTGAAACGTGTGGTTCGCGAAGACCTCCATCACGCCGGCCTGAGCCACCGCGAGGATCCATCGGTCGGCCCAGTGCGCGCGGGTATCCGTGATCAGGACCGCCTCGTCGCGTGGAGCATCCGCCACCAACCGCTCGAGCCGCACCCCGACAACGGACGCGAGCTCGGCTCGCGTGATTCGCGCATTGTCCGGTATCGCGCGGTACGCCGGCGGCAATCGCACCGCCGCCAGTCGTCCCCGCACCCGTTCGAGCCGCGCACGCCGCTCCGTCGTCGGGTCGACTCGCGCGGCGCCCGCAAACGCCGCCTCCGCACCCTCGAGATCGCCCAGCGTCTCGTGAATCTCTCCCTGCAGAGTCAGTCCGTCCGCGTCGTCGGGCTCGAGCTCGTTCGCGCGCCGGATGTGGTCCAGCGCCTGTCCCAGATCGCCCAGCTGCCGCTCCGCCGCCGCGAGTCCGCGATACAGGACCCCGCTGTCCGGCGCGACGACGAGCGCTCGCTCGTACGCGCGTCGGGCGTCGGAGAACCGCTGTGCCCTCTCGGCCACACGCGCAGCCTCGAGTGCGTCCTGCACGCTCCGAAACCGCAGAACCTCGACACGGCGCCTGACATCGCTGAGGCCGGGATCCGCCGCCAGGGCCGACTCGTACGCCGCCAGCGCCTCGCCTTCCCGCCTCGACG
>CEPV01017791.1_pt1 | contig 12058 bp, 11 predicted proteins | sample 530451 | NCBI WGS metagenome assembly CEPV01 (sample SAMEA2620097, study PRJEB7988) | marine metagenome | isolation source: saline water (ENVO:00002010), including | reverse complement strand
AGCAAACAGGAAATCCAGTTTCAAGAAATCGTCCGCCGACTCTATAACGGAATAGTGATGGCTCTGCTTCTCTTGCCAGAGAGTTTCGATTCTCTGCGTGAGATAGACTTCCTGTCCGCGATCCTGAAGCCATGGCAGCACCTCTGGTAGAAGATCCCAGAAGGACTGTTTACTGGTGTTGGCCCAGATTCCGATGTTCATTACTTAGGATTCCAACTCGCTATCGTCTCCATCACCCTCATTCTGCGTCAAGACTATGATCTTTTTCTCTGCCTCCTCCAGCCTTGAACGGCACATTTTTGTCAACTCGGTTCCTTCCTCAAATAGCGCCAAACTCTCCTCGATAGAAATTGCGCTATCTTCAAGCTGTTTCACGATCTCTTCCAGCCGGGTCATAGCTTGCTCGAAGCTCATATCGCTCTTCTTTGCCATAATCAATTGTCCTTTTTCTGACAGATCAACTGCTGTCGGGACCGTCAGATTTAATCTTCTTTACGTCGGCCTCAATTTCGCCATCTGACATCAGAAGTCCAAACTTCTCGCCAATTTCGAACGATTCCACTTTATTCACCACCTGTTTTTGCGGCAGCTTATAGGCCACCGAGTATCCTCGCGCCAGAACGCTCCGCGGACTCACAGCCAAAAGCCGTTCGCTCATTCCCTGAAATCTTGATTGCTCCATACTGAGCACGAACTGTATCTGCTGCGAGAGTCGCTCACTCATCTCGCCCAGGCGCTGCCGTTTCTGGTCGATAAGTACTCCCGGCTGCTGGAAACCGTAACGTGAAGTGACGGCGTCCAACTGTTGCCACAAAGTATGCAGTCTTGACCGCATCGCTTCGCGCGACCGCCTGCCTGTCTCATCAAGGAAACTGATGATTTCCTTCTTTGACGGCGAAACCATTTCGGCCGCAGCTGACGGCGTAGGTGCTCTCAGATCAGCCACAAAATCGGCAATAGTGAAATCTGTTTCATGTCCCACGGCCGAGATGACGGGGATAGGGCAGTCGGCCAGAGCTCGAGCCACCTTTTCCTCGTTGAATGACCACAGATCTTCCATCGATCCGCCACCCCGCCCAACGATGAGTACATCGACGCCTGCGGAAACCGTCAACTGTCTCACCGCTGCCACGATATCATCAGCTGCCTCCTCCCCCTGCACCTTGGTGGGACGTATGATCACCTCAACATGGGGTGAGCGCCGCGATAGCACATTCTTGATATCCTCAACCGCCGCTCCGGATCCCGACGTGACAACACCGACGGAAAAGGGGAAAGACGGAAGGGGCTGCTTTCTCTCGTCATCAAAAAGTCCCTCCTCAGCGAGCTTCTTTTTCAAAGCCTCAAAAGCGAGGTAGAGAGTCCCCAGACCGGCCGGCTCCATCTGCCGCACCACAAGCTGATAGACACCTCGTGCTTCGTAAACAGAGATGTCTCCCTGCGCCAGCACTTTCATCCCGTCTTCTGGGGTGAATCTGAGATACCGGTTGTGCCCTCTGAACATAACCGCCTTCAGTTCCGCACCTTCGTCCTTCAGCGTGAAGTACATGTGGCCCGAGGTGTGATGTTTGAAATTAGAAATCTCCCCTTCTATCCATACGGCTGGAAACGCCCCCGCCAGCAACGCTTTGATCTCGGCTGTAATCTGAGAGACAGAAAAGACCTGGGCTGAGGTCACCGAAGAACTCTCTATTAAATCGTCAATCATATGCCAATTCCCGGATCGAATGCCTCCTGATAAACAGCTACGGTTGCGGTGGAGACGGACTACCCGCCTTCAGCCAAGCCGAATACCAGAATGACGCAACCCGCAGTGTTGCAAGCTCCATCCTCTTCTCAGCCAGTTTCCCGCTCTTTCTATAAAGTATCTTCAGGTAAGGCGTCCCTTCAAGGGAAAAATCCAAGTCAGCAATCTTACCTCTTATATCCTCCGGCACACTTCTCCTCGCCCGGGAATCGGCCCTCAGGATGCGCTTATGACAGCGGTAAGACTCCCTTACAATCCTGAATGCCACTTCAACGGGTTCTTCCACGGAGAACAACTTGCCGTACGTATTCACCCGCTGCAGAAGATATAGATCAACCATATCTTTCTCCCACCGTTTATGAACACCTTCATTGCCGGTAAGCTGACCGTTGTGGTTATCAACCGTATGCAACGGCATGTGAATATCTGCGACGTAGTGCCCGAGTGCCGCGGCGGTGAGCCACGACTCTTCCCACTCACCCGCAGTGAACTCCTCTACGAGCCGATTGAAGTACGATTCGATGCGCCACGGGGCTGTCCCCCACTGTTTCACCTCGTCTGCGCCGTATTTATCTACCAGCAGCTGCCAGTCTCTCGGGATATTTCTGAAAGGGTAACGGTCATAGAGATCGGTATCAATAAAATGACCGTGCCTTTCTTCGGGGTAGTTCATAGGATCGAGACGCCACAGGTCAGGATCGACAGAATGGACGGAAACATAGTCCACATGTTTGCTAAAGTAGATACCTATCTCTTGCGGCAGCTGTTCCACAGCCCGGCGATTTATCAACTTGTGACCTTCGAATCCCCACCCCTTTATTATCCCGGGAATGAGCAACAGGGATAAAACAGCAACGGTACGGATGGAATGGATAGGGTTCATCCCCCGCAGGCGGTCAAACCAGCGGCTATTTGATTTTCTTTTTATGTCTGTTTCGGCGCAGACGCTTTTTCCGCTTGTGAGTGGAAATCTTGCGTCTCTTTCTCTTTTTGCCACACGGCATACAGATAATCTCCTAGTTCATGAGAGCATCGTTAACAGCTGCTCTGACCAGACCGGAAGCTTTAAAGGTAGGTACATATCTTTCAGGCAGATTGACGATCTCACCAGTTCCCGGGTTCCTTGCTTTTCTCGGATCCCGCTTCTTGACTCCGAAAGTACCGAAGCCTCTCAGTTCAACCCTGTCATTTCGTTTGAGGGCCGAAATAATAGTTGTCATAATACCTTCCATAACCGTTTCCGTCTCCACCTTGGTAAGTCCGGTGGCGTGGGCCACGGTGTTGACAATCTCAGCTTTTGTCACAGTTCTTTCCTCCATTCATCACTTGTTCACAAACCGATTCTATCCCTGCCGAATATAAATGACCAGCTTCTGACCTGGTAAAATAAAGTCACTATTCCTGATGTTGTTCCAGCGGCGTACCTTGCTCAACGGTACACGATATCTCTCTGCAATTTGACCGAGGGTATCCCCATAACGAACAGTATAAACTTCCTTGTTGAATCCCCCCTTGCTCCCGGTGGTCTGTTGCGCTGATCCCACGGGGACAGCCAGCTTTTGACCCGGAAAAATGTAATCGCCATACCGCAATCTGTTCAGCTGGCGAATACGCCGGGCGCTGGTTGCGTAGCGCATGGCAATGTGACCCAGAGTATCACCCTTTCTCACAATATACCTGGTGGTGTTTTGCCCGCCTGAAGAAGCAACAGACGCCATGATAGTGCGTGCGGAAGAGGGAACAGGAATGGTGAGCTTCTGTCCGATCTGGAGCCGGTGATAATTCCTGATTTTGTTCACAGAAGCAATATTGTGAGTAGAGACACGATATTTCTTAGCTATGTATGACAAATTCTCTCCCCTCTTCACGATGTGAACCTGGTACTGCGGCGCAAATCTCTGATTCTCATCTAAGGAATTAAATGCGGCCACAAAGGTTTCTTTCTTGCCTTTGGGGATTCGCAAATTGTAGCTTCCGTTGGGTGGAGTGGCAAACTGCCGCAACTGCGGATTAAAGGATTTCAAATTTTCCACAGAGATTCCGGCGCATCTCGCCAGCACAGAAAGATCGGCGCTCTTCTCTATCTCAACTTCATCAAATTGCAGCGGAGAAGCCGTCGGCTGCTTGAAACCGTATTGCTCTGGATTTCTGGTGAGGATGGCCGTCGCCAGAAATGTCGGCACATGGTTGCGAGTTTCACGAGGCAGTGAATTGAGCCTCCAGAAGTCCTGCGTCTGGTGGAGACGAATCGCACGGTGGACGCGGGCGGAACCTGCATTGTAGGCCGCTAGAGCAAGATACCAGTCATCAAATTCGATAAACAGATCTTTCAGGTACTTGGCTGCCGATTCGGTAGACTTCACCGGATCGCGCCGTTCATCGATCCACCAGGTCCGCTCCAGTCCGTACAGCTTGGCCGTGGAAGAGATAAACTGCCACATTCCCACCGCATGAGCTCTCGAATAGGCTCTCGGATTCAGACCGCTCTCCACCATGGCGTGATAGATCAGCTCCTCAGGAAGTTCATTCTCATCGAGGATCCCCGTTATAAGATCCTTGTAGACCGGAAACCGTGCCAACCAATCATCAAAACTCGGCTTACCTCTAGTCTGGAAAAACTTGATTGCCCTCTCTACCCTGCTGTTGAGAACCAGTGGAATATGCCCGTCCCTGTCATCGATCACCTGAAACGTTGAGCCGTTGACCTCAATCTCGAGAGGTCGCAGATACTGGGACAACTCCTCCTTCAGACTCGCCATGGCGATGGGCGTCTCTGTTTTATCCACAGTAATGAAATGATTTTCATATGAAAAGAGGAGTGTCTCTTCAAACCGGTCATACTCCTCCTGGTCATCTTCGGACATCTCCCCCAGCTGCTCAGCCTCCATCAACATTTCGACAATCTTTTCGATGAGGTAGATTACTTCCAGCGAATCACCGTGCTGGTCGGCAATCATCGCTTCTGCATAGAGGCTCTTTACATCCGACAGAATAAGAGGGAAACGGTTGACTCCGTTGAGACTGCCGTTTTCATTGAGCGGAATGAGGTCAGATCCCACTCCTGTCTCTCCGGTCCCGACTGTATCAGATGCAGCATCGCCCTGATGAAACGCCGCAAGACAGACTGATGCGCTGACGACAATGGCCACACCCACTTGCTGTAGTATCTCTTTTCCGTACAACATTTCTCTAAAATCCGCGCGCGAACTTACTTGAAATGGAAACGAGGTGTCAACTCTTTTCCCCGCCAGCGTTTACCACGATTTTTTCGATGATTGAGCGTGTGGCCCGTCCCTCTAAGAGCGGAACCCTCACCACGCGCCCGCCCCAGGAAATCACTTCCGCTCCACCCACGATTTCATCTTCACCGTAATCCGATCCTTTAACCAGAACGTCAGGCTTCAACTTCGTCACGAGCAACAACGGTGTATCGTCATCGAATAGGGTCACGTGATCCACCATGGCGAGCGCATCGATGATGACAGCCCTGTCTTCTTCAGCGATAACGGGGCGTCCCGCCCCTTTCAGTTTTCTCACCGACCCATCACTATTGATTCCCACAAGGAGAACATCCCCTGCGGACTTCGCCGCTTTCAGCAGTTCAATATGACCGCGGTGGATCAGGTCGAAACAGCCGTTAGTGAATACAACTGTCTTGCCGTCGCCCTGAAGTTCAGCGGCGCGGGCGGCCATATCTTCATGAGTCAGAATCGCCACTTAACTCTTCAGGGGACAGAATTCACAAAGATCGGGGTGACAGTAACGCTCACGCAGGACAAGAAGGCCCTGCTGCGCCCCGAAGTTGGTCAGCACTTTGCGCGGCAGGAGGGAAGCAAAGTGGCGCCACAGTTGGGCATAGCTGTAATTAAGATTGATACTAAACCACTTCTCAAAAAGGGATGTGGCATAACTCTGCCTCTGCTGCACCCAGGCGCTGCGAAACGGCAGGATTACATTCCCGAGCCACTCCCCACACCACCCTTTGCCGGACAAGCTGTCGCCAAATCGATGCACAAGATCCTTTACACTGGGAGCAGAACCGTCGCACCACGGCCGCCACCCCGTCAGAAGATGGGATACAATAACAGCACCAAACGCAAGTCTCACCTCGGGCCTGGCCGCCGGACGAATTGATTTTCTGTGCCACGCTTCTGGCGCCACCGCGGCTCCACTCTCCGCATAAGCTTGGGACAATTTTCCGTCGTTACATAACCCCGCCTGCACTTGCAGGACGGTCTCTATCTCTGCTACACTTCCACACCGGCGTAACTGCTGCAGCGACGTCCGCTGCGCAAGGTCAGCAAACTGACTCTCATTCCCCTTCAGCCCCAAGGCTCTAAAACTTGCGCGGTAGAAAGCCGCTTGTGGGGATCCGGCTTGGCGCTGCGCCGTCCCCATGTCTGAAACCTTACTGACCCATCTGCCGTAAGCCAGCGATTTGAGTCTATCTGTGATAACATTTTCAGCTTCTATTTCTCCCAGCTGACAGAGAGGAAGCGACACAGGCGCCCGCAGCGGGAGCTGTGCCACAACGGCCGGAACAGACAGTCCTGCCACGGTTTTTTCACGTTCATTGCCGCACTTTGCAATAAGATGCAGTATCACATTCTTGTAGCGGTGATCCCTGTGATGACCGTGCTCAGACCAGCCTCTCTCCCGCAGATGACATTCAATATCTCCCGTCAGGAGTTGTGACCCCAGCAGCACGGTGGCCCCCCTGATATCGGGACCGTCGTAAGGATTGACATTGCCGGCATCGAAAACGTAAACCGGCACAGCATCAGTGGTAGACAGGCGGCCTGTACCATTGGCAAACCACCACTTTACAATCTCGTCCTCAGATCCGTAGACGGAAGGAGCAGGAGAAGAGATAGAGGAGCGGGTTTGGAGCGAAGGAGTAAAGAAAATCACGCCGTTGCCGTACCCGATTGTGGTGCGTTGTCTGCCAGCCAGCCGTTCTTAAGAGAGACAACTTCGGTTCTCACATGGTCGGCAAACTCTTTCTTGCTCTTACCTTGCCAAAGACTGGGATCGATAGGGCGACCCAACCGCATCTCAACTTCCCCCTCTTTCAGCCATAGAGATTTCTTTGCCAAGACGTCTCTTGTGCCACACTGTGCCACCGGAACAACGGCCATACCGAGATCTAGTGCCAGTCCGAGCCCCCCCTTTTTGAACTGATGGATTTCACCATCAGGACTTCTGGTCCCCTCGGGAAACAGGATAATTGAACGCGGGTTTCTTGCCAGAGAATTCGACGCCTCCTTGAGCGACACTACGGCCCGATTACTATCATGTCGATCGACGAATATGTGCCTAGCACCCATCATGGCCCAGCCGAGAATAGGTACTTTCTTCAGCTCAATCTTGGCTATGGATACAATATGATAAGGCAGCAGGCCAAAAACAAGGGGAACATCGAAAGAACTCTCATGATTTGAAGCAAAGATGTAGTTCTCCCTTCGATCGAGATATTCAAGCCCGGTCACCCGGTAGCGTATGCCGCTCACCACCAGCAGAATCATTGCCCACAGCCGTGCCAGTTTAGCAATCATTTTACCTCTTAAATCGACTATACCGATAACGATAGCCGTAGTTCCCAGTACCGTTGTCACCAGAATGTAGACTACTATGAAGAGAACAGCCTGAAGCAATGGGTTACCCTATCGCTTTTCCGGAGACTGAACGAAAATGAGATCTCATCTCTACCTATTTCAGAACAGTGAAACCTGTGTAAGGCTGAAGCGCCTCTGGGATCATGACGGTCCCCTCTTCCGTCTGGCAACTTTCCAATAGAGCCACCATCAACCGGGGGGTAGCAACCCCCGATCCGTTGAGAGTATGGACAAACTCCAACTTCCCTTCTCTGTTTCGATAGCGGATGCTGGCCCGACGCGCCTGAAAAGATTCAAAATTACTGCAGCTGGAGACTTCCAGCCACCGCTCTTCGCCCGGCGCCCACACTTCCAGATCGTAACATTTTGTTGCGGCGAAGCTGAGATCACCTGAACTCAGAGATACGACGCGGTAATGAATTCCCAGCGCCTGCAGTATCGATTCCGCGTCTTCAGTCAGAGATTCCAGCTCGTCGTAGGAATTGCCACCTTCCACCAATTTAACTAACTCCACCTTGTTAAACTGATGCACCCTCAGCAGACCCCGTGTCTCCTTGCCGTATGAGCCGGCTTCGCGCCGAAAACAGGCAGAATAAGCAACATACCGGATTGGCAGCTGGTCACAGGAAAGAATTTCGTCCCGGTGAATATTGGTGATGGGAACTTCAGCGGTGGGAATGAGGAAGAGATCGTCCTCAGTTGACAGATACATATCTTCCTCAAGCTTCGGCAACTGACCCGTAGCTTCGGTGGCGGCGCGGGAGGCAAGAAACGGCGGAAAGACTTCGCTGTAGCCGCGGCTGGCGTGGTGTTCCATCATGAAGTTTACCAGTGCACGCTCCAATTTAGCCCCCTTGCCCATAAACAGTGGAAAACCTGAACCTGATATTTTCGATGAGCGCTCGAAGTCGAGAATCCCCAGGGAGCGCCCCAATTCAAGATGATCAGCCGGCTCGAAGTCCATATCAGGTGGTTCACCCCACATCCTCACTTCAATATTAGCAGATTCATCTGCGCCGACGGGGACTGACGGGTGAGGAAAGTTGGGAACCCAGCGCAGCAGTTCATTCAATTCTTCTCTCAAATCCTTGAGAGCTGCATCTTGCGTCTTGATGGTTGCCGAAAGGTTCTTCATCTCTCCTACAATATCGTCCGGATCGCCGCCCGCCTGCTTGAGTCTACTGATCTCATCGCTGGCCCGGTTACGTTCCGCCTTAAGAGACTCAACTTCCTGTATTATTCCCCGGATCTCAGCGTCCAATTCCAGAATTCGCTCAACATTGACAGATTCTCCTTTTTGAGAGACGGCGGTCCTCAGTGCATCGGGATCGCGGCGAATTCTCTTCAGTGAAATCATGGACAGTTATTATGCTTTTATGCTTAAGATAGTAGACCTTAAAGTTAAGTTCCAGCGTGCGAAATTTCTATCCCATTTGCTGTGACGTGGCGGAACAGTCTCTCCACCCTGAAACGGGATATCAGAAGCCGAGAGATACTTCCACGATTCCATCCAGCTTTGACCTGTTCTGTCGCTGCAGGGAAGATAGAGAAAGATGCTGATCCCAAATCTGATAGGAGAAGTCAAATCTGATGCGTATTGGACGGGAAGAGAGAAGATCACCCCGGAGACCCAGGACTGTTTTTCTTTCTGCAGCACCGCTGTACGTCCGGTAGAGAAAGTCGATTCTCTCTCTGTTATACTGGCGCTCAACTGTCTCTTCCGTCACTTCCCCCCGGCGTGAAATGACACTATAAAGCTGAAACCACAACTTGTCCGACGGCGCCGCCTCCACCCCCAGAAAGAACGAATCCGAGTTGGGACCTGACCAGAAGCCCAGCGGATAGCCGTGATGTTCGAACGTGTTGATCTTACTCCGGTGGACATAGACGTACGGCGACAGGTGGGTGTATTCCGCCCGCAGTAGAGGGACCGACGACGGAAACAGCGGCAGTAGGACGGTGACCCCTACCTGATAGGCCAACCAGTTGTGGCTCTTCTCTTGATTGAAAGTATTCATGAAATCCCACTCATCCAGAAAAAGAGAACCGTACAGGCGCCCCCTGTTCTTGCCGATGGCCTCAAAATCGAGAAACATCTGCAGGTTGTCCGAGTCACTCAAATCGTGCTGAGCAGACCAGTAGAAAAGGAAGGGGAGCATATAACTCATCTCGACACTCCTACCACCATAAATTACTGACTCACCAAAGCCGAGGCGGATATTTTGACGCAAGAAAAAATCGAGTCGATGCGCCACACTGTATTTCCTGATCATGGGGAGCCCCCCTTTGACAGGATGCAGTTCGAAATATGTGGAGTCCCTGAAGGTGGAATTGAGGGAGCCGTGCATAAAGGAGAACAGCCACCTGTCGCCAAACCGATGCCTCAGGCTGAGCAGCGGAAAGCTGGGCGCCTTGTCCGATAGCCAGAGCTGTCCGGAATATCCCGTTCCCCAGATGGGATTACTTTTGGCAAAGGTAATTTCGCCACCGGGATGGATTAGATGGACGCCGGCATCGCCTATATCGTATTCCACCCAATTGGAATCACTGTTATGGAAGCTTTCTCTTCCCGCCTCTTTTTGGCGGCTGAAATCGTACTCAAATGGCGAGAGAGATTCAGCACCTACCACCGAATGTTTTTCGAAACGCATCCAGGTGACTAATCCGAGCCGGGTAAGAAACGGAAGCCGGTAGTGAGCCGCAGTAGTAACGATGGGTGCAGCATCCACGGTAGCCCCCTCTGTTCTCAGATCACCGCCATTCAGTGCGGCGCGTACTCTGATCTCAGGATACCATTTCAGCCGTTCCTGCCGCAACAACTTGTCGCCGGCAACTGACGTTATCAGTCCAGGACTACCGTCAGATAGTGACTGCCGCCACTCGTGATCGAATCGGCTGGAGAGGTATCGATCCGCAACGCCTGCGACAATCGCGTTCCTCTCGACTGAATAGAGATTGACGGCATCTGAGCGAATCATCACCTGTCCCGCCAATTGAAGCGAGGAGAACCACGTCATCAAGAGAATAAGTTTACTGAACTGTTTTTGCTTGAGAATTGACAGCATCTGTCGGCACTGGCTCCACAAATGGGGCTGGATGTGGAAAAAGCTATTGCGGGTTACTGTTTTTTCAAAAAGGAAATTGAGGCTGACTTGCGGCTTCAGAATGGAAGAATCTAACGCCCCCGCCCCAGGAACATTACCCCTACAGTCCGGATCATGACAAGAAAATCGAGAGTTAGACTGTAGTTCTCAATATAGGCGAAATCGTACTTCAGTTTCTGACGTACATCATCCAGCGATGAATCGTAAGAGTGTTTAATCTGCGCCCACCCCGTGATGCCGGGTCGCATCTTATGCCGCCGGTAATAGAAAGGAAATTCATCCATCAGTTTCTGTACAAAATAGGGGCGTTCCGGCCGCGGGCCTACAACACTCATATCACCCTTCAGGGCGTTAATGAATTGAGGAATTTCATCCAGCCGGAAACGTCTCAAGAATCTTCCCATACGGGTAACTCTGGGATCATCGTGCCTGGCCCAGACCGGACCTGTCATCGATTCAGCATCTTTCACCATAGAACGAAACTTGTACGCGATGAAGTGTCGACCTTCGAATCCCACCCTCTCCTGGCGGTAGAAGATCGGTCCGCGTGAATCGATCTTAATAGCGAGGGCAAAAACAACCCAGACCGGGGACAGCGGTACAAGTACGAGGAGCGCTATAACAATATCTATCACTCTTTTCAATATCTTTCCCGGAAACGAAATAACCTCCGGGTGAATTTGCACAAGCGACACACCTTGAATCTGCTCCGTCTTTGCCAGGCCGCTCACTACCTCGTACATGTCAGGTATGATCTTAAGCGATACGGGGGCACCGTTGGCTATAGTGATAATATCCAGCAGCTTATCGTGGTTCGGCTTTTCCAGCGCTATGACCACTTCGCTCACATGATACCGCTGAATGGCCTCTTCAAGAGACTTGATCGACCCCAGTACAGGTCCCTCATCCACTGCTGTTTTATCTCCATTCTCATCGGGCGTCATAAACCCCACAAGGTTGTAGCCGTGAAAGCCGTTCTCAAGTTGCAGGGCCACTCTTCTGGCTCGCTCATTAATCCCCACCACGAGAGTGTTTTTCCTGCCGTAACCTTTGCGCATCAGGATCTTCTGGATCTGCCGCACCACAAGTCTCCCCAACGTCAAACAGACAATAAAGAAAAACCAGTATTGCAATATTGCGCTACTGGGGATTCCTTCAGTCACGGGAAATAATTCGTTGCCGATAACAGAGACTACGGCAATAAACAAAGTAATTTTAAAAAGAGTCTGAATCTCCTCGAAGCGCGACAGCGTAGGATCGACGCGATAGCGCCCATTGAGGTAGAAAAGGGATACCCAAACCGTCTGCAACAGTAGGAACAGTAGCCAAACGGTGGTGGCATTAAAGTCAGCCGCAAAGTGCAGATAAATCGTTTGCGAAAACGCCAGCCAGCCGGCAACGCCATCCACAAACAGCAGCGTGACAGCCACTAGCCAGTATTTATAGTTCCGCCTTAAATCCAGATTCAACATGGCTCTATAGGCAAAAATACAGGTAAATAATAAAAAACCGAATGCGCTGGATCACATTCGGCATCTTAAGGAACGTCTTGTTCATCGGCTAAAGGTCTGTTTTCGACTATCTAATGTCTG
>CEPV01037970.1_pt1 | contig 12068 bp, 12 predicted proteins | sample 530451 | NCBI WGS metagenome assembly CEPV01 (sample SAMEA2620097, study PRJEB7988) | marine metagenome | isolation source: saline water (ENVO:00002010), including | reverse complement strand
GCAAATGCCAGGGTTTATGAACTTGTTAAAGAGCCTGATATGGCATTGGATAACTTCACGAGCACATACAATGTTTTGGAGTTTGCTCGCAAAAATAATGTAAAAAGAATCGTATTTACGTCATCCCGCGAAGCATATGGAAATGATGAGCACGAGATTCATACCGAAGACATGGTCAGAGTCGATAATTGTGAAAGTCCATACACAGCCAGCAAAATCGGAGGAGAAGCCTTGGTTTGGTCTTACATCCGCTGTTATGGAATCGATGGAATAGTTACCAGACTCTCCAATGTATATGGAATGTACGATGATTCCGACCGAGTTGTCCCACTTTTCATCAAGCAAGCAAAAGCCAACGAAGGCATGACTGTATTTGGCAAAGACAAGTGTCTGGATTTCACTTACATCGACGATACGATAAGTGGACTTCTTTTGATGTTGGAAAATTTTGATTCAGCCAAGAACAATATTTACAACCTGGCATGCGAAAAGGGCACAACCATCGTTCATCTTGCGGAAAAAATTAAGGAGCTTTTGGGCAGCTCCTCTGAAATTACAATAAAAGACAACCGACCGGGAGAAGTGGTTCAATATGTTGCTAACGTAGATAAGGCAAGAGAGAAACTTGGATACAATCCTCAAACTGACTTCGATGAGGGCATCGAGAGAACTATCGAATGGTACCAAAAGAATAAGGTGTAGAGCTTAGAACTTAGAACTTAGGGCCTTTCGATTACAGCAAACAATACCGATAAATATTAGATCTATTATCAGCGGCACAATAAAGAATTGATATGTCAGATGATGTCTTTCTGCCCATGCAAGATAGAAATAGAACCACTGGAAATGGAGAGTTGCCAATACTAATGGTATCCATAACTGATGTTTCTTTAGAACAGGTAAAGATGCGAGGATGAAAAGGAGGATGCTTGCATGCATATACTCATGATTCATTGTGGAGACGACTGCATTCATCAGAAGTCCGCCTAAAGCACCAATAATCAATGCCCAATAAAGCTTCTTGTCTTCGATATATTTAAGTTTGGGAGCAAGAAATGCTACTAAGCTCAAGAAAATCAGAAGCGGGCTTGTATGCATTAAGTTCTGATGCCCTGTTCCACCAGGATCCGGGAAGTGATAGTTGTGGACCGAGAAAAGTATCTGCAATGAATAGGCTAAATTGAGAATTACTTTCATCGGACTCTGCCAGATTGAAGTTTCATTAAGATCGGGATGAACGCCGGCCATCAAATGACCCATTTGCATGTATTGAATTGCCGCATACAAGGCGGGAATCGCGAGTCCTAGTATTATCAGACGATTTCTTTTGAATGCTGAGCCTTTTTCTGGCCTCTTTATCCAAAGTAGCGGGAGCAACACAAGTGCAAATGGCTTTGTTGTCATCGCAAGCCCCCACGCAATCCACGTCCACCACGATTTTTTACATGCACCAAAGATTGTAAGAAGCATGAGTCCGATATATGCAGAAGTTGTGTAACCAATGAAGGCCTTAAATGTCCAAAACGGCATCATTGTTACAATTCCTGCAAGGACAAGTCCGTGCCACGATGACTTGAAGAGTTCTTTGCCTGTTAAGTACGCAAGGGCAGGCAGTAAAAGCGACCAGATCAACTGATAATAAATCTCGGTAAACTTTGAAGGAATAATTATGTGAATAAGAGCAGCTGGAATATTAGATCCATGAAACCCCGGAATGCTCAGATCAAATCTTCCGTTTGCAAGCGCCTCTACAAATGCCTGGTAGAGCTTGAAGTCACGATCTTCATACGGAACTATTCCGATGAAGCTTATGAGCAAAGCCAAAGTCATAAGACTCACGTAAGTCCAAGGCGAAGATGTAAGACGTTTGAGGCACATATGCACATATTAGAGCAATAAAATTAAAAGGAGAACCAGAGACATAGGTTTTTCTGTGGATTTACCAAGGTTTTATATTAGTAAACTAGTTGCGCAACTAGTTTACCTTAACTACAATTCCTAATATGAATAATCTTCAGTTACACGAACAATACTTAAAGGTACTTGCCAGCAAGAAAAGGCTTCATATCCTTTTATATTTAAGAAGAAACAAACTCGCAACAGTTAACGAATTGGCTGATGCAATAGACTTAAAAAAGCAAGCTACATCAAAGCACCTACGAATTCTTAGACTTGCAAAAATTGTAAAGCCTAATAAAAAAGGTCTGTTTGTGAAATACAGACTTGCACTCCCTCAGGAGAAGATGGTTAGGCAAGTGCTATCAGTTATTCAGTAAATCTAATTAACTGTTTCCAGTCTTTCTAACAAGAATTACCTTTATTTTTTACAGTTTCAGCCATTTTAACGATTTCCATATGATCGAAGGCAAGATCTGCATTCTTCCAATCTTTGATAATCTCGATAGCTGCAGCATCGTCCCCTGCTCTAGGTTCTCCTGACCATTCTGTGGCCAGAAATACCACGCTAATTATTCTACCGCGCGGATCTCGGTTGGGGTCTGAAAAGACACCAACCAGCTTAAGACCGTCTACTTTGAGTCCCGTTTCCTCGAGCATCTCGCGTTTGCAAGCCTCTTCTACAGTTTCATCTATCTCCATCATTCCTCCTGGTACGGTCAGACGACCTTTGCCGGGCTTGTCACGCCTTCGTATTAGAAGCACTCCTTCTTCCATAAAGACGACACAATCGGCAGCGACGACGGGGAGTTTTTGGTTGGTGAAGTAATCCATATGAACAAACAACCGACAACTTACAACAAATATGAATAATTCTCTAGTTGTTAGTTGTCAGTTGTTAGTTGTCAGTTGTTAGTTGGCACATACCCTCTCTCAAAATACTCACTACCTGATCCAACCGAATCAACCTCATATCTCTTACCTTCCAATACACTTCGCGCAGCAAGTATTCCCATTTCGAGTGAGTGATCTTGATTTGTATATCGAAATCTGCCGGGCCTTCCGATTGCAAAGAAGTTCTCGAAGCTGTCTAACCATTCTGTGATTACTTTGACATTTGCTGCGTATTCCAAATCATAAATAGGATATGCATCCGGTTCTTTGATCATGTGAATATTCAAAACCTCTTCGCGCCTAAGGAACTTTAGTTTTTCTAACCATTCCATTGCCATATCAAATAGCTTTTCTTTTCCTGCATTCCAAATCTCATCTCCTTCGAAACAGAAAAACTCTATAAAGAGTGATGTTCTGCCTTTGGGGCACATTTCTTTCGAGAAGTTTTTCATCTCAGTTATACGTCCAAACGGAACCTCCTTGTCCGGGAAATAAACCCAGTTGTCATAAGTCACTTTTTCCTTATCAATCGTCAGGAAAAGATAAACTTGAGCTCGAAATCGGAGTTTCTTTGCTGCTTGCCTGACCGCTTCCGGTGCAACCGGATCGAAAAGTTCAACTGACCTTGTGATTGGAATTGAACTAATAACTGACCTTGGCCTTATAGTCTTTGTTTCAACGTCAACCGATATTACGCTTCCGTTTTCGTGAACTATTCTTGTTGGCTGAGCATTCAACAACACTTCCGATCCTTTTTCTTGTATCTTTTTGCTCATTGTTTCGTATACAAGACCCGAACCAAGGCTTGGATAGTAGAAAGTATCTACCAGAGTCTTTGGTCCACCCTTTTTTATAAGCATTTTTCTAAGTGCCGCCCAAATGCTTAATCCCGCAATCCTTTGATCCGCCCAATCGACTGATATTTCTTTTGCCGGAATTCCCCAAATCTTTTCCGTGTAATTGATCATATTAAATTCAGCGAGAGTTCTTCCAAATCTCGCGACTACAAAGTCTTCGAAGTTCTTAGGCTTCTTTTTTTCCTGACGTCCGTAGCCTTGGCGAAGGAGGTTAACTTTTCCTTTCACATGTTCAATCGAATAATCTCTGATCATCTTGTTTGCCTTGAATATACCCATCTGGCTTAGAACATTTCTAAAGCGAACGGGGTAGTAATAAAATTTTCCATCTACAAAAAAACGTGTGAGCCGACGAACCTGAATCCATTTCTCCCCGAGTAAATCTCCGATCATGTCATATAAGTATTTGTTCTTACTAAAGAAGCGGTGAGGACCATTGTCCACGCGAAAAGTACCCTGAGGCTCGTTGAAAACATAAGTTTTTGCCAAACCTCCAACTTGACCCGCTTTCTCTATTACAGTTACCTGTTTTCCGGCACGACTGAGTTCCCAAGCCGAAGCCATGCCTGCAGGGCCGGCACCGAGGATGAGGATGGAATTATCAGATGTATTCATAATTGTCTTAGACTATACAAGTTTAGCGCAGTAGGACTGTAACGCAGTACAAATAAATTACATTAATTTTTGTCATTGAAACCCTACTGCGCTACTGCGCCACTGCGCTGAAAATATTCAATGAAAAACAAACAATTTACGCATACCGAAGTTCCAAAACAGTACTATCCAAAGCACTATCATTTTGGCGATAAGGGGTGTCAAATTAATATATTCCACAACAAGCCAAAGGAGTAACTCAGTCCAAAATAAACCCCCAAGGGCAATGCCAAATACCATAAAAAACTCCAATAGGCGCGGATGACGGCTTTTGAATATCCACATAAGACCCAAGACATAATTCCATGAAAGACCAAACATATAAGCGACAAAAGCTGCCCACAGATAGTGCATTCCCAAGTAACGCATCAGAAGAACAAATATAATCAGATCAACGACAGAGGCTGATCCTCCTACGAATATGTACCGGAAGAATTGAACGCGCGATGATCGTGGGTCGCCAAAAACTAGGTGTTTCATTACTCATAGCTTAGCGCAGTAGCGCAGTAGCGCAGTACATTTTTCTTATGTTTTGTACTGTACTAACATTTAACTACGCTAAACTACTCCCGCTATAGCAGATACAGTTGCAATCGTTGGCTTGGGTTATGTCGGTCTTCCATTGGCTCACGCCTTTGCGTTAAGAGGTAAAAGGGTGATTGGATATGACATTGACGACGGACGGATCGATGAATTAAATCGAAATATCGATCGAACAAGTGAACTTTCTGAAGATCAATTGAAAGAGGTAACTATAGAATTTAGTTTTGATCCAACAGTTCTTGGAGATTCTGATGTAATTATTGTCGCTCTTCCAACTCCGATTGATGAAAACAACAAGCCGGATATTGCGATCCTGAAGGCAGGAACAGAAACGGTTGGAAAGAATATGAAGGACGGTGCCATCATTGTATTTGAATCAACTGTTTATCCGGGAACAACCGAAGAGATTTGCGGTGGAATTCTTAAAGAAGCATCAGGTGGAAAAAACTTTAAGCTTGGTTACTCTCCTGAACGAATCAATCCGGGCGACAAGGAACATACTGTTACAAAAATTTTGAAGATTGTTGCGGGTGAAGATGAACCTACTACCGACACGTTATGTGATCTTTATAAATCAATCATCGAAGCCGGAGTACACAGAGCTTCATCTATCAAAGTCGCAGAGATGGCAAAAGCAATCGAGAATGCACAACGGGATTTGAATATTGCATTTGTGAACGAGATCGCCCAGATGTGCAATAAGATTGGAATTGCTTCTAAGGATGTTTTTGATGCTGCAAAAACCAAGTGGAATTTCCTCCCCTTTCAACCGGGACTTGTAGGAGGACACTGCATAGGAGTTGATCCTTATTACCTTGTAGAGAAAGCTAAGCAACTCGGAATGGATACTCATGTAATAACCGCAGGAAGAAGCGTCAACGATAAAATGGGATCGTATGTTGCAGGTTTGGTAGCTGAAGCTCTAAAAGATTCCGAAAGCAAACGTGTGCTTGTATTGGGACTAACCTTTAAGGAGAATGTTCCTGACCGTAGAAACAGCAAATCAGGTGATGTAATCAAGGCACTTGAAGGCTATGGATGCAATGTAGAAGTTCATGATCCGTTTTTTGATGACAGCGAGATCGAGAAGCTCGGGTTCAAACCCGGAAAATTGATGAATGGCCCCTATGATGCGATCATGCTCCTCGTTACACACAGTGATTACTTCAATGGATACCCTCAAAATCTCTTGGGCAGCCTAAAAGAAGGAGGAATCTTCTTTGACCTTAAATCCATCATGGATAAAAAAGCTGTTGAGAATGAGGGGTATAGGTATCTAGCCTTATGAGGCTTTAACTTCCTTCACCTCATACATCGGACTCAGGATATCTTTACTTTCCTGCAACCACTCCAGAAGCCTGACTATTCCTTCGCGTACCCCGGTGTTTGCATTCCATCCTGTCGCCTCCATAAATTTTGAGTTGTCGCTGATGAAGATTGGTTGATCTCCCGGGCGCACTTCGCTGAAGGTGTAATGAAGAGGCATCTGCATTTCATTGTTCAAAAGATCCATGAACTCAAGAAGAGACATTGTATTACTCTTCCCTCCTCCGATGTTATAAGCCTCTCCTGACACTTTATCCATATTCTTTATGCAGGCATCGTAGCAATTGACCAGATCATCGACATACAAAACGTCTCTGACCTGTTTACCATTTCCATAAATCTGAACAGGCTTGTTGTAAAGCGCCGCGATCATAAACCACGCAACCCACCCCTGATCTTCCACTCCCATCTGATGTGGTCCATAAATGCAGGATTGCCTGAGTACGACTGTCTTTAGATCGTAAAGGCGAGAGTAATCTCTGACATATTGATCAGCTGATCCTTTACTGCATCCATAAGGAGAGTGAAAGTCGAGCAACTGAGCTTCAGAAACTCCTGTCATATCTCCGGCAAATGTATATCGGATGTCACCTTCCGCAACTTCAACATCTTCCAGTCCTCCATAAACTTTATTTGTGGAAGCATAAATTATTGCAGGTTTCTTTGAGCTTTGTCTGACAGCTTCAAGCACATTGAAAGTTCCAAGCGCGTTAATCTCGAAGTCTTCACGCGGATCGACTACTGATGTAGTGACTGCAACTTGAGCCGCTAAGTGCAAAACGATGTCGCACTCTTCGCAGAGCTTATTTAGTTCTTCCTGATCAGTTCGAATATCTCCTACAACAATCTGAAGCCTCTCCTTGTAGTTGTCTTCAAGAAACTTTCGATTGATATCAGTACCCTGGCGCGAGAAGTTATCAAAAATTACAACTTCCCATCCGTTATTCAAAAAATGTTTCGCGGAATTAACACCGATAAAGCCGGCACCGCCTGTAATCAACATTTTCTTTGACGACATAATAGTTGGTAATAAGATTAGAATCCTCTCCTGCCCTGAGCGACTCCGCTCAGCGGAGGAGTCGAAGGGTGATTAAGATCTTACTCATTAATCTGAGAATAAAGACTCTCGAACTTTTCGGCAATAGAAGACCAGCTGTTTTTCTTGGCGTATTCCCTGCCGGCATTACCCAATTGTCTCCTTAAGTCTGCATCCTCGCAAAGTCTGAGTATTCTATCTGCAACTCCATCGATATCGCCATCATTGGCAATTAAGCCTGTCTGAGAGTCTATGACTGCATCCCTGATTCCTCCGGCATCCGTCGCAACAATCGGCTTCCCACATGCGCTTGCTTCCAAATATACGATTCCAAAACCCTCGAACTTCAGATCGACTATCTTCGGTGTATGAACATAAATGTCGCAGGCTTGGTAGTAGCTGACCAGAGCATCCGCCATTTGTCGTCCTGCAAATTCAACGCAATCTTTCAGTCCAAGCTGATCAGTTAATTTCTCAAGCTGACTGTGCCCATTTCCTTCCCCTACCATTACATAATGTACATCCTTTCTCTTTTGAATGACCTTGCTCAAAGCTTTTAGAACTATGTCATGACCTTTGCGTCCCCACAGTCCTCCAACTGTAAGCAATACAATCTTCCCATTATATTTATCTAATTTAACTTGGGGTTTTTGAAAGCGTTCGAAGTTCACTCCATTATGAATAACTTCAATCGGATAAGTTTTGCCGGAATGTTTCTCGATCATTTGCTTAGTGAACAAACTTGGAACCGTAATTTTCTTTGCCTGACTGTAACACTTTTTTAAAACTAACTTTTCCGGGAAATACGTAAGCGGACGAACCCCATGCGTTCCCTGTGCTCCCATGATGAAAGGTTTCTTGTATTTTTTGGCTGACCGCGCAGCGATCATGCAGTAAGGAAAAGCGAACAAGCTATGAACCAGATCAAATTCAGATACATTAATTTTCCTCCAAAACTTCAGCGCCTTTGGCTGATAAAGCCTGAAAATATACTCAGGCAACTCATATCTAACTTCGAAAGGCAGACTAAGCTCATTTGCTGATTCTTTCTGTGATTCGGGCAGAAAGAGTGTTATATCAACACCTTTATCGCTCAGGAATCTTGTAAGTTCATACGTTATATTCCCGTAACCGTCCTTTGGGCTAACTGTGGAGGAGAATATTGCCGTTTTCATATCCTTACCTTACACTTGTAGCCCAGTGAAAACAGCAATTTTCGTCGGCCGTTTCCAGCCCTTCCATGACGGACATAAGAAATGTATAGAAAAAATTCTTGAGAACTGCGATCGTTGCATTGTCCTTGCGCGCGATACAAAGGAATCGGAGAAAAATCCTTTCAACTTTGAAAAGAGCAAGGCACTAATCCGATCCGCTTTTCCAGATGAGTCGAAAGTCATTATCCAAAGACTTGATGATCCTGATTGCGAACTTTCCGTATATATAGGAAGGGATGTCGGTTACGAACTTATTCAGCTTGATGAAGAAACCGAATCAATATCTGCAACTGACATTAGAAAAAAACTTTATGCCGATGCGAATAAAGAATTTAAAGAGAATCCTCATCCCATGAAGCAATGAGCAATAATCCCCCCGTCATTTGGCTAACCGGAAACTCCGGTGCAGGAAAAACAACTCTCGCCTATGGTATTCGCGATTATTTTAACGAATCTGATCTGGACTCAAACTTTGCAAGAAGAGTAATAGTTATGGATGGAGACGAAATGCGTTCGACCATTTCGACCGATGAAGGCTTTTCTCCGGAAGACCGCAAAAGGCATAATCTGAGAGTAGCGAGATTGGCTAAGCTAATGACTGAACATGGTTTCCTTGTAATAGTTGCCGTGATCGCACCATTTAATAAAGCACGCGAAGAAGTAAGCGTAATTTGCAATCCAAAATGGGTATATTTAAAGCGCTCCGGACTGGAATCCGAGGATAGACCATATGAACCGCCAACCAATCCTGACCTGACTGTGGATAATGATGAGCTCTCTGTTGATGAGGCTAGAAGCGCCTTGATTTCTTATCTAAGAGGTCTGGAAATTGGCATACGTAAGCCAAAATCGATGCCCATAAAGCACAAAGATAGTGCAATAAAGAGATAGAATAAAGACTTCAAAGGATTTGACGTTATACCCCTTTTTGTTGTAAAAACTACTTATTATGTCTGATCCAAAAAGGCCAGTAGTACCTGCTGAAGAAAAAGTAATTCAAGACAAGGCTAGAAAAGTCAGAGATGAGGCTCTAGCATTGCAAGATTAATATCCTTGGAGCTTGTTTAATTCCCAACTAAGATTACCCCCATGCCGCGCATTACAGCAATCATCTGCGTACGCATGGGATCCGAAAGGTTTCCAGGCAAGACTATGAAACCAATTAACGGCAGACCTCTTCTTGGAATACTTATAGACCGTGTAAAGCAATCTAAGCACATAAACAGCATCGTAGTCGCAACATCTGTTAATAAGAATAATGACATTATCGAAACTTTTTGCGCAAATGAAGGAATCCATTGCTTCCGCGGATCGGAAGATGATGTGGCAGGCAGAATGCTAGGTGCACTTGAGAGTGAAGGAGCTGATATTGGCGTGGAGATTTATGGAGACGGTCCTTTGAATGATCCTAGATTGATTGATGAGTGTATTGAGTATTATCTGAATGACGGAACTTACGATTTGGTAGGAAATGATATGAAAGCTACGTACCCATCAGGAATGTACAGTGAGACTTTTTCTGTAAAAGCATTCAAAGACTCAACGGAACGAACTTCTGACCCTGCTATTCGGGAACACGGAACACTTTATTTGAGACAGCATCCGGATCTTTACAAAACAATCAATATTGAAGCTGATGGGAAGCTGAATCGTTCTGATATTCATCTGGATGTGGATACCAAGTATGACTTTGACATAATTGAAGCTATCGTAAAAAACTTTGCTCCCAGAAATGACTTTTCACTAAGTGAAATACTTGATTTTCTTGATGCAAATCCTCTTCTTGCCAAAAGCAATCAGCATACGGAAAGAAGATGGAAGCAATATCAGCGCACATAATGGAGAATTCTAAGTTCAAATGCGGCATTATCGGAACCGGATCGTTTGCGGAGGTTCATTCGCAGGCAGCTGAAGAAAACTCTGCCACTGTTCTTTCCGGAGTATGCGATATAGATCCTCAAAGGAGCGGAGATTTTGCATACAAGTGGAATACAAAAGCTTTTGGAAGTGTAAATGAGCTGCTGAGTGAAGCAGTTCCTGACATTGTCGCGATCTGTTCGCCGGATGAAACACATGCGGATATTGCAAAGGAAGTTATTGAGCATACAAACGCTCCGCGAGTGCTTGTGATTGAGAAGCCGCTCTGCACTTCGACTGAACAATTGGAGATGCTTAGTCAATTACCACAAGATCGAACCAGAATCATAGTCGATCACAGCAGAAGATTTAATTCAGCGCATCAGAGACTTAAAAAGATGATTGAGGATAATGAATTGGGAACTGAATTGATATCAGTTAATTGGCAATACTACGCAGGCTGGTTTCACACGGGCATTCACGCAATTGATACGCTAAGGATGCTCCTGGGCGACCTCTCATTTGTGTATTCCAAAAAGACTCAGGTTGATAGATTCGAAAATGATCCGCTATTTGATGTAGAGCTGCAATCAGAGAAGTTTCCGGGAGCGCGTATTAATCTGGAAGGAGTACCCGAAAAGCCATATATGCTTTTCGAATGTGAAATATTTTTTAATAAAGGAAGAATCAGAATACATTGGGATGATATTTTTATAGATCGTGAAAGACCCGACCGCGCAAAAAGGCCAGCACTTTGGTTTGATAAACACTTCAAAGCAGATAGCATACACAAGGCGCTTGATACTATGTACAGCGCGTGCGCTGATTACCTGAATGGCGGAGATCCGGAGATTCTAAATCAAGTTAACTTCGAAGAAGCACGCAAGACTACCGAAATTCTACTCGCCGCAATTGAAGCACAATGAATGATCAATCAGCTCCCATAGGCACCGACACTCCTGTTAGAACCAAACCATGGAAGGAAAGTAATGCGATTGGCGAAGAGGAGCGCCTGGCCGTTGAACGCGTTATGCAGAGTGGAAACCTTTCGATGTTCCAGGGATCGTTTAAACCCAATCCCCCTCTGAGTTTTCTTGGGGGACCAGAAGTGCAAACTTTGGAAGCTTTGGCTAAAGATTACATCGGATCGTCTCATGCAATCTCGGTTAACAGCGCAACCTCGGGGCTTTACGCAGCAGTTGGAGCACTTGGTCTTGGATTTGGTGATGAGGTGATTGTTTCTCCTTATACAATGAGTGCTTGTGCAACTGCACCGCTCGTTTATGGTGCAATTCCTGTGTTTGCCGACGTGGAACGAGAGACGGGATGTTTGGATCCTGAATCAATCAGAAGAAATCTAACGCCAAGAACAAAAGCAATACTTGTAGTTCATCAATTTGGAATTCCGGCTGACATGGAAGCAATTATGAGTATTGCACATGAACATGATCTTAAGGTAATTGAGGATTGCGCACAGGCATGGGGAGCGAGTTTCAAAAATAAGCATGTTGGAACATTCGGCGACATTGGAATATTTAGCTTCAATGTGCATAAGACCATCCAATGTGGAGAAGGAGGACTTTGTGTCACTAATGATCCCGACATTGCGCTCAGGCTACAGATGATCCGCAACCACGGCGAAGCAATTGTTGGCGATACCCAGCACCATGACCTAACTAATATTATCGGATTCAATTACAGAATGACGGAGATCAGCGCCGCCATAGCTACAGAGCAACTTAAAAAGCTGGATCGCCTGAACGCAATCAGACTGGAACTTGTAAAAACCGT
>CEPV01019044.1_pt1 | contig 12154 bp, 10 predicted proteins | sample 530451 | NCBI WGS metagenome assembly CEPV01 (sample SAMEA2620097, study PRJEB7988) | marine metagenome | isolation source: saline water (ENVO:00002010), including | reverse complement strand
CCCATTCTTTGATATGAAGAATGATCCTCACAAAGAATTAGCCGACCTAAAATAAACAGTCGGTATCTCCAGATAGAAAAACTCCAATAATTAATTCTTGGTGCGTCTCAGCGCATCCTTGAATTCCTGGTTTTCGTTGTCTTTTTTCAGAGCAAGCTGGTAGTGTTTTCTGGCCGATGGTATTTCTCCGTTTGCCTCAAAAGCCAGCCCGAGGTTGTACTCATCTTCTGCTGAGCGATCATCCTGACTTTGAAGAAAGGCAATTGCTTCCTGATATGCGTTACCCCTGATAAGCGTAACTGCAACTGGACTCCCATCAAGAACAATCAAATCTACCGTTTCATGATAGGGGCTGATTTGTCTGACGAAATTTTCAGCTGCCTCTCTGGCGAGCCTGATCCGCATATTCAGAGCAGTTTGCGGAACACCTACATCCTGTCTTAGATTGAACCCTCTTGCAAAATATTCAGTGGGGTTTGTAAATGATAAACCGGCCCGATCAACTCTTGTAAGTAGAGAGACAGAAAAGTCCTGATCCTGATTAAATACCTCTGATATTGCCGTTTTGATGACTGCAGGTAAATGTGATGATCGAGGATCTCCACCCCACTTTTTTGCATGGTATGAACGAAATGCCTGCGGGCTGACAACGTTTTCCCCGCTGCTTTTTCTATGCATTAAAAATTCTACTTCAATGGCACCCAGGTGCTCTACATAAGGTGTAGGAATATGGAAGCCTCTTCCGGATGCCTCTGCTCCCATTGCAACAGCACCTGCAAGCAAAGATTGCTCAAGGCGAACACCTTTGTTTTTGATATTCGCAAAATACGAAAGTTTCTCACTGGATTCAAAGATCATTTCTGAGAACTTAATTTTCCCGCTTATTACTCCAACTTCTGCGGCATTTGGAAGCACACCGCTGTATCCTGTCTTATCTCCTGTTGTATTGATCAGCTGATACGGTGAATGAAGCGAGAGGTCATGAACCAGGGCAGCCCTTACCAATTCCGACATATGATTTAATTCCCCTTTTGTAGAAATGAAACTGGTGACTGCAGGCTGCAAAGTTTTTTTTGATTCTGCAAAACTTTCTAAATTTGCCAACTTTTCTGATCCAGGCAATTCAATTTTTCCGGGAATTATTTCAAAATTACCAATTTCTATATACTTTATATTTTTCACCTGCTGCAGAGGTGGCCGCTGAATTTTGAAGCTGACTTTGGGTGTACATGATGTCGCCACCAAACTGAACAACATATAGAGAAAAACTCTTGTAAGCATTGAATAGAAGATGGAGCTTTTTGAATAATTATTTTTTTTCAGCATTTTTCTGCAGGTAAATATTTTATCAATGCTGCAGGAATTTCTGTCAGCGTGATTCAAGCTGCCTCTTTAGTTGCGGGTTTTCACGTCTTAGCCTTTCTATACGCCCCAGTCCCTGTGTAAAGAGAAGATTTTCTGAATCAGCCTCCCATGCTTCTCTGTATGTTGTGTGAGCCAGTCCATAATCTCCAATTGCTTCAAAGCAAAGTCCAAGATTATAAAGGTCATTAGGGTCAGGATCTTCTGCAGTAGTCTGCTGTAGCTGTTCGATTGCTAAATCATATGCCCCAGCTTCAATCAATATTTTAGTATTTGGGTGATCACTGTTTGCTATGGGCAAAGAGACAGTTTTTTCTGTAACTGAAACCCTGCGGACAAAGTTGCTGGCTATGGACAGGGCCAGATCTGCAATTATTTGTTCAAATGAAGGGATGACATCATCTGAGGATTCAATTGAATCTGTTTCTTCAGATTTAGAGGAATTAAATTGGGTGGTTATTCCCTGAAATATTTTCTGAAAACTTTCCTTGTTTCTGCCTCCAATCCGCTGGGCAAAAGTTCTTGTTTCAAATGTTGATGCCAGAACTTCTGTTGGCTTCAAGCGGGTCATTTTTATTTCAAGTGCCAAACTTCCACGTGCAGACTTATAAGGCCACCACACAACCTGGTCCACAGTCAGATTTAAGCCGAGACTTCGTTTTGAACGAGGTGGACGGAAATACTCTAGACTTTCTTTGCTCAAGTCAACTCCATCCGTTCTTTCTATTTCAAGCCAGAGTTTTCCGCTGATCACCGCGTCAACATCCTGGGTTTTGTAGCCGCCTACTGAGACTAATTGCTGCAGGGCAGCATCATTTTCAAGTTTCTCAAATTCATCGGTAAACACTACCCGAAAGTAAGGTGTGGATGTTAAAAGATTTATGATCCGTGATCTTATTGAGCGGCTGATAGTTTTTTGCTGCTCTTCATTCAGCAAAACAGGATGAGTTTTCCAAACACCGTTTCTCTCAGTTTTAAATTTGATTGCCAGCTGGCCTATTTCAAAACTACCTACAGCCACTTTTCTGATCTCCCTGGTATTAATTTCAGCAGGAGAACGAACAGAGGACAGCGTTGCTGCAGCACAGCTTGTCAGCAGGAATGCATTGAGGATTAAAATCAGATGTTTTTGATTAAACATAAAATTTATGAAAATTTTTACCTTCAGTATTTTTTAATTTTGAATTTGTTTAGCAAGTTTTCGTGTTTCAGCAAGATAACTGCGGGTACGTCCTACACCCTGAGCGTAAATTTTGGTTCCGGGTTTTTTCTCCAGTGCAGTAATGTAAAATCTTCGTGCATCTTCGTAATCTTCCGGACTGACTGCGCTGGCCTCATATGCGAGGCCGAGATTATACCAGTCTGCTGAATCACGCTCATCTTCAGGAATTCCTTCAATTAATTCCCGGACTTTCTCTGTTTTTCCTTCTTTTAGAAAATTAACAGTATCTGCTTTCCCACTGGTAGCTACTTCCGCATTTACCTTCACTTTGTAAGGAGAAATTGTACGGATAAAAGAGATAAGTGTCTTGTTTACAAGTTGCTGAATTAGCTGATTTTTTTCTTTTTCAGGTAAGTCTTGAATGCTAGGTACCGGCAAAGGTTTATTGTTATAAAAAAATTGCTCGGGATTGCTGCGTTTTGCAACAGCCAGTTCACGTGAAGGAATTGGAAAGATAGGTATCCTGATGCTGCTGATCAGGCTTCCTAAAGTAAGGGAAATCAAATGGCTTTCCTTGATATTACGATAGGAACCTTTTTCTGTAATGCTTCGGCCAAAATTTGCTGAATCGGCACGTATTGCCAATGTTTCCCGTTCAAGGCCAATGATTGTAAAACTGAAATTTGACTGTGCGAACAGGGACAGATTTTTGTATTTGTATATGCGTACAACCTGGTTTTTTGGGGGTAAGGCTTCACCCAACCCTGCCATTGCAAATGCTGAAGAAAGAGCAAGCTCTGTAACATCACTGGCAAATGCACCCCTACGGCAGACATATCCCCGCCAATTGTCCAGAGTGACGGCTTCTTGATTAATGGTAGCTGCTGCTGCAGAAGAAATTCTGCCACCGATTCCACCGGTGCAGGTGGCAACGTCAGTAAATTGCCCCCGGTCCACTTCACCTCCGCTGATCACTTCGCCTTGAATAACTGCCACACTTTCCTTTTCAGCATCAATTAGTTTTTCATTAAGAGATTTTACTATGCTGACCTTGAACCTACCCATGCTGTTGAGTAATTTAGCTAATTCCTGAAGCAGCTGTGATTTAATTCCAAGCTTATCGTTGTTAGCGGTAATCAAATCTTCGCGTATATAAACTTTTTTTAACTCACGGGGCATAGTAATTATGGAAGGCCGTTGCACTTCAAATTGAGAAAGTGTGGGTACAGTACATGCTGAGATCAGGACAATTGCACTTAAATGCAATGTTAAAATGATTACTTGAAATATTAGGGTTTCCCTTTTCATTTTATCTTAAGGCTAATTGACAAGCTTGGAAAATGTTCGTAGAATTTACCCCGGATCATAAATCATAAAACCGAAATATACAATATCATCTAAATGGCGTTTCAGACCATCATACCCAGTGAATCGGGTTATTACGGTGAATACGGGGGCATGTTCATTCCCGAAATATTAAGGACAACTTTTGATGAGCTCATTGTCGCATTTAACGAAGCAAAAGCAGATCCGGAGTTTTGGCGGGGTTTTGAGGATGTTATGCGGAATTATTCATGTCGGCCTACTCCAATCACTACACTGGATAATTTTGCAAATTCCTTGGATGGGAATTTCAAGGTATTTTGCAAACGTGAAGACTTAAATCATACCGGGGCTCACAAAGCAAATAATGTTATCGGCCAGGGGCTGCTTGTTCAGCGTATGGGGAAAAAACGTGTAATTGCTGAAACAGGAGCGGGACAGCATGGTGTAGCCACAGCTACAATGGCCGCAAGAATGGGACTGGAATGCACAATTTACATGGGCTCAGTTGACGTTGAACGCCAAAGACCAAATGTTTTTTGGATGGAACAGCTTGGGTCAGAGGTTGTATCAGTTACCGATGGAACTGCTACTCTGAAAGACGCAATAAATGCTGCCATGAGGGATTGGGCAGAAAGCATGGAAACCACTCACTATGTATTGGGAACAACCTGCGGTCCCCATCCATTTCCTGAAATGGTTGCCTGGTTTCAGTCAATCATCGGCAAGGAGGCACGTCAGCAGATGGTTGACAGTACAGGGAAACTGCCTGACCTGATTTATGCCTGCGTAGGCGGCGGATCAAATGCAAGTGGAATCTTTCTCCCTTTTCTGGATGATGAGTCAGTTGAATTAGTTGGAGTGGAAGCAGGGGGAAGAGGAGTGGAAACGGGTTCACATGCCGCACGCTTTTACGGTGGAAACGTTGGGATAGCTCAAGGATATAAAACATATTTTTTCCAGGACGAAGAAGGCCAAATGCTTCACACTCATTCAATTGCCGCAGGGATGGACTACATTGGAGTAAGCCCGATTTTAAGTCATCTGCATGATGAAAAACGGATCCGATTTACCGCTACTGCAGATGACGCAGTTATTTCTGCAACAAAACACCTGATTCGTACTGAAGGTATAATTCCCGCCCTCGAAAGCAGTCACGCGTTTGCTGCAGTTATTGAAGAAGCTTCTCACATTCCTGAGGGGTCTCAGGTTTTGATTAACCTTTCCGGTCGTGGTGACAAAGATATCTTTAATATAGCTGAGGCTATTGGCGACAAAAAATGGGAGGAATTTTTACGCCAAAAAGCTTCATCAAATCAATGAAAACAACAACTGGAATCTGAATCCGGAATATAGAATGCAACTTACAGAATATCTGCGCAAACGACTTGAAACACGCAAAATTCTCTTGATGACCCATGCCGTTGTTGGTTATCCGTCCTTGGAGGATAACTGGGCAATGCTTGAGGCAATGGGAGAGGCAGATGTGGATGCGGTTGAGTTGCAGATGCCTTTCAGCGAACCGACTGCAGACGGGCCCCTGTTCGTAAAGGCTAACCAGGAGGCACTCAGGAATGGGACAAAATTGCAGGATTATTTCAAATTGATGCAGCGGGCGTCAGAGAGCTTTGAATTTCCTGTTTTAATGATGGGCTATTGCAATACTGCATTTACTATGGGTTTTCAGGTATTTTGTGAAAATGTCAGGAAGCATGGTGGTAAAGGGTTCATAATTCCAGATTTGCCTTTCGAAGAATGTGGACAGCTTTTTGATCACAGTCTTGAGTTTGGTCTTGACCCGATCATGCTCTGTACACCGACAAACAAAGAGGAGCGCCTCAGGAAAATCTGTTCGCATGGAAGAGGTTTTATATACTGTGTTGCCCGTAAAGGAGTAACAGGGGAAAGCACTGTTCTTGAGCAGTCAACAGAAAATTTTTTGATGCAGTGCAGACAATTCACAGATTTACCGCTGGCACTGGGATTCGGTTTGTCTAAACCTGAAGAACTGCACATGCTTCAAGGAAAGGCAGAAATAGCCATCGTTGGTACTGCCCTGCTTAAAACCTGGGAGAATGATGGTAAAGCAGCCTTTCAAAGGCACTTGAATTCGTTAGCAGATGCAAGAGTATAATTTTACTATATGTCCCTGAAAATTACGGAAACTGATATTGAAGCATATCAGAATGATGGTGCAGTATTGATTAAAGGTCTTCTCAATGATCAAGAAGTTTCAGACTTGCGGGAAGGTATTGAGGCAAATATTTCCAATCCCAGCTCAAAATCCAAGATTGCCAGTAATGAAAACGATCCAGGCTGGTTTCTTGAAGATTTCTGCACATGGCAGGAAAATCCGTCATACCAGAGGATAATTTTTCAGAGTTCTGTTCCTGAAGCTGCTGCAAAACTTATGCGCTCAAAGCAGGTGCGCTTATACCATGACCATATGCTGGTAAAGAAAAGGGGAACTGTACAAAGGACTCCCTGGCATCAGGATCAGCCGTATTATAATATTGAAGGGAAGCAGAACATCAGTTTCTGGATACCAGTTGATCCAGTTCCCCTGGAATGGACACTCGAACTGGTGGCAGGCTCCCATAAGGGCCCATGGTACATGCCAAGAAATTTCCTTGAAAATCAGGCAAAATGGTTTCCTGAGGGAAGTCTCAGTGAAATACCAGATATTGACTCAAATACGGAAAAATACCAAGTATTGAAGTGGGTACTCGAGCCGGGAGACGCTGTAGCCTTTCACATGCTGACATTGCACAGCGGTGAAGGTACAGGAACACTTCGACGGGTATTTTCTATAAGGATGTTAGGGGATGACATAATACATGCTCCTCGCAGTTGGGAAACCTCCCCTGATTTCCCTGGTCTCTCAGATCAGCTGCTTGCAGGAAAACCGATGGATCATGAATTATTCCCTCTCGTCTGGCCTGTTAGAGACAGGCTTAATTGAAACTTTCCAACCTTCACGACGCGTAGCCCATGTCAGTCCCTCAAGCTGAAACTCCCATGATGCGTCAATTTAATGCAATTAAACGGGAACATCCGGATAAGCTCCTTTTCTACCGTATGGGAGACTTTTATGAAATGTTTGGGGATGACGCAATAGTGGGCGCAGAGATATTACAAATTGCGCTGACTTCACGTGACAAAAAAAAGAAAAACTCATTACCCATGTGCGGTGTACCTTACAAGGCGTACGAGCAGTATTTAAATAAGTTAACAGCCGCAGGTTACAGGGTAGCAATTTGCGAACAGCTGGAAGATCCTGCAAAAGCAAAGGGACTTGTTAACAGGGATGTAGTGAGAGTGGTCACTCCTGGCACTACCGTTTCTCCACAACTGATTGATCCTGACCGGAACCATTATTTGTTGGCAATAAATGTTGTCTTACGTTCGAAATGCATAGGCATCGCATTTGCCGATCTTTCTACAGGGGAGTTTGAGGTGGCAGAATTTCAACTGGATGAATCTCATCGTTTCTACGACTTCCTGGCTCAGCTTTCACCCCAGGAAGTGATATTGACACAAAGCAGATCAGAAGCCGAATCCATTTTTCTGGAAGAACTTGTTCGACGCATGGCCCAATTGCTTGATAAGGAAAATACCACTGAATTGAAGTCTGCAGCAATTCCGGGACACCGGTCGGGACTTCCGGGTGAACATGTGTTTCCTTCCACTGGTCGATTTAATTTCATTGATCCGTATCATTTTGATTCTGCTGCAACCCAGAGAAGCTTGAAAAAACATTTTCAAACACTGAATCTTTCCGGATTTGGAATTGATGATTTACCGTATGGGATTTCTGCGGCCGGGGCATTATTGCGTTATCTGGAAGATACTCAAAAATGTGATTTGAACCACTTAACTTCCTTGAAAAGACATGCATTTGAAAAAATTATGCTTCTGGATGAGGCCACAGTCGCAAATTTGGAATTGTTTGAAAGTCAGTCCGGAGTCAGAAAACACACACTTTTTCATATTCTCAATCACACCTGTACTCCCATGGGCTCGAGACTTTTCAGGCAGTGGCTGCGTCAGCCGCTGCTGGATGCAGAAGAAATTAATCAGCGGTATGACAGTGTTGAAGAATTTAGAAATAATTTTATGCTCTGTGAAAAATTTCGCCAAAGTCTTGAATTCATTCAGGATCTGCCGAGAATAATGGGTCGAATAACTTTACCAGTAGCGGGTGTAAATGATCTTATTGCACTGCGGGAATCGCTGGAACCGTTGCAGATACTGCCAGTGTATTTTTCTGAATTGAATTCCACTTTGCTCGAGGAAGTTTCAGAAAAATTCGATCCTTTGACTGATTTACTGGATTTGCTGAATCAGAAACTGAAGGAAGTTCCTTCTTTAAAACTGACAGAAGGCGGTTATATAGCGGATGGGGTTTCAGAAGAATTGGATCATCTGCGTGATATTTCCAGAAATTCCAAAGAATATCTTAACCAAATGCTTCAGCGAGAGCGCGAACTTACAGGAATTACTTCATTAAAAATCAGTTACAACAAAGTATTCGGATACTTCCTTGAAGTCAGTAATGCCCATAAATCTTCTGTCCCGGAAAATTACATTCGCAAACAAACTTTAGTCAATGCAGAACGTTACATTACAGCCGACCTGAAAGAATTTGAGGAAAAAATTCTTTCTGCGGAAGAACGTATAGGTGAGCTGGAATATGAACTTTTCCAGCAACTGAAAATTGAGCTTAACTCGAACACATTGCGTGTTCAGAAAACTGCCCAGAATATTGCGGTAGCGGACACACTGGCAGGATTAGCACATGTTGCAGAACATAGTCACTATACTCGTCCAAGCCTGGAATCACTGGATTCCCCGAGGAAATTGTTTCTCAGGGAATGTCGTCATCCTGTAATTGAACGGATTGATTTGGGCGAAGAATTTGTGCCTAATGATTTGGATCTGCAGGATGCAAAGTGCAGAATCATGCTGATAACAGGGCCTAACATGGCGGGAAAGTCCACGTACATGAGACAAGTCGCACTGAATATCCTCATGGCACAATGCGGTTGTTTTGTGGCAGCTTCCAAAGCAGATTTATCTGTGGTGGATCGAATTTTTACACGTGTTGGTGCATCTGATAATCTTACACTTGGTCAAAGCACATTTATGCTTGAAATGAACGAAGCTGCTGCAATTTTAAACAATGCTACTGATCGGAGTCTGATAATACTGGATGAAATTGGGCGGGGCACAAGTACCTTCGATGGGATAAGCATTGCCTGGGCTATTGTTGAGTTTTTACACAAATTGAATGCCCTTACACTTTGTGCGACACATTACCATGAATTGACTGCACTCGCTCAGGAACTTAAAGGAATCGAAAATTTCAGTGTACGTGTAGAGGAAGAAGGAGAGCAAATAGTATTTTTGCGCAAAATTGTTTCGGGTGAATCAGATAAGAGTTATGGTGTGCAAGTAGCAAGGCTGGCAGGATTACCAAAAAGTGTGGTCAAACGGGCGCTTGACGTGATGGAACAGCTGGAAGAGGCATCAATGGTCCGCCATTTGCCTGTACATAAAGATATAACAGAAAAAAAACAAGATTTGTCTGCTGAAATTAGGGAAAAACCAGTCAGTACTCGATATGATTCCGGAGATGCAGATCCCCAGTTATCAATGTTTCCGGAAAAATCACTTTTTCTTGATGAGTTACGTGATCTGAATTTAAATGAAATGACTCCCTTGCAGGCACTGAATTATCTTCATGAATTAACCGACAGGTTAAAAGAATAATGCATGTGAATCATGCAGGAAAAATTGTAAACCTTTAGCGTATTCCTGAAAATGCGAATTGCAGTATATCCGACTAGCGCAAATCCACCAACTTATGGTCATGCGGATATTTTAGTAAGGACTGCCAGGCAGTTTGATCATGTTTATTGGTCTGCAGCAATGAATACTGAAAAAAAGTATATCTTTGATGCAGAGGTACGCAAGCGTATGATGAATAAATACGTGCAGCACTATGATCTGAAAAATGTTACCGTTGAGTCCTTTACTGGATCAACGATTCGTTACGTGCAGGAACGGAACGCAAAAACAATCGTAAAAGGTTTACGAAGTTTGGAGGATTTCCAGGGCGAATTTCAGCAGGCTGTAGGCAATAAAGGTATTGATCCTGAAATTGAAACCTTTTGCCTGTTTGGAAAACCGGACCTTTTTGCGATAAATTCCACTCTTGTTCGCGAGCTGGCATATCTAGGGGAGTCAATCGAAGCCTATGTTTTGCCATCCGTGGCAGAAATAGTGAAGAATATTATCCAAAAATATTCCAACTCATAATCCGCTACAGTCAGTAAAATGGGTTTTAACAAGCTGCGCATAGATTATCTTTTTTTTGGTGTAACAGGTATTTTTTTGATGATGTCAGTATGCACCGCCGATTTTCAAGATCCAACCGTTTTTAATCAGCTGTATCCCTCTAATGGAATAAACAACTGGACCGGATTGATAGGTGCAATAATCGGCGGATCATTGCTGGAAGTATTTGGACCGTCTGCTTTGCTTCTTGCATGGTTATTTATAAGGATCAATTTGCATCATCCTCGCAGAATTTCAAGATTGTCCGGTGCGTATTATGCGTTTGTACTTGTGTTTCTGCTTTCGATTGTTCATGAAATTATCTTAAGAAACCATTTCATAGATTCAGCTGATTTAAATTATATTTGGCAAAATGGTTATGCAGGCAAATTGGCATTGGGCTGGATTGAGTCCTCCGCATATCCGGTCTTATATTTAGCCGGTGTAATTGGAATGTTCATTTTGTCTTTTTTGCGCATGTTTCATGTTCTTTCACCACTGTCTTTCATTTCAGGATTCTTTTCCATATTGTATAATCTGCTTTCCTTTATAGCTGGTAAAATCAGCCGCCCTCCCGCACAGACTTTCCTCCCTCCAGGCAATTAACTGATTTTAAGCATAATTTGCGTATTGAAGAATACCCTGCTTCTTAAAGATAATATTCGAACAGGCAAAACAGTATTTAAAATTTAATCCGTAAAGAAGAATCTTGATAATTTGGCAGAATCAGGAAATACTTGAATCACTGTACAAATTATTGAAAAATTAAATGCCTGAAATAAATTGAAGTAATTGAATTACTGAAAGAATTATGAAGATAAAAATATTTTACTGTGTTGTCTGAAACTTTGAGCCACGCGCAGCCGGTCTGGCAGCGGAATTAAAAAAGGCTATTGGGCTAGACTCAGAACTTGTCTCTGGAAAAAGGGGGGATTTTGAAGTGACAGTTGATGGGGAAAAAGTTTTTTCCAAGCAGAAACTGTCCAGGTTTCCTGAGCCCGGGGAAGTTTTAAAAATGATCAAGAAGTGACTTTTAAGAAAGAAGATACCCACTTGGGATGCATGACAGTTTCATGAGCGAAGCTGTCGCTAAATCTCTTTCAGTATATTTTTCAGTGGGTTTAATGGATTTGAGGTTTGACAGTTATTTTTAAACAACCTGACCTCATTTCTCAAACAAGGGTATCTTAGAAATCGGCCTTGAGTGCCGCACGAATTTCCCGTTTCAGATCTTTATTGCGCTGTTTTGCTGCAGCTTCACGCTTGAGACGTTTTGCCAGAGATGGCTTGCAGTGGAATTTCCGTTTTTTAATCTCCTTAAAAAGACCCTCCCGGATCAGAGTGCGCTTGAGCTGCATCATCGACCTTCCTACGTTGCCGTCGCGTACTTCAACTTTTATTGGCATGAAAAACCTGTATATGTAATAAAAATTATTCTAAAACCTCCATGATCTCACTAAATCTTAATAATTGCAATTCTTTACGTTATTATTCAGTTTTTTCTTCTGGAACAGGAAGAGCGGCCCTTTTTTTCAGTTCAAGCAATTCTATTTCCATATCAGGTGATTCATGCTCCAACTCCTTAAATTTTTTTTCTAAGCTTTCCTGATCAGATTCCATGCTGATTTCTTGGTAAGCTTCTGCCCGTGCCTGCAGGTTTTCCACCTTTTCTTCTGCACGTTCAATTGTGTCCATGATGCCGGATGTATCTCCAAGGCCTTCAATAGTTTTATATATATTTTCCTGAGCTTCAGCCTGTTTTTGCTTTACCGATAGAAGTCCCTGCTTGCGTTTGATTTCATCAATTTTATCTTCCATTGTCTGATAGCTCTCCTTGAGAGAATCAGCGTTGTTCTGATGCATTTCCAGTTGTTTTTCAAAATCCAGGGCCCTTCGGAGATGCTCATTTTTACGCGTTAGTGCCTCCTTGGCTAAATCATCTTTTTCATTTTGTACAGCAAGAATTGC
>CEPV01010363.1_pt1 | contig 12156 bp, 10 predicted proteins | sample 530451 | NCBI WGS metagenome assembly CEPV01 (sample SAMEA2620097, study PRJEB7988) | marine metagenome | isolation source: saline water (ENVO:00002010), including | reverse complement strand
GGGACCTACCAGCGGTAGCCGAAGCCCACGGTGAAGGTCTGGTCGAGTTCCTCGATATCGTCGGGCGCCCCGGAGTCATATTCGAGTTTCAGTTCGGTATTGACCGTGATCTTGGGGCGCACCGGCATACGGATGCCAATCCGGGTATTGACGAGGATGTCGGTGCTGTCTTCCAGATTCCATACCCCAACCTGGTTGAGGTAACTGTCGGTATTCGGACCCAGATAGTTACTGTGCATATCCATATTCCAGCTGAATGCAAAGTATGTCTGCCTGTCAAGTTCCGTTCGATTCTCCAACACATACGCCAGTCCCGGCTCTGTTGAAAATCTGAACCGGGGTTTGGAGCGCCACTGTTTGCCGTAATAACCGCTCAGCATGACGCGCTGTTTCAGGTGTGCAAATTCGTCTGCCTCGTAGTAAAGGTTGCCGCCGGCGTAGATCGTGTCACTGAGAAAGCGGTCAGATTTGACGATCACGGTATGGTCGTCGGAGGTTGTGTCCTCATTGAGCTTGTCCAGTTCACCACTGGCACGCAGCGTATAGCGGACATCGGTTCGCCTCCAGACAGAGTCCAGCTCCATGTCCAGCTCGTTCTTATCGGTATTTCCAGACTGGATCTCGAGGGCGAGGATCAACGTGCCTGTCCAGTGGTAGCCCTCACCCAGCATCCAGGGCTCGGGGTTGATCGTGTCGATATCGGCGAGCGAGTACATCATTGGTCCGTCCTGGGTGGTGATTGCCAGAGGCTCCCGGCTCATCGTTACCCTGGGCAGACGGATCACGCGCCCATCGTTGAACTTAAAGACCACCGCGTGGTGCGAAGCAAGTTCGACAACCTTCGCAATGGCGATCGACAGGCTGCCGGCATCTTCGGATCTGAAACGGATCATGCCAGGAGTACCGCTCAGCAACTCTCCGGAGAGGACTGAGCCATCGCTCAGTTTGAGCGTGTCGGGCAATGTCGAGGTTGATGTTTCGGCCAGAAGCGCTGAACTGGAAAACACCGAAACTGCAAGCACAACACCGCGTGCGATAGTTTTTAAAGAAAGTGGGCTGAACATAAGGGTCCGGGCGAATCCAGTCAGGGGAAGCGTTTGCGCGAGATTATAGGGACCGCTGAATACTAATTGAAACTCGGGCCCCAAGGATTCCGCGAACACGGTTCACCTCTTTGCGGGACCGCATCCAGACCAGGTGGCTGCAGCAGCGGCAGTCGGAAGCGCCGAACCCGGCAAGTGGGATGACCGTATCCTGATGCGAAAGCAGAGTTCGAGCCCAGATGTGCTCAAGGTCACGACCTTCGCATCGGTACCAGATTTCAGCCACCGCGCACTGTGCCACTAGGGTGTCGATATGCCAGTGCTTTGTTTTGTCTGCCCGCAAGTGCCGGCGAAGGCGCGCACCGAGACCGCCTGGACCGAAGGCTGATCCTACGTAAAGGTACCAGCCCCGATGCAGCGGCATTGGGCCCAGTACCCCGATCGGGATGCATGATCGCCTTAAGCACCGCATGACCAGTATGTAGGTGCCCGGTGTCGGCAACGGATCTGGCAGGTCGTTGCCCGGGACGTCCAGCGGTTGCGACATCGGCTCGGGTATCAGCGCAGATTATGCAGCTCAGCCATCGCTCATGGGACGGGCGCTCAGGCCCTAAGCCCCCGGCTGTACGTCAGGAGATAAAGGCTCAGCGCGAAAAAACAGACAATGAAAAAAACGATCATGCCGTAGGAGAAAGCCAGGCCGACATCGCTGATGCCCAAAAAGCCGTAGCGAAACGCGTTTACCATATAGAGGATGGGGTTCACCTTGGAGACCTGCTGCCAGAACTCGCCCAGCAGGTGGATCGAGTAAAACACGCCGCCGAGATAGGTGAGCGGCAGCAGTACGAAGGTGGGCACAATCGACACGTCGTCGAAGGTCTTGGCAAAGATGGCGTTGATAAAGCCGCCGAGCGAGAACAGGATCGCCGTCAGGATCACCACGCTGGCCAATATTCCGAGGCTGTAGATATTCAGATCGGTGAACAAAAGCGATATCCCGGTCACGATCAGTCCCACCAGGATGCCCCGCGCGACGCCCCCGGTCACGTAGGCCAGCAGGATGATACTGTTCGGGGTCGGTGAGACCAGCAGTTCTTCAATGGATTTGCCCCACTTGGCGCCGAAGAAGGAGCCCACGACATTCTGGTAACTGGCGTTGATCACTGCCATCAGGATCAGCCCCGGAACCAGAAAATCCATGTAGTCAAAACCATCCATCTGGCCGATCCGTTTGCCGATCAGGCTGCCGAATATCACGAAGTACAGCAGGGTCGAGATCGCCGGCGGTACCAGTGTCTGTTGCCAGATACGCATAAAGCGCGTGACCTCTTTGATCACGATTGTTGCGTAGGCGATCCATTGCTCGCGAGGCGTCATTTGTCCCCCGCTGGGGCCTGGCCCACGAGATTGATGAACAACTCTTCGAGCCGGTTGGCCTTGTTGCGCATACTCCGTACCCGAATGGCGTTGGCCGACAGCACATCATAGAAATGGTTGAGGTTGTCTTCCCGGTTGATGTCGATCTCGAGTGTTGTCGGATCGATGAGCCTGGCGCTGCCGTCGAGGGCAGGCGGCAGGCTCTCAAGATGGTTTTCAAGATCGAGTACATAGGTTTCGAGGTTGAGCTGTCGAAGCAGGCCGCGCATGGAGGTGTTCTCGATCAGCGCACCCCGGTCAATAATGCCGATATTGCGGCACAGGTGTTCGGCTTCTTCGAGGTAGTGCGTTGTCAGAATGATGGTGGTACCCGCGCGGTTGATCTGCCGAAGAAAGCCCCACATCGAGCGGCGGATTTCGATATCCACGCCGGCAGTGGGCTCGTCGAGTATCAGCAGGCGCGGTTCGTGAACCAGGGCGCGTGCGATCATCAGCCGGCGTTTCATCCCACCCGAGAGTTGGCCTGCCTGTTCATCGCGTTTGTCCCAAAGGCCAAGCAGGGTCAGGTATTTCTCGGTCTGCGACAGGGCAGTGCTTCGATCAATACCGTAATAACCTGCCTGGTTACGCACAATCTGAAGCGGCGTCTCGAAGATATTGAAATTGAATTCCTGGGGTACCACACCCAGAAAGGATTTCGCCTCGGGGAAATTGGCGTCGATATCAACGCCGAATACCTCAACCCGCCCCGAAGTCTTGATCACCAAAGACCCCAGTATCCCGATGACCGTGGACTTGCCGGCACCGTTGGGGCCGAGCAGGGCGTAGAAATCCCCCGTCGGCACGGCGAGGTCAACGCCCTTGAGCGCGGTGACGCCATTGCCGTAGGTCTTGGTTAACTGGGTTGTTTTAAGAGCGTATTCCACGCGCGCATCGGAAGAATAAGATACAACTTAATGAAGTGATAAGATGGCGCCCGCGGGCGGAATTTTCAAGAGCGCCCAGCCGTTATTGGCGCAGCACGCACTTCTGGTAGAGGTCTTTCAGTCTGCCGTCCGGGTCATACCGTGCCTTAAGCGAGCGGTAGAGATCTCCGCCGTATTGTTCATCAAATGCTTCTTTGCTGTAGAAACTTTCTGAATACAGCGATTTGATGCCGCCCAGTTCTGCCACCTCATCTTCGATAAGGCGGTTGAAATGCCCCCGGGGATAGTTTTGCCGGCTGCGCACCCCGTCCCAGAAACCGAAATTGATATACAGCGTGTCATCGCGCATGGGAAACAGCGGGTATTCACCCCGGCTCCGGTCGTGCCGGGCGGGGCAGACCCAGACTGGCCGAATCCCGATCTCGCGCTCAAAAAAATCAATAAACGCCGCTGCGTTTTCCAGTGGGATATCGACGTCCTGAATCACCGACTCGCGATGGACGCCGCTTAAGGCATTCAGCCGGCGGGTCAGTCCGACCCGGCTGTTCCAGCGCATCACCTTCTGGTAGGTGACCGAGTTCAGCCGCTTACGGCCCAGAAAACGGCGCATCAGGGGATTCTGCAGATACAGGTTTTTCGAGCACCAGAACCAGTCGGTATCCCAGCGCCAGAGGTAGTCCCGTACGGTCAGGTAATCCTCACTGCGCTCGCGAATCGAGCGGTAGAAAATCTTAAGATAAGTGTAGTCACTGGTATAGGGCGCCTGGTCGCAGAATTCCCCCAGCACCAGGTAGTGCTCACCCGGCGAGAACACGACGCCGTCGACAAAGTCATAGGGTCCGCTACAAGCGGCTTCGAGCCGGGAGAAAAGTTCCTCACGGCTTGAAAAGCGCAGGTGCGTCAGTCGCACATAGGGCTTAACCGGGACGCCTTCGATCTTAAGGCGCAGGATATACCCCAGCGTACCGTAGGAGTTGGCGAGGCCATAAAAGAGGTCCCGGTGTTCATTATCGGGCGTGCAGCAGATGATCTCACCGCTGCCCAGCAGGACATCCATTTCCAGGACCGTTTCGTGCGGCAGACCGAAGCGAAACGAGGACGATTCAATGCCAATGCCGCCCACCGCACCGCCGATGGTGATGGATTTAAGCTGCGGCACGACTGCCGGCATCAGGCTGTGGGTCAGTGCGGCGTCGGTCAGTGCCTCGTAGGTCACCATCCCCTCGGTTTCAATAATGCGGGTTTCGGAGTCCACCGAGAGCACATGCTGAAAGCCGCTGACATCAAGCGTGGTGTCCTGAGCCTGCCGCTCGCGAAACAGGTTGGATGTCGTTTTGCCAAGGCGAATATCACCACCGCGCTGAAGCCGCAGGCTTTCAGCGAGGCGGTCCCGGCGTTCGGGGTAACTCATGCTGGGCGGCAGTTTCAGTAGCCGACGGTCTGGCCATCTTTGCGGGGGTCGGAACCCCCCGTATAGCCGTGCCCTGTCCGCATGATGACCTGGCCGCCGCCGAAAAGCCCCGGCTTCTCATGGGGCAGGAGGCGATGACCCCGTTGAGCCAATTCTTCACCGAGATGATCCAGGCCGCTTTCGAGCGTTACGGGAAAGTCCTCGTGAACGTGCCAGCGCGGCGCATCCAGCGCCTGCTGCGGTGAGCAACCGTGGTGAATAATGGCATTCAGGACCTGTACCTGGCCCTGCGGCTGATGGTGTGCACCCATCACACCAAAGGCCATGAACGGATGCTGATCGCGGGTCGCAAAGGCGGGGATAATCGTGTGATAAGGCCTTTTTCGACCCCCGACCTGATTGGGGTGTCCGGCCTGGGTCACGAAACCCGCGCCACGGTTGTGCATGGTAATGCCGGTGTCAGGTACTACCATGCCGGAACCGAAATTATCGTAATGCGACTGGATCATCGATACCATCATCCCGCTGGCATCAGCCGTTGCGAGGTAGACCGTCCCTTTGTCGGGTTGGATCTCGACGTCGGGTGCACTGGCCCGGTCGACGCTGATCTTCGCGGCGCAACGGGCGAGAAAAGCATCATCCAGAAGGGCATCGGTCGATACCGTCATGGCAGCAGGATCGGCAACATGGCGGTGCGCGACAAAAAAGGCCGTCTTGATGGCTTCGATCTGCAAATGCACGCTGTCTGCCGAGAGCATCTCGTGGCCTTCGATCTCAAGATGGCGCAGGATGCCGAGCGCTATCAGGGTGACGATACCCTGCCCATTGGGCGGGATTTCATGTACGGTCAGTCCGGCGTAATCCAGCGCGAGACACTCGGTCCAGAAGCCTTCATGGCTGGCAAGATCGTCCAAAGTCATCACGCCGTTGTGCCGGGCGCAATCGGCCGCGATCTTCTGCGCCAGATCGCCGCGGTAAAAACTTTCCCCCCTGGAAGCGCTGATCTCTTTGAGTGTGTCTGCCATCGCCGGACATTGGAAATGCTCACCTTCTTTGGGTGCCTGTCCGGCATGGGTAAAGGTGTCGCGGAAGCCGTCGTGTTGTACAAACTGCCCAACCGTTCGGTTCCAGTCCTGGGCCAGCACCGGGGAGACCGGATAGCCGTCCCGCGCATAGCCGATCGCACTGCTAAAGAGTTGATCAAACGGCAGGGAGCCAAAGCGTTTCCAGAGCTGCACCCAGGTATCGACCGCACCGGGTACCGTGACGCTGTCCCAGCCGTTTTCCGGAACACTGTCCCGGCCGGCAAAGTATTCGGGTGCCCAGCCGGCAGGAGAGCGGCCGCAGCCGTTAAAGCCATGCAGGCCTGAGGTATCCCCAATGATGGCAAAGGCGTCGCCGCCGATGCTGTTCATGGTGGGCTCGACAACCGTCAGGCAAACCGCAGTGGCGATCGCCGCGTCCACGGCGTTGCCGCCGCGGCGCAGGATCTCCAGACCCGCCTGGGCCGCCAGCGGCTGTGAGGTACTGACCATCTGGCTGGCATAGACCGTGGACCGGCGGGACGGATGCCGATGGTCGCGATCAACTTTTTCAAACATGCTTATGGATACCGGGGTTTTTCAATATGAAAAATGCGATCCAGCGATGGGCGCTGCTGTGGCCTGTCTTTACGATGCTGCTGAAACGGCAGTCTAGCATCGGCCTTTTCCTGAGTTCTGCCGGTGCGCTCAGGAATCGTTCTTACATATGCTATCGAGGTGGTCCAGCAGTGCGTCAAAGTGACCCTTCTCTTTGGCCATGTCCGCGCGCAAGCGGGTACTGCAGTGGGCATCGAGCGGCATATTGAGTGCGTCCCAGTGGTAGCGGACCGGCTCACCTGGGGAGACCTCGCCGATCAGGATTCTGGCGGTTCTTTCGCCGGGATTATCGAACCAGCCCACGGCCCCCTGGCTCCTGACAATATCCAGATGGGCCAAACCCTCTCCGGCAATATAAGTGTGCAGGCCCTGATCATCGCGCTCGCCGCTGTTGTGAATATGGCCGTTGATGATGGTGCGCGCACCGATCTGCAACAGCTGCTCGCGCAGCCATTCTCCCTCGCCAAAGTTCTCGATGCTGTGATCAGAGGGTCGTTCTTCAATGGGGCGCAGGTCCACAATCGGCCGGTGACTGAAGATGACGTAGTCACGGATGCCGGGGTTGTCCTCCAGCGGCGGAAGCTGCCGTAGAAGTGCACCGCGCATTCCGCCGGACCAGGGGATGGTGTCTGCCGCGGTATCGAGATTCACAAACTGTATGCCGCCCAGGCGGAACGTCGAGTTGCGTGGGCCGACGCCGCGCTCGAACCAGTGCATCAGATTCTGATCGAAGCCCCAGGCAATGTCGTGATTGCCAAACGCAGCGTAGACCGGGAGCGGACTGCGTGAGAGGTTGCGGATGACGTTGAGATCATCACCCGGCTGGTAGTAAAGGTCACCCAGCAGCAGCAGAAACTGTGCGCCGAGTTGCTGGGTCCGCTGCAGTGCCCAGGCGAGCTCGCGGCCGCCGCCAGTATCACCGATGGCGGCGAACCGGTAACTGTCGGCGAACGGCACCTGCCAGTGCAGTCTGAGCATGGTGTTCGGCCCTGCCTCGCCAAGCACCGTCCGCTTCAGGCCATCGCGAGATGCTTCCCGGATTTGCCCGCTGCCCGCACGGCTCAGCACAGCCTGGGGATGAACGTTATCGAGGGTCACCTGGAATGCGCCCTGGACACGCAGTACGGGCTCTGGCGTGAATGCCCGCCAGGAAAGAGACGGCCCTTCAACCCCGGTAAAAAATGCGCCGTCCGCCCTGACTGAAAAATGATCTTCAGGATGCCGGGCCTGATGTTCTACGTGGCGGGGCTCTGCCATCAGCGGCACCCGCAGTCCACGCATCGCGAGCGCGTTGATGCCGACCCCGGCACCCACCAGTGTGAGCGCACCGAGAAACTGGCGGCGGGAAGACGGCTTGCTCATGAACCTTTGTCTGAAACGATAACTTTGCGCGAACAGTGCAGGTGGCGGTGAGCAGCCCCGAACCCGGCAGGTCGGGCCCTCGATAATGGACTACGTAGAGCCGTGTTTACTGCCGATCAACGCACGGGATTCTAGCACGCGAACCGGCGCTGGCCGGTGAACTGATCTGCCGTTGAACCCGTTTAATCCGCTTCAGAGTCCCGGATCAGTTTGGTCAGGGTATCGGGGTCGAATATCGTCAGGCACTGGCGCGTTGCCTCGATGAGACCGCCCTGCTTCAGCTGGTTGAGCGTTCGTGTGACGCTCTCGCGCGTCGTGTTGGTCCGGCTCGCGAGATCGGCGTGGGTCGGCGGCGGTGTGATCTGAACCGCCCCGTCACTGGCGGGATGCATGCCCGCCAGGTGGAGCAGTTCGGCATGGATCCGGTTGCTGGTATTGAGCGTACTGAACTCGAAGACCTTTTCATCGGTCCGCCGTAGACGGCCCGCAAGCTCGATCATCAGCGCCCGCATCACCTGCGGGTGTGTGTCGAGAAAATCATTGAACAGGTCTGCCGCCAGCAAGGCCAGCAGGCTCTCCTCGAGCGTGACCACAAAACTGGAGCGCGGCCGACCGTCGAGTGCTGAGAGTTCGCCAAAGATATCGCCCGTGACGAGTTCGGCAAAGGTAATCTCCTTGCCCCCATCAGAGAAGGTTTTGGCGGTGACCCGTCCACTGCAGATGAAGTACACCTTGTCACAGGGTGTACCCTGGGCGAGGATCTCGCTCGCTGCCTCATAGCGTGACCAACTGCACTGTTCAGCGAGCGCTGTCAGCTGGTCTTCCTCTAAAGAAGTGAAGATCCGAACCTGCCCCAGGGCGGTGACACTGACTTTGCCAGCCGGTTGCTTCGCCATTCTGGACGACTCCGTGACACACCTGCTGTCTACCTTAACCGATTACGCGGCCTTGGGCGACAGGAGTCTGCGCCGAGGTTATATAGATGCGGGTTTTGCTGCAAAGCCGCTATGATCAGGGCGCATGGAGGCGAGATTACCCAGCCGGATTGTCTGTTTGGCCGGGGAGACGACCGGGACGCTTTCGAGAGTCTCCAGCCCGGCCCGGCTGCGCTCAGCGACGGTCTCTTGCGGTTGTGCACCATTGGCTGTGCACCATTATTGACAAGTGCCACGCAGCGCAAGACCTGCCCGCGCATGATCCGGGGCAGGATGTTACTGGCTGAGCCCAGCGTCGTTCCAGACCTCAAAATCCATTGCCGCCTTGATCAGCGAACGCGTGTAGTCGTTTTCGGGAGCGGCGAAAACCCGGTCCGCCTCACCCTGTTCAACCACCCGGCCTGAGCGCATGACGATGATCTCGTCGGCCAGGGCACGTACCACGCGCAGGTCATGACTGATGAAAAGATAGCTCAGTCCGTGTGTTTGCTGCAGCCGTAACAGCAGGTCAATCATCTGCGACTGGACCGCCCGGTCCAGAGCAGAAGTTGGCTCATCGAGGACAATCAGCGCCGGCTTCAGGATCAGCGCCCGGGCAAGGGCGATCCGCTGGCGTTGTCCGCCGGAGAACTCGTGCGGGTAGCGCAGCCGCGCATCCGCCTCCAGGCCGACTTCCGTAAGGGCCTCGATGACCTGCGATTCCTGTTGCTGCCCCTTCGCAATTCCATGTGCTGCCAGTCCCTCAGCGATGATGTCGCCGACACTCATCCGCGGGCTGAGACTGCCGTAAGGGTCCTGGAAAACAATCTGCATCTGGCGGCGCAGGCCCTTGAGGGCGTTGCGGCGCAGGCCGTCGATGCGCTGGTCTTTAAACGAGATTGTCCCGCGGCTTTTCGTGAGTCGCAGCAGCGCCAGCGCCAGCGTGGTTTTGCCCGAGCCGCTCTCGCCGACGACACCCACGGTGCGGCCAGGATGCAGTGTCAGGCTGACCCCATCCACGGCTTTGACCTGACCGACAATGCGCCGCAGGATGCCCCGGCGCACCGCGAACCAGACCCCGAGCTGCTGTGCTTCAACAAGCGCCTTGCCTGACTTTTGGCTTACGGTGCGCCGGGCTTTGGGCTCGGCCTCGATGAGTGTCCGGGTGTATTTCTCCGAGGGCGATGCAAAAATCCGGGTCGTGGTTCCGGATTCCACGATCATCCCGCCCTGCATGACATAAACGCGGTCCGCGGTTTTTCGCACAACGCCGAGATCATGGGTGATCAGCAGCAGGGCCATATCGAGTTCTTGGCACAGTTCATCGAGTAATGCCAGGATCTGCGCCTGCGTGGTGACGTCGACAGCCGTCGTCGGCTCATCGGCGATCAGCAGACGGGGTTCGTTGGCGAGTGCCATGGCAATCATGACCCGCTGCCGCTGGCCGCCCGAGAGCTGGTGCGGCCAGGATTTGAGCTGGCGCTCGGGGTCGCGGATGCGCACCTGCAGCAGCAGCTGCAGCGCCCGCTGCCGGGCGTCGTGCTGTTTCAGTTTTTTGTGCAGGGTCAGCGTCTCACAGATCTGTTTCTCAATGGTGTGCAGCGGATTCAAAGACATCATCGGCTCCTGGAAAATCATGCCGATGCGGTCGCCGCGCACACGCCGCAGCACGCTCTCGCCCGCGCCCAGCAGCTGTTCCCCTTCGAAGCAGATACTGCCGCCTGGATGACTGGCGCGGGGATAGGGCAATAGTCCCAATATCGACATGGCCGTCACCGACTTGCCGGATCCTGATTCGCCCACGAGGGCGACCCGCTCGCCGGGGTCAATATGCAAAGAGACATCCTGAACGGCATCGATATGGCCTGCGGGCATGGCGAAGCGTACCGACAGACCCCGAATATCCAGCAGCCGACTCGTTGTTGGGTTCCCGTCCATCATGAATCCAGCGTCCTGCGCGGGTCGAAGGCATCGCGGACCGCCTCGCCGACAAAGATCAGCAGGCTCAGCATCAGACCGATGACGAAAAAGCCGGTGAAGCCGAGCCACGGCGCCTGCAGGTTGGCTTTCCCCTGCGCGAGCAGTTCGCCCAGTGATGCGGATCCGGGCGGCAGGCCGATCCCGAGAAAATCCAGCGAGGTCAGGATCGTGACCGAGCCTGCCAGGGTGAACGGCATAAAGGTGATGGTCGCCACCATCGCGTTCGGCAGCAGGTGGCGGAACATGATCACCGTGTTGCTGACGCCGAGCGCCTGGGCGGCCCGGACATACTCGAAGTTGCGCGCACGCAGGAATTCCGCGCGCACCACGCCAACAAAACCGATCCAGGAAAAGAGCAGCAACAGACCCAGCAGCCACCAGAAATTGGGTTCAACCACACTCGCGAGGATGATCAGCAGGTACAGCGTCGGCAGCCCCGACCAGACTTCGATAAAGCGCTGCGCCAAAAGGTCGGTCCAGCCGCCGAAGTAGCCCTGCAGCGCGCCGGCGGCAACGCCGACCACCGCGCTGATGATGGTCAGCGTGAAGCCGAACAGCACTGATATCCGAAAGCCGTAGATCGCCCGGGCCAGCACATCGCGGGCCTGGTCGTCGGTGCCGAGCCAGTGCTGCCGATCGGGCGGGGCCGGCGCGGGGACCGGAAGATCCCAGGCCACCGTCTGGTGGTGATAGCGGATCGGCGGCCACAGCATCCAGCCTTCGGCATCGATGAGCTCTGCCAGGAAGGGGTTGCGGTAATCCGCCTCGGTGAGAAAGTCGCCGCCAAAGGTGGTCTCGGGGTAGGCCTTGAAGATCGGCATGTAGACCTCGCCGCGGTACACCACGACAAAGGGTTTGTCGTTGGCGACAAACTCGGCGAACAGTGATACGGTAAAGAGGACCAGAAAAATCCACATCGACCACCAGCCGCGGCGGTTCGCCCGGAAGTTATGCAGCCGGCGCCGGGTCAGGGGACTGAGTCCTTGGCCGCCCACCTAGGTCTCCCGGCTTTCAAAATCGATCCGCGGATCGACGAGGGTATAGGTGAGATCCCCCAGCAGGCTCATCACCAGGCCCAGCAGCGAGAAGAAAAACAGCGTACCGAACATCACCGGGTAATCCCGGGCAAAGGCCGCCTCGAAGCCGAGCAGGCCAAGGCCGTCCAGCGAGAAAATGATTTCTATCAGCAGCGAGCCGGTGAAGAGGATGCCGATGAAGGCGCTGGGAAAGCCGGCAATGACGATCAGCATGGCGTTGCGAAAGACATGGCCGTAGAGCACCCGTCGTTCGCTTAAGCCCTTGGCCCGCGCGGTCAGCACATACTGCTGGTTGATCTGGTCGAGAAAGGAATTCTTGGTCAGCATGGTGAGCGTGGCAAAGCCGCCGATGGTCATCGCCAGCACCGGCAGTGCGATATGCCAGAAGTAATCCAGGATTCTTGATGGCCAGGACAGCGTTTCCCAGTTTTCCGATGTCAGTCCGGCGAGCGGGAACCAGTCGAGA
>CEPV01017103.1_pt1 | contig 12160 bp, 13 predicted proteins | sample 530451 | NCBI WGS metagenome assembly CEPV01 (sample SAMEA2620097, study PRJEB7988) | marine metagenome | isolation source: saline water (ENVO:00002010), including | reverse complement strand
TGGTTGTAGTTGGTAATCTGCTTTTCGACTTTGATTACAGCCTCATGAGTAGTGTCTGGAAGGTCCCTGATCAGCCTTTCCGAAATCTGGCCCTGGAAACCATGGAGGAACGAGTGGGGACACTTAACAAATTGGGCTGTGACTATACTCTGGAATCCCTAGAATCGCATCTGGCCGAAGCATTCGCTGAAAGCCTCGAGCGTCCTCTTCGTGAGCAGCAGCTTAAAAGTGAAGAAATCCAGGCCGGAAGAAATACCGCAAGTGATCTTGCATCCCGTGAATTTCTCTCACTGCACCATCCTGTGGTATCAGTAAAACCAATGAAATCTCTTAAAATATCTGCAGATGTTTTCATTCACCACATTCACTTCCGATTCGAAGATCAGGAAGTGGATGTATCCGTGCGTGCAGATAAAGGTATTGTCACAGATTTACAGACCGATTTCCCAAGAAAAACTAAGATAAGGAAACTTCTGATAGGGACTCCGTTGTCAGACTGGACCTGAGGAAGGACTTAAAAAACAACCGGTCCGGCTTACAAATTATCACTTGGACAAAGGGGGCTTGGTTGTGGAAGCACTTTTGCATCAGTCACAGCAATTAAGCACTAAAACTGTTCATCTGATTGAATAGATTATTCAGTATCTAAGTGCCACGACCTCTAAAATTCCCGAAAATTGTAGGACCTTTTTAGGCAAACATTAAAGTTTTACTGATACAATTACTAGAAGACACCGGCTACGTCTGATTTTCAGTCAGCAGTTTTGCCGTATGTTGGAAGGTTAAATCTTGAAGGCAGGTGGGTTTCATAGCATCCTGTAGGTACCGGTCTGTTATTTTTCTGAGTACACTTGACTTTCTGGTTGAATTTTTTCTTGAGTCGAAAATTGGTTGTCTGAATTGCCCGGTAAAGCTTTTTACTCATTGTGAAATGGTGTTTACGATTACATTTGCTTACTTGAAAGTATTCAGTGTAACGTCTGCATTCATTTGCTTCCGGAATTTTTTCATAAACATAGACCCTCTGTCCGGAACAGCCTGACAGAACAATTAAAGCCAGCAATGCTGTTGAGATGGCAAAATTAATTACAGAGTTATATTTCATTTTTTCCTGCTGTAATCTGCGGATAAAGGATTTTTTTCATTCCAGGAATCATAATGAGAGCTGATAATTTAAACGTCATTTTACATAACATGTCACGTAATCCTGCTGACTGGAAACTGGACAAATATCACGCACTGCACAAAAGCGGCGTCAAGATCTGGATCGGCAACGGCTTATACAGCTACCATATTGAAAAACCGGAATATCAGGAATTGGGAATGATTGAGCGTTTCAGGCTTCATAAACAAATAAAACTGCTTACTGAAAATAACAGCAGTCTATCCTGAATAGCTAGGAAGAACTCAAATCCGGCGCAATTCCATCCGGACGGCTAAGTCTTCTTTTCCGCATAATCAAGGCAGATTATTTTCCGGCGGCACACCTGAAACCTACATCGTTAAAGGTACTTGTAGGCAGTGCATCCCGTCGCATGGCACTGCGTAAATATTCTGCAGGATCACTCCATGAGCCTCCTCTCATTACCCGGTATTTCCCCATTTCAGGACCCTGTGGGTTTGAGGCATTGTTGCTGTGATATACACTAAACCAGTCATATACCCATTCCCAGGCATTCCCGTGTATATCAAAAAGGCCATTGGGGTTGCTCATTTTTTGCGCTGTTGTGTGGATCATCCCTCCTGAGTTTTCTCGAAACCATCCGTAATCAGGCAAAAACTCGACACCGCCATCAAATGAATATTTTTCCTCGCCACCTGCCCTTGCAGCCATTTCCCATTCTGCTTCCGAAGCAAGCCGTTTCCCAATGAAGTTGCAGTAGTGCCGTGCCGCATACCAGGAGACATTTGTGACCGGTTTAAGCTCACTCCTCAATTCGGGAATAAGGTCATCCTTCCAGTTTTTCAGATAATTTCCATCGTGATATTTTCGGGGGAAGGTGCTTTTTCGGAGAAATGGATGCTGGGCCATAACCTGTAAATACTGATAATTTGTTATTTCGCATTTATCTATCCAGAACTCGTCCACCTTCACTTGATGAACAGGCCGCTCAGATGGAAGGCCGTCATCACTTCCCATTTTAAATATTCCTGGCTTAATGAGTACCATTCCTGGATGTTCAGTTTTTTTACCTCCGTCTTCTATAAACCCGCATAATGTTTCCAGGTCTTTTTTCTGGATTGTTGAGGCAACTTGTTCTTCAGGGAATAGTTTTTTTTCCAGATTCTGCAACAGGTGTACGTAAGTGTTTAAGATCTCCCGGTTAAAATTGGTAAGACGTTTAATCATCTTGCCTTCATCACGTCCGCATCTGAATTTGTCCTTTAGACAGTTCAGTTTTTGCCTGATCCAGACCCTTATTGAATCCCGCGCCCTCTGTCTTTCTATTTCGTGAAGCAATGCGGGTTCAGAGTTGAGATAAATTTTTTCAAAGAGGGTAGTGTTTGAGATGCTTCTTATTGCAAGCTCCACCAGAGCATCATAATCCTTGCAGAATTTTTTTTGATCTTCCGGGACCTCTATTCCATAAGTTCTTCGCCGGGAACAATCTTTTGTTTCGGCCTTGCGATTTATGCCCAGTTTTTCCGTGAATACACGGAAGCGTAGCTCAGAGATTGTATGCATCAAGGGGTAGCGCTCTCCTTTAAGGGTAAATCCGATGAAGTCTGTAATAGCTGATTGCTGGAATTCCTTGACCATCTTTTGAAAACTCTGTGCTTCAGCCCAGACAAAATGAAAACTCAGCAAAGTAGCCAGCACAATCAGGGTTCCTGCTGACCGACTTCGATTTAAAGGATATTTTATTATTAGTCTTTTCATCTGGTTGATTGTCTTAAAAAAAACTGGAAGCTCAACAGAAACAAAGTAAAATTAAGGGTTGCTGAGTCTTCATTGAAGACAGTTAAAGAGCAAAGCAATCGATATTCCATCTCTTGCTGCAATCCATTATGGATTTCATTTTGTACCTATTTTAAACAATAGTAAATTCATGGTTTCACTGGTTTTTGAAAAAACTGGCTGGCTCAATCGTTACTTGTCATATCGGGCCGCAACTCCGTTTGTGCTTTCAGAGCAATACCGAAACCTGGCAGAGGGCAAAAGCGGCGAAGAAATTTTCGATGACTGCCTTTACAAAGAGGTCAAGGAAAATGGAATACTGCTTGGCTGTCCCGTAATTAAAGAATCCTTGGCAGAAATGGCAGAGGAGCTTGATTTTCCACAACAAAGAGGCGGAACCGTTTTGCTTTACCTGGAAACTATGTTTTCTGTTGCCATAATTGAAAATCAAATTCTTACTTCAGCTTCTCATAATCACTCCAAAGACTCGTATCAATTACGCCTTTTGAATATTTTACTGCTGGTTTTAAAATATAATTTTCCGCAGAGCTACTACCGTATACCAAAAGAGGTCCCGCTAACGGAATTACTCGAGCAGAATGAGTCTCTGAACGGAGTATTGACCAAGCTGGAGGAATCACTGATTGATGCTGTGACCCTGCCGGGCTATTCTTCACTTGGGAATCGACAGAATATTTTTGCTTTTTCAAAACTCTATTTTTTCCTGCTTTGGGCAAGGGAAACTACCAGAAATGATTCTTCCACTCCCGGCAAATATATTGAGATGGATAAGCAGCTCAGGCAGGAAATGTTAATTGCTTCTGCAGCACTGATCTGGGCAGATGATTACATTGCAAGTGCTGAACGGCAGGTTTTTGAAAAATACATTGAACAGTCGGGACTGGAAGAATCCATGCAGAATGAACTTGGCAGGCGTATAAGTGAACCGGTAAAAACAGCAGATGTTAAATGTTCTTTTACACAGGCAAGCATCAGCAGATACATGGTTGAACTGCTGATTTTGCTTTCATTCATTGATAACCAGGAAGCGTGGCAGGAACGTGAGCTGATAGAAAATATTTCTCAAAAACTGGGTTTTTCCTCCGATGAACTTGAAGAATTATATTTCACTGTAGCAGAATTTTTTTCTGTTAACAGTGAACGCCTTGAATTCCTGAAAAACAATGCGGCTGCGAAGCAATTACAGGATTACATGAATGACAAGGTATTTATGCTGGTCAAAAAAAATGTGGGGAATATCATGAAGGAGATTGAGGAAACAAAAGAGCTTTCCGAATTGCTTGTTAAAGCAACTACCACAACTCTTACCATGGAAGAAAAACAGAAGGTACAGGATCAGTTAATGGATATTGCAAAGACAATTCCGACACTGGCTATTTTCGCTCTTCCAGGTGGAGGAATACTTTTGCCCATCCTTATCAAAGTGTTGCCCTTCAATATTCTTCCAAGTTCATTTCAGGAAGAACCGGCTTTCAATTAAAAATCAATTTGATGGCTACACGATTCTGGTTTGTGGTTTACAATCTGATTTTCCTGCCCCTTCTTTCAGGAGCAGTCAAAATTCTGGCGCCATTCAGTCGGAACATAAAAGACAGTCTGGAAAAAAGAGAAGGTCTGTGGGAACGTCTTGAAAACGCTGTTTCAAACCGGGACTGGCAAAAGCCTTTACTCTGGTTTCATGTTGCCAGCGCAGGTGAATTACTTCAGGCCCAGCCGCTAATTGATCGTTGTTCTGCTCAAGGTTCAGAATGCGTGCTGACCTACAGCTCAGTTAATGCATTTCGCTGGCTGCAACGGCCGGGACAGAAAGAAATGCTTAATTTGCTTGCAGCTGAATTTCTGCCGTTAGACCTGATCTTGAATGTTCGCAGATTGCTGGGGTTGCTGCAGCCGTCTCGCTTGATCTGGGTAAGCTATGATTTGTGGCCGAATCTGGTCTGGGAAGCACACAGGCAGAAAATCCCTCAATCCCTTGTATCCGGAATTGTTCATGCTTCTTCTCTGCGTACGGTAAGCTTTGTCGGACGTTCTTTGTTCCGTACACTTTATAAATGTCTTGAACACATTTTAACTGTTTCTGAAGCAGATCGACAGAGGGTGCTTTCCGCGTTTCCGGAGCATACATATGTTGAGGTAATGGGAGACACACGCTGTGACAGTGTTTTGGAACGCAGAGATAATCTACAAGTTCCGAAACTGCCAGCGGATGCAGAGAATAAGCTGGTATTTATTGCGGGCAGCACATGGCCTCCGGATGAAAAATGCGTGTTCCCCGGACTGAAGGATGCACTTGAAAGCCATCCGGATCTGTTTTTGATTATTGCTCCGCATGAGCCAACAGAAGATCACCTGAGCAATGTGGAAAATTACTTTTCCGGAATTCCAATGTCACGCTGGTCAAATATTTCATCTGACATTGAACAGGTAAGGATTCTGCTGATAGATTCTGTCGGTATTCTGGCCACACTGTATCATCATGCTCAAATGGCCTACGTGGGGGGAGCATTTACAACCGGAGTTCATAATGTCCTGGAACCTACGGTTATGGGTACTACAGTTTCCTTTGGTCCAAAACACAGCAATTCGATGGAAAGTCTTCAAATGCTGGAACAAGGACTTGCAGTATGCGTAAAGAATGCTGGCGAATTTCACAGCTGGTTGTTTAATTTGCTGGGCGACCGGAAGCGTTGCAAGGAATTGGGGAAGCAGTCTCGAGAGTATGTTGAAGGGCAGGCAGGAGCGTCAGAGAGATGTTTCCCTTTACTGGTCTCCTGATCTAAATCTCAGCTGACAAACTTTCAGACTGAATTATGTCATTTGACCAGAACTGGGTGTGAAATTGTACCTAAAGTAAATTGACCATAAAACCATGGGAGTCTTTATTACCTTCGTTTTTCAATTTATGTGGAAGGTCAGTGTGGTAACGCAATGTCTCTCCGGCGCAAACTGTCTTTATATCATCACCAATTGTGACAGTCAGATTCCCGGTACAAAGAGTAATACTTTCCAGGCTTCCCTTTCCATGTGACTCTGATGCCAGTTCAGCGCCGGGTTCCGCATTAAATTCATACCACTGCACTGAAGAAACAGTCTTGAGAGTGCCAAGGATTCTCAAACGAAATCCGTTGTCTTCACTTGTCACTTCCGGAGTGGCATTTCTGCTAAGCTTTTCAAAACTGAATGTGCCGTCATTTGAAGAGAGAACATTTTCAAGGGGACTCTCAAGAGCCCTGGTGATGCGCCAGATTGTGGCTAAAGTCGGGTTGCTACGATCCCGTTCGATCTGAGAGAGAATTGATTTTGACACTCCGGATTTTGCAGCAAGTTGGTCCAGAGTAAAATTTTGCTCCAGTCTCAGACGTTGTATTTCCTGGCCGACTTTTGGTGGAGATTCCATTTCAGTATAACCTGCTTGATTTTCCTGATAATTTGAGACTAACAGATAATTTCTGAAAAGTTTATTCATTAGTTTACACAAGGAAAAGTTTTGACAAAGGAAAACGTCCAAGTGATAATAATCAGTTTTAAACTGGGTCACAAAGGGCACTTTCTTAATGAGTAGAAATCCCATGTCTTGTTTGATGAATTAACCCTAAAAAGTTACAAGCTATGAGTGAAATTACGTTTGATTCGGAAATCGACTGCAGGGGACTGAACTGCCCCATGCCCATCCTCAAAACCAAGAAAGCCGTGGATGGTCTCAGCAGTGGTCAGGTACTGAAAATGCTGGCGACAGATCCGGGATCAGTTAACGATGTACAGTCCTGGTCTAAGCGTACCGAAAACACCTTACTTGACCATTCTGAAGAAGGAGGCGTTTACAGTTTTCTGATTCAGAAAAAGTGATCCTGGCATTCCTTAAATTCTCACATTTAAGGAAGAGAACTCAAAAGGAGATCAAATGGAAGAAAAGCGAGCTAAAAGGATGGCGCTGATTGCGTCAAAGGGGACACTGGACTGGGCCTATCCTCCTTTCATACTGGCCTCGACTGCAGTTGCGATGGAAATGGAAGTCGCGGTGTTTTTCACCTTTTACGGTCTGACATTGCTGAAGAAAAGGATAACCGCCAAGGTAGCTCCGCAAACGAACCCCGCCATGCCCATGAAGATGCCCTTTGGTCCCAAGGGTTTTCAGGAAGTTGAATGGCCCATGCCGAACATGCTGATGGGGAATATGCCCGGATTTGAGACCATGGCCACTTCGTTAATGAAAGAGACTTTTAAGAAAAAGGGAGTCGCTACGATTGAGGAGCTGCGAGAGATCTGCTTAGAGTCCGGAGTAAAGCTGATCGGCTGCCAGATGACCATGGATGTCTTCGGGTTCAGCCAGGACGATTTCGTTGAGGGCGTGGATATCGGAGGGGCGGCGACGTTTCTGGAGTTCGCTGCGGATTCTGACATTCAGCTTTTCATTTAAGGTGGATTTGCTGTTTATTGCCACAACATTAAAATGGAGGGATGATGAGTGATGAAGAAAAAATGACCGTGTTTGTGACTTCCGGTCCTGATACGCCCCAGCGTTGCGCCACACCGTTTTACATGGCAAACATTGCTGCGGCAATGGACAATGAAGCCGAAATGATTTTTCAGATTGACGGTGTACTGCTTATGAAGAAGGGAGTGGCAGAAAACCTGATGGCCAAGGAGGGAGGCAAACCGATCATTGACTTCATCCGTGAAGCCAAAGAGGCAGGAGTAGAGATGCGGGTGTGTTCCGCCGCGTTGCAGCTTCACGAAATGACCGAAGATGATTTGATCGAAGAATGTGACGGAGTAGTCGGTGCAGCCTACATGGTAGATGTCGGCTTGGAAAGCGGGATGGTGCTTAATTACTGAATCTGAGGGTAAACGATGGCTGAAATTAACAACTGCCTGCTTCCAGACGACCTGCAGTACCACGTGGAGTACAACGTTTGGCTGCGGGATAATGGGGATGGAACATTCGATATGGGGATGACTGACATTGCACAGACTATGGCAGGGTCAGTCATACACTGCCGTGCGAAAGCGGTGGGCAAGAATGTCAAAAAAGGGAAAAGTATAGCAACTGTCGAAAGCGGTAAATGGGTCGGTCCGGTAAAAACTCCCCTGACTGGGGAAATCATGACATGCAACCAGGACGTTGAAGCTGATGCCACCATCCTTAATAAAAGTCCCTACAAACAGGGATGGATTGTCAGGCTTAAACCAAGCCTGCTTGAAGAGGAAAAGGGAGACCTTGTTTCAGGAGAAGGTGCTCAGGAAGGCTTTAAGGCCTACATGAGTGAAAAGGAGCTCGGCGAATGTGTACACTGTGAAGGATTTGATGGGTAATACTCAAAATGCAGATTCAAATAAATCCCTCATCTTGTCAGTCTTTACCCATCCGGCCTGCAGTGGTTGCGGTGCCGCAGTGGAAATGGGCTGGGAGTTTGTTCAGGATCTTGAGGGGCTACAATTGAAAACAGTCAAACTGGAAAATCGTGAGGGACTGGAAAGAGCACAGCAATGTGGCATAAAAACTATTCCAACAATGATTATTTACAGGGGAGAGGACGAGTGTGAACGCATGGTGGGTCTTCCAAAAAAGAAGGACCTCGAAGAGTCCCTGAAACGCTATTTAGATTGAAAAAAATGTCGTTTTACTCTGACGCCAAATACACAGATGTACCTTTGGAAACAAAGCAGGCACTTTTTGATGAAGTTAAAGCCGACATGCGCTATGAACACATGCTGTACGGCTGCTACGAATGTGGCATCTGCGTTGCTGCCTGTCCCTCAGCACGCTTCTACGATTTTAGTCCAAGAGTATTCGCACAGGTCATGGCCCGCGAAGACGTCGATACTTTTTATGAACTGCTTAATGACAGTGTCTGGGACTGTTCCCAGTGCTTTTCCTGTACACGTTGTCCAAGGCAGAACAATCCGGGCGGAATAATCACTATAATGCGTGAGGTGGCTGTAAATCACGGCATGCAGTCAGCAAAAGATGCCCTCAAGGCTTACAGCCGCATCATCTACAAGATTATGTCCACCGGGACTCAGGTGGCTCCGGACATGCTGCAACCAGATTTCTTTCCGGACTGGGGTCCTGATGTAAAGCAGGTATCCGATAACCTCGATGTGTGGCGAAGGTGTGTTCCTCCGGAAACGATGCACACTACTGAACTGGCATGGGATGTCAGCGAAAAAACAAGACTAGAGCTCTACATGATCTGGAAGCTCACCGGTAACCTGGAAATGATAGAAAAAATAGATGAGGGAATTTTCATGATCCTTGAAGAGGTCATGGAGGAGCTGCTGGAAGAGAATGGTTACGATATTGACGATTATGAAAACCTACTTGAAGAAGGTGCAGATGATGAATGACTACGAATTACAATTTAAAGGATCTGGAACTGTCTTAAACAAAAGAAAGGAAAATAATGCAACAGACTTCCGCAAATAAAGCATTTACACCGCCCAATGTTTCATCCCGCGAATTCAAAAGGGACAAACCCCCACCAACCGATGATTATCGGGAGAAATTGTTTGAACTCGAAAAGGCTGGTGAACTTGAGGTCCAGAGAGTTCCTGAGCCTTATGTAGAACTGGAGACTAAATACGGCAGGACAAAGAAAATTCCTCACCAGATGACCTGGCACCACAAGTCATGCGGACAATGTGGTCACATTCCGGGGTATTCTACAGCTATTTTCTGGCTTAACCGTAAGCTAGGATTCGACTACCATGATCCTCGCGACCAGACTTCCTGCACAGCATGGAATTATTATGCCTCTTCCACTTCTAACTCGGCTGCGCAGGCAGGCATTGCGGTGCGAAATTTTTCACAGGCCAAAATAGATGGGTACTTCCCTGTCATTCACTGCGGGACAAGTTACGGACATTACAAGGAGACCCGCGAACAGCTGCTGCACTACCCTGTGCTGCGAAGGCAGGTGCGGAAAATCATGGACCGCCTGAAGATGCCCTTTGTGTTCCCGGAAGAAATAGTCCATTACTCGGAATGGGTACATGCGATGCGAGATCGTATTGCGGAGCTGCAAGTACTCGATTTAAGCAATGTCACGGTTACCGTGCATCCCGCATGTCATTACCATAAGCTGGTAGTAGAAGATGCCGTTTACGACCGGGACCTGTTCGATGGCCAACGGACGGCCATCATCAGTGGATTAGTCGATGCGCTGGGAGCCAGGGTGGGAGACTACTCTACATGGCATGACTGCTGCGGCTTCGGGTTCAGGCATATTCTGGTCAGCCGTGACTTTTCACGTTCTTTTGCTACCACAAGAAAAATTGAACGCATGAAGGAGGAGGTAAATCCAGATGTTACCCTGACTCATGACACAGGCTGTGTTACTACACTGGACAAAAGCCAGTTTGCGGCCCAGGCTCATAATCGAAATGTCGGCATTCCTGTGATGTCTGATGCCCAGTTCGCTGCTCTGGCCATGGGAGCACATCCCTACATTATCTGCCAGCTTCACTGGCATGGCGTGGATATGAAACCGCTACTCGAAAAAATGGGAATTGACCATAAAAAAGCATGGGCAGAGTTCGAAGTCCAGGCCGAAAGAATCAAAGCCGGTGAAATAGAATATATAAGCTGGGAGGAAGCAGATGCCTGAAAGTAATGTACTGGTAATTGGAGGAGGTCCTGCAGGACTCGAGGCTGCCAGAGGTGTGGCAGACCTGGGTTATCCTGTGAAACTGGTTGAAAAGGCCGAGCAGCTCGGAGGAATGCCGATCCTTGCTGATTACGCAGCACTGACTCCAAACATGGTGAATGCTGAGGAGGCAATGGGAGAAATGGTACAGCGTATTGAAAACGATGAGCTGATCGATATCTGCACTTCTACTGAGGTGATTGGTGTGTCCGGTTCCTCACCAGAACTGCAGGTAAGCCTGCAAGGTCCGGGAGGTGAGGAAGATATTCAGGCAGGAAGTGTTATCGTGGCAACAGGATTCCAGCATTTTGATCCAGGCAAGGAAACGCAGATGTACGGCTACTACGAATTTGATGATGTAATTACCCTCGTTGATACCGAGAAGATGCTCAAAGCCGGAAAATTCGTGAGACCCTCCACTGGAGAAGCGCCGAAACAGGTTTGTTTTATTCAGTGTGTTGGCAGTCGTGACCGCCAGATCGGTAATCCATGGTGCTCAAAAGTCTGCTGCGGCATCGCCACAAAGGAAGCAATAGAAATTCGACGCTTGCTGCCGGACTGCAGGGTGTTCATCTTCTACATTGACATGCGCATGTATGGGTTCTGGGAAGATGAAATCTACTGGCAAGCCCAGGAGAAATACAAAGTTAACTTCATCCGCGGCATCGTTACCGAGATCACCAAACGCGGTGATCAGGTAGTGGTCAAGGGGGAGGACACGACCATGGGAAGACCGGTAGAAGTGCCTATGGACGTGGTCATTCTTTCTGTGGGAATGGAACCCAGTGAGGGGACCACAAAGATGGCAGAACTGTTTCAACTGCCATCGACCCATGGTTTCATAGAAAGTATCGGTGGAGCTTTAAACACAGTAGTAACAAGCGTACCGGGAATATTTGTAGCGGGTGCTGCAGCCGGTCCGGCTGACCTTGAGGACTCTGTTTCTATGGGAGGGGCAGCAGCGATGAAGGCGGCAGCCTTTCTTCGAAAGGCCAACCTGCTGGTTGCATAATGCTTTTTGATTCGCTGAAACATGAAGAAGTTGTCGATTCCGAATCAGCCCTGGAATTCATGAAGGAAGCCACAAAGCTGGCCAGTTCTGCTGACCTGGAGGACCTTTCCGAGCGGGTTTCGCTCAAGGCGGAATGCTTCAATAAGTATCTGAACCAGACAAGCGTGGAAGAACTTAAGGAGGAACAGTTTGACCGGATCGTTCAATTGATTTTTTCAATAGGACGCAAATCGAAGCGCCTGATTGCTGCCAACGGGTTCGAAAACCTTCGCTTCAGAATCAGTGAACTGCTGCATGGTGATGCACCTGTTGAGGAGCGCTTTAACGGTTTTGTCAAAGATGTTGAAGGTGTTGAGGAAAAAATGCGGATTAACTTTGCCGGAGAACTGCTGCATTTCTCGAAGCCTGAGCGTTACTGGCTCTGGACAAATTGGATCTGGGATCCAGATAACAACACGGGAGCTCTGCCGCTAGTGATCCAGGAAGAGGTGGATTTGTTAGGGGAAACTGAGGGAGAAACATACCTAAGGGTAGGAGGGGCGATGGCTTATGTGCACCAGGTTGGAAAAGAACGAGGTTATG
>CEPV01213627.1_pt1 | contig 12185 bp, 14 predicted proteins | sample 530451 | NCBI WGS metagenome assembly CEPV01 (sample SAMEA2620097, study PRJEB7988) | marine metagenome | isolation source: saline water (ENVO:00002010), including | reverse complement strand
AAAATTTAGATATTAATAAAAATCCAGTATAAGGCGACAAAACGCAAGAACTTGCCAGCGCCAACCAAGATAAGGAAATATTTAATTGGATATTTGAGTAAGCCGGCTACGGCCGTTAAGGGGTCTCCGACAAAAGGAATCCAGGAAAAGATTAAAACCAAAGGTCCGTATTTTTTAAAAACCTTTTCTGCTTTAGCTAATTTCTTTTTTTTAATAAAACGATTAAGTAAATAAATATTACCGGCATAGCCCAGATAGTAATTAATGGTCGCTCCTAAAATAGTGCCTAAGCTGGCAATAATAATAACCGTCCAGGGATTAAAACCTAAAAGCCAAAAACTAAAAGCGGCCGCTTCAGGCAAACCAAAAGGAACCAACGAAGCGCTGATCACGCTAAAAACAAAAAGCCCGGTTAAGCCAAACATACTTACATTATGCCATATTTATAGGTTTTAAAAAAGTTTTCTTAAAAAAGATAATGTGATATAATCAGAAGATGAAAAACGACTTGGAACAAATTGAAAAAAAAGCAGAGCGAAAAGCAAAACAACGAGCCAAGAAAAAGAAACCCAAAATGAAAGTTTCAGGTAAAAGTGTTTTTCAAATCCAAAAAATGCTTAAAAAAAGCAAGTCCAAACCTTGACCAGTTATTCCTTATGTGCTAATCTAATATAACTATTAAACATGAGATTTTTTGCTCAAGTTATCGCCAATGCTCTAGCTATTTTCCTAGCTACCTATTTAATGCCTCAAAGCTTTATCTTTGAAGGCGATATTTTGACATTAATAATTGCTGGATTAATTCTAGGATTAATTAACTTTTTTATCAGGCCAATCTTAATGATCTTGGCTTCCCCGCTGATTGCCTTAAGCTTAGGGCTCTTTATCTTCATTATTAACATCGGTCTTTTATGGCTGCTTCAATATCTGGTTCCAGAATTAACTATTAATGGTTTTTGGGCATATTTCTGGGGTGTCTTGATTATTGGCGCCATTAACATAATTCTGGGAACCAAAAAGAAAAGAAAAGACTAAAATGCAATCTATTTTAACCATAGCTCAAATCGCTATTTCTTTAGCGCTAATTGTCACCATCCTCTTACAAAAACGAGGAGCTGGTGGTTCCTCCATTTTAGGCGGAGGCGGAGGCGGAGGCGGTGGAGCCAGTTATTACACCAAAAGAGGCTTTGAAAAAATTCTTTTTGTCTCTTCAATCATTTTGGCTGGTCTGTTTCTAATCACTGCTTTTCTTAACCTGATTATATAAGAATATCTTTCAGATCAATTTTTGATAAATTCAGAACTGATTTTTTTGTAATCTAATCTTAAAATTATTAAATTGATAAATATTAAATCCATTATTCCCGGAGGCAAATGGCCTAATTGGCGGCAATGGACCCGCTTACTCAAAGTCCTACCTTCTCGTGAACGCTGGCTAACTCGCGGTCTGATTTTAGTTGTCATTATTTCAATTATCCTTTTAATTGTTAATCTTTATCTTGACAAGACTCAAACTGAGCCTCAGCCAGGCGGACAATATACAGAAGGCCTCTTAGGCCAACCGCGCTTCATTAACCCGGCCCTGGCTCAAACTAACGACACTGATCGGGACCTAGTCCAATTGGTCTATTCTAGTCTATTTAAATACGATCATCAAGGCGCCCTTATCTCTGACCTAGCTAGAAAATATGAAATAAGCGAAGATGGGCTTAATTACGAAATTACTCTTAAAAAGGATATTTTTTGGCACGATGGAGAACTTTTAACAACTGATGATGTTATCTTCACCATTCAAATCATTCAAAACTCAGAATACAAGAGTCCTTTAAGGAATAACTGGCAAGGCGTCACCGTAGAAAAGATTGATGATTTTAACCTCCGTTTCAAATTAAATAATATCTATGCTCCCTTTTTACATAACCTTACGGTCAGTATTATGCCCAAACATCTTTGGGCTGGCATTTCTGCCCAAAACTTCCCTTTAGCTCAGTACAATCTTCAACCAGTCGGTTCTGGCCCTTATCAATTCAAAGAGCTTAATCAGAACAAAGAAGGACAAATTGAGTCAATTAAGTTAATCCGCAATGAAAACTTTTACCAGCCGGCCTTTATTGAAAAGATTACCCTTAAATTCTATAACAATCAATTAGATTTAATTAACGCTTATCAAAAAAGACAAATAGACGGCATCAGCTTTCTTTCCGCGATTAATCAATCAAAATTAACAAACAATCTTAATATTCATCAAATTAGCCTGCCCATCTATTACGCAGTCTTTTTCAACCAAACTGAAAGCAAAGCTTTATCTGATAAAACAGTTCGTTTAGCTTTAGCTTACGCTACTAACAAGGAAGAGATTATTGAGAAGATTTTACAAAATCAAGGTCGCATAGTTGATTCGCCTCTTTTGCCTGGTTGGCTGGGACACAGCTCAGAAACAGATATTTACGACTTTGCCCTGGACCATGCCCAGAATATTTTAGAACAAGCTGATTGGAAAGACTTAAACGAAGATGGCCTTAGAGAAAAAACTATTAATCAAGAAGAGGTTAATTTAGAAATAACGCTTTTAACTACTGATTGGCCCGAATTAGAACAAATTGCCCAATTACTCAAAGAACAATGGGAAAAGATTGGCGCCCGGGTCAACATTGAGACAACCGATGTCACAACCATCCAGCAAGATTTTATCCGACCGCGCCAATACCAAGCTCTGCTTTTTGGCGAAGTGCTTGGAGCAGACCCTGATCCGTTTGCCTTTTGGCATTCTTCTCAAAAAAAAGACCCCGGACTTAATCTAGCCCTTTATCAGAATAAAAAAGTAGATAAACTCCTTCAGGAAGCCCGGCAAACCATGGACCAGTCAGCCCGCATTGATAAATATACTGAATTCCAAAAGCTATTAATTGAAGACGCGCCAGCAGTATTTCTTTACAGCCCAACCTATCTTTATCCAGTCAATAAAAAAATCAAGAGAATCAATATTGAAAAATTAGCTATTCCTTCTCAAAGATTCTCTCAAATAGAAAATTGGTATATTAAGACCAACCGAGTTTGGAAATAAATGGACTTAAAAACCCTCCAGCCTGAAATTAGACACTTAAAGGATATGGCCGAAGTTCTTTATGATCCAAGCTTGGCTCAAACTAAGCCTGATTTAGAGCTTTATCAAATGTATCGCGATCTAGCTGAAAACGAGAGCGACCGTCAGAAAATGGTTAAGCAGGAATTAAGATATGATATTACTGTTTTAAATCCAGTTATCCTCGGAGAGGAATTTAATAAAACAGCCGGTCATGATCATCCCCTGGCGCCCAATACTGATATGACCTATCCAGAACTTTATCAAGTTTTAAAAGGCCAAGTTATATTTCTTTTACAAGATTCGGTTGATGATAAAATACAAGATATTTATACGATTGAGGTCCAGCAAGATGATATTGTCATTATTCCGCCTAATTATGAACATATCATGATTAATGCCTCTGAGCAAAAAGCAGAAACAGCTAATTGGATTACCAGCCGATTTTCTGAAAATATTTACGAATCTTTTAGAATTAAACACGGATTTGGCTATTACGCCCTTAAGGGCCAAACTAACCAAATAAATTGGGTTAAAAATGAGCATTATCTAAAAACGCCTCAATTAAAATCTAAACGGCCGAATATAAGGGTGGATGAATTCAAAATACCCAAACAAAAGCCAATTTATCAATTAATCAATCATTCCGCTAAATTAAACTTTCTCAAAAGACCTCAGGATTATGATTGGTCATAATTCTTGGGCGAGTGGTGGAATTGGAATATTATGCCGAAGTGGCGGAACTGGAATACGCGTACGGTTCAGAACCGTATGTCTTTCGTGACTTGTGGGTTCAAATCCCACCTTCGGCACCAAAACAGATTAACAAAAAATAAATATGACAAAAAAACAAAATATCCGCTTAATTCCATTAGGCGGGCTCAATGAGATTGGCCGTAATATGATGGCTATAGAATTTGGTGATGATATCATCATTATTGACATGGGCTTACAATTCCCTGAAGAAGACATGCCGGGCATTGACTATATCATTCCTAACACGGCCTATCTTAAAGACAAAAAAGAAAGAATTAAAGGAGTTATCATCACTCATGGCCATTACGACCATATTGGAGCCATCCCTCATTCTATGGGACGATTAGGCAACCCGCCTATTTACGCTACTCCTTTAACCAGAGGGATTATTCTGAGAAGACAAGAAGATTTTCCCCAAGCGCCTAAACTAAATATTCAGCAAATCAAAAAAACAGATAAGATTGAATTAGGCTGTTTTAAAATTGAATTCTTTCCGGTTAACCACAATATTCCTGATGGAATTGGTTTAGTAATAGAAACACCAATTGGCCGAATTATTCACACAGGCGACTTTAAATTTGACCATAGTCCGATTGGCGATGAGCCAGCTGATATTTCAAGAATCAGCGAGGTTGCTAATGGCGGTGTTTTAGCTTTAATGTCAGACAGTACTAGCGCTGAAAAACCAGGTCATTCTATTTCAGAAAAAGACATTCAAGATAATCTAGAAAAAATCTTTAAAGAAGCGCCGGGCAGAATCATTATCGCCACTTTCGCCTCTTTAATCAGCCGAATTCAGGAAGTAATTAATTTGGCTGAAAAATATGACCGTAAGGTAATAGTTGATGGCTACAGTATGAAAATGAATGTTGAAATTACTCAAAAGCTAGGTTATCTCAAAACAAAAAAAGGCACTTTGATTAAAGCCAAACAAATAACTGATTTGCCAGATGATAAAATAGTGGTTCTTTGCACTGGAGCCCAAGGCGAAGACAATGCTGTTTTGATGAGAATTGTCAATAAAGAGCATCGTTTTGTCAGACTGCAAAAAGGTGATGCCGTAGCTTTTTCCTCTTCAATCATCCCCGGCAATGAAAGATCAATCCAGGGACTTAAAGACAATCTCTGGCGTCAAGGAGCCAGAGTCTATCATGACCAAATGATGGATATCCATGCGGGCGGGCACGGCCAAGCAGAAGATCTTAAAATGATGATTAACTTAATCAAACCTAAGTTTTTCATTCCGATCCATGGCAGCTACTATATGCTCAAACTCCATAGTGAAATTGCAGAAAGTGTTGGTATCCCTCAAAAAAACATTATTATCGGCAGTAATGGACAAGCCATCTCCATCAGCCAAAATTCAATCCAGCTCACCAAAGAAAAAATCCCGGCCAGTTATGTTATGGTTGATGGATTAGGCGTGGGCGATGTCGGCCAGATCGTTCTGCGTGATAGACAAGCTATGGCCAAAGATGGTATGTTTGTTATTATCGCCGTGATTGACAGTAAAAGCGGTAAAGTCTATGGCGAACCAGACATCATCTCTCGCGGCTTTGTCTATTTAAGAGAATCAAAAGAATTACTTGATCAAACCAGAAGAAAAGTCAAAGAGATTATCAGCAAAACATCTTCAGCTCAACAAACATCCAACTGGTCTTTTATCAAAGACGAAATTCGCGACAAAGTTGGCCAGCTTTTATACACCAAAACCCAAAGACGACCGATGGTCTTGCCAGTCATAATTAAAACATAAATATCTTGACTTAATCCTGATTAAAAGGCAAAATTCTATTAATTAAGAATTTCTTTGAAAATTTGGCGATTAGACCTGACCAAAGGTCTAGATATAATAAGGGAGGAGAAAGGTCGAACTATAAAAGAAAGAATATATCATTCATGAAAAACCAAGACAAGATAGTCCAATCAGATCCTTTAAAACAAAATCTAGGAGACAATCCTTCACCAATGGGCGGGCCGCAATTCGGGTTAGATAATAAACCTAAAGGATTCAGAAAATGGATTGATAAATACGGCAGTTCAGTTATTCTACCAATTATCACTCTATTAATTTTAGCTGGCGGTATTTATCTTTATGCTAGCCAAAAAGGAAACGAACCAATTTTATCCTTAAAGGAAGGCGCAGCTGACATCCGTCAAGAAGCGTCTAACCTAACAGAAGAAATCTTTGGGGAACCAACTGAAGAAACTACCATTGAATCAGACACTGAAACAGCTATTAAAAAAATCATCCCAGCATCCATAAGTCAGGGAGGCATGGTTATAGAGACAGCCGTTAAAGGAGATGGGGTAACTCACTTAGCTCGCCGAGCGCTTAAGAGTTATCTAAATGACCATCCAGAAGAATTAACCAACGAACATAAAATCTATATTGAAGACTACCTTAAAGATAAAACCGGTTCCAGGCCATTAGAAATTGGAGAAGAAGTTACATTTTCCGAAGATTTAATTAAACAAGCAATAGACGCTTCCTTAGAATTAACTGAAGCGCAGCTAAAAAATCTAGAACAATACAGCGCTTTAGTTGCTTGGTAAAAATTAGTTCTTTTTGACCTAAAATCACAAAAGCCCCCAGAAGGGGCTTTTGTGTTATAGTAAACAGTAGAGTGGGAATCCTGTTGAGCACAAGGCTCGTTTCAGTTAGGAGGGATCTGAAACCCCCAAAGGGTTAGAATTCCCACACCACTGTTTGCTAATAATCCAAGCATATCATATTTAAATTAATTTGTCAAGGATTTTTAGTCAAAATACTCTCGTTGAAAATTAGCCGCCAAGTTAATTACATAACTAGTCACGCTGTGATAAACCCAACGCTGGTAACGGCTGCCTCCTAAATATTTAGCATAAGCTGTTCGTTCGCCTATTTCGGTCCGCTGATTAGCCCCTCCATTAGATAATTTTATAGCGGCGGCCATAAAAGCATCCTTATGAACCCAAGGGTTAGGCGGATTATTGCCAGTCAAAGCAGCCACTCTATCTTTGTAAGCCAGCCAAGTAGTAGGCATGAATTGAGCTACGCCCATTGCTCCGCCGCAGCCATACCAAGGCTCGGCTGATACCGGTTGGGTATCAGCATTTAACCCCAGTTCTTGAGCAATCTGAAGAAAAGCATTCTTTTCTTTTTCCGCTCTAGTAATATAGCCCAATCCCCGATAACACTGATACATATCCTCCTTCCAATTGCCTGTGCCAACATTAAGCCCTAAACGGGATTCTGCTTCTAAAACTCCTAAAACAAAGGCTGGTCTGACTCCAGTCTTAGAAGCAGCGAAAATAGCATGAGCCACTGCTTCTTCCAAAGTCAAATTATACCTTTCCAATAAAGAAAGCTGTTCTTTAATAAAAACAATATCTTCCTCCACTCCTTGAATTAATTGCTGGTAGGCTCTTTCTTCTCCTTTGGTTTTATTAAGAATACTTTCCTTTCGCCATTGAATATTTTCAATTGATCTTTGTTGAACCAGCTGAAGGGTCTTTAAGCGGTATTGCTCTTTTCTTTCATCCTCTAATTCGTTGCGCTGTTCCCCTAATTCTCCTTTAACTAATTGAATAACCCCTAAAATCTTATGAATCTCTTCTTGAACACTTTCTAAAGCGTTAATTTCATCAAAAAAATCAGAAAACTTTTCATTTTTTAGAATAACTTCTAAAAGAGTCTCCTGATCGTATTGAGCAACTGTTCGAATATATTCAGCCAAGAGAGCTTTTTGCTGATTAATTTTATCTTCTAAAAGACCAATCTGGATATCTATTTCTCCAATATTTAAATCACTTTTTTGAATAGTTAAATCTATTTGCCCGACTTGTACTTGAATCTTGTTAATTTGACTCTCTAGGATATAGATCTCATTATTAAGAGTTTTAGCTTTCTGTTGAGTCTCCTCAATCTTATCTTGATGTTGGTCAATTTCTGCTTGTTTCCGCCTTATCTGATTCTCTAAATCACGCTTTAATTCATCAACCTCAGCTGCCTTAACAACAAAAGGAATTACTAAAGTAATTAGCAACAAAAAAACTATGCTCTTGAAAATTATGCTCAATAGTTTACTCATTCCCCCCTTCCTTAGAAGCAGATTCCTGCTTATCAGCAGGAGCTGCATCCTCGGCTGGTTTTGATTCTTGCTCCTCCCCCTCTACGCCTTGTTCGGTCTTACCTTTTTCCTCAACTTCAACTTCATCTACACTTTCAACTGGCGCTTCTTCTAATTGTTCTAATTCTGCCTTAGTTCGAGGCGGTATAACCGAGGCAATTAAATCTTCCGGATTAGCTGCTAATTTAGCTTTATCCGGAATTTTTAAATCCTTAACATAAATATTATCATCAAAGGTTTTTAAACTAGAAATATCTACTTCAATTTCATGCGGTAAGTCTTGGGGCAAAGCCTCTATTTCAACCTGCTGGATACTCTTGATTAGGACTCCGCCCTCTGTTTCAACTGCTTCTGAGATTCCAACAAAATTCAAAGCTACTTCTACTTTAATTACTTCATCCATTTTAACCTGATAAAAATCAGCATGAATAAAATGATCACTGACCGGATCTATGGCTGTATCATGAATTAAAACAACTCTTTCTTTATCCTTGTCCCCTCCTTGTATCTTAAGCTTAATCAAAGTGCTCTCCCCGGCTACTTGATACACTTTTTCAAAATTATGCTCTTTAACTAAAAGAGGTATATTTTTAACTTTACGGCCATATAAAATAGCCGGGATAAAACCTTGTTTCCGGACTTGCTTGTTTTGACGGCCTAACTCTTGCCGTAATTTAACTGATAACTCTAGCATGCTCTAATTCTAATCAAAAAAAAACCTCAGGTCAAGATTTATCCACCTTAATAACATCAACTGGGCAAATTTCAACTGCTTCCTGGACACAATCATCATTTGCTCCTGAATCAGTTTTTTTAACCTCTGCCTTGTTTTCTTCATTCATCTCAAAAAAGTCAGGGCAAATCGCCTGACAACTACCGCAACCAATACATGCTTCTTGATCAATTTTAATTTTCATATCACTAACTATTATCACTGCCAAACAATTTAATTTTCTCCTCAACTACGGCTTGAACCGCTTTAACCACCGAGGGCATGAGCTTGTAAGGGGTAATTACTTGGGGATTATCTGCTAAGGACTTTTTTAAGGATTGGGTATAAGCCAAGCGCAATTCAGTATTAATATTGACCTTAACTATGCCCAAGGCAATTGCCTTTTTAATATCCTGTTCAGGCGTGCCTGAAGCCCCGTGTAAAACTAAAAATGCCTTATTGCCTATTTGCTCATTAATTTTCTCTAAATGATCTAAAAAAAGATGGGGGTTTTCTAGATTCTGATCTTTATTCATCCCGTGGATATTACCGATAGCAATAGCTAAACTATCCACCTCAGTCTCCTTAATAAACTTATCAGCTTGGACCGGATCAGTCAAATCTTCTTGTTTTACTTCTACTGCTTCGCGCAAAGATGAGCCGCCTCTTAAATAGCCGATTTCCCCTTCAACATTATTAATGCCTTTGGCCCGAGCTAAAACAACCACTTGTTTAGTTATGGCTAAATTTTCTTCAAAAGGCATTTTTGAACCATCAAAATGGACTGAATCATAACCAGTTTCAATCGCCTCTTTAATCACTTCTAATGATTTACCATGATCTAAATGCAGAATTATATCAAGACCAGTTTCCTGACGCCAAATATCAACTAAAGCTTTGACTTGTTTCTTGCCAATGAAGTTACTTTCACCTTGAGAGGTAGAAATAATTATTGGGCTTTTCAGATTTTGAGCGGCCTGAACAATCGCTTTTAACTGCTCTAAATTAGAAGCATTAAAAGCGCCTATGGCATAATTATTCTGTTTTGCTTTTTGAAAAATGTCTAACATAGAATAAAAATTTCTAATCTCTAATATAGCGCGAAGAAAACAGATTTTTAAATCACAGGTGTGGGCGCGCGCCCGAGCGAAGCGAGGGCAGGGATAAGTGATTTGGAAAATCTTGTTTTCGGAACGCGAAAATTAAAGTGTGATGTATCCTTTATCTAAATTATCCATTAATAATTTATCAATGGCCGGTTCGCCCAGATATTCAATAAAAATCTTGTTCCAAAGAGCTTCTGGCTGATGATAAAGCTGTCTTGATTCAAAATCAGATCCCCTTAAAAAAGAAATGCCGTTATCAAGTAGATCAAAACTTACTAGAGCTTCTTGCTTTGTATTAGTTGGGAAATAATCGGCTACTACCCCTAAATCCTGCCAAAAATCTAAGCCAGTCTTGGGAAAACGCTGGGCAAATTTCTGCATATCTAAAGCAGTTTTAGTATAATGCCAAGCCTCGGAGCTAACATGAGGCTCAGCTAACCGAGCATCGTTTGCGTCTTTTTTAGCCAGATAGCCAGGAACAATACGCCAGCTCATTTTCTTGCCATGGGGCAAAGGCGTCTCGGTCGTTTTTACTTTTAGGGCCTCAATCATTTTTTTAGCAAAATGAGCTTCTTGATTGTATTCTTTAAAAAGCTTAGCGTGCCAATTAACTTCATGGATATAATGGAGAGACATAAAAAATAGATAAAGAGTTTCGCCCGGATTCTGCTTAGCCAAAGGGATAACAAAAACAATCCCTAATTCTTTTAAATGACTCATATGATGGAGTTTCTTGCCTAAAAACTTCTTGCCAATACCGGCCCATTTTTCCGGCAGAACAATCATTTTAATCTTTCTCTCTTCAAAATCTTCTTTCCTTATATCCTGATAAGGCTTAAAAAAAACATTATTAAGCCATTGGCTATCTTCAACAAACCTTAAAGCGCAAAAAATCTCAAAAGTATCTTCTTTTTCCAGCATCTTGTCAATATCACTGCCATAGCCCAAAACGCTCATAATCTGCTGAGGCGGATTCAATTTTAATAATTGTTTAGCTTTGGATTTTTTAAGATAAAAACCGCGTGAATCACCGGTTAATTCCTTAGTCACATTAAGCAAACTGCGACAGCCGGCCGGTGTGGAAAAATCCAGCTTAAAAAAATACTTAGCCAAAGCTCGATCGGTCTGGCTGGTTTTCTCAACTAAAGCTTCAAAAACATCTGGAGCTTTAATCTGATAAAAATCCTTATCTAATCCCAGGCCTAATTTCATTAAACTAACTCTAACCTTGTGTTCATTTTCTCGAACAATTTTTTCAATAATCCCTTCCTTATTGCTAATCCGGTTCATTTTACTTTCTAAATTCAAAATCACCTTTTCTGACGTCCTTAATAATTGGGCTAATTTCTTAGTTGATTTCATTTTTTTTAACTTCCACTTTATCCCAAGACCCCCAATCACTTTTTTTTAAAAGTCCATTAACTGCCCCGATTTCCTGCGAAACAGCCGTAGCATTAGCCGTGCCTAATTGAATTGCATAAGAAATATCATCTTTCTCAATCAAGCCAGAGATAAAAGCAGCGCTAAAAGCATCGCCCGCTCCGGTTCGATCAACCAAGCCAGATTCCGGAATGCCGGCTGAATAGCGATCCTGGCCATCAGCCACAATTACCCCGGCTGGTCCTTTAGTCATAACGACAACTCCTTTAACCATATCGTCTAATTTTTTAAAAATCTCCTCTTCCTTTGACATGTCCAACCCAGCTAAAATGGCTGATTCTTCTTGATTAAGAATAACCACATCTACTTGAAACAAAATATCTCTCAATTCTTCCAACCCCTCGGTTAATTGCGCATCACCCACCGGATTAATCGCTATTTTAATATTATTCTTTTTAGCAAATTCTACTACTGGTTTTACAATCTTATGACTCTTACCAGACAACGAACCTAAATAGAGCCATTTAGCTTTAATTTTGTTAAATGGAATATCTTGTTCAACTATCTCGTGACAAGCGCCTGTTTTTTTTAAAATGGTCCGGCCAACTTCTGGCAGAGAGATAATAACAGAATAAGCCGTAGGCCATTGCTCAACTTCTTGAAGCATTGCTAAATCAACCTGGTGCTTGGTCAATTCATCTTTAACCCCTTGACCAGCTGAGCCCTTGCCAATCAAACCCAAGTAAGCTGTTTTCAAATCCTGCCGGGCAAAAGTTACTGCGGTATTAGTTCCAGTACCGCCCATAGCGAAAACAACACTATCCATAAACATTTTTGAACCCAAAGGAGCACAAAGCCCTTTTTTGGTTATAAACTTCTCATCTTCAACCATTTGTAATTTCCGACTGCTCATAAAAACATCCTGAGTGGCTGAACCAAATGTTATCACATCATATTTCATAAAATTTAAATAGAAAACGATCTAAGTTTTGTACTCCGAAAACTAAATTTTCTGAATCGCTTAGCCCTCCTCTCGC
>CEPV01054228.1_pt1 | contig 12191 bp, 7 predicted proteins | sample 530451 | NCBI WGS metagenome assembly CEPV01 (sample SAMEA2620097, study PRJEB7988) | marine metagenome | isolation source: saline water (ENVO:00002010), including | reverse complement strand
CCAAAAACCATTGTCACAACATTAACAGCTGTTCCATTAGCTATTTCCGGTCCAATATTGAACTCACGCCGATAATCCACACATCTCTTCACGTTCCAGCTTCTGAATACAGCTGCAATAGTACTATTCAGCTGCTCGTATGGGTCATCTGGAAATTCAGTTCCAGTTTCTTTCTGACATATATCTTTGAGTTTCTTTACTAACTCTTTTAATTCTCCAGTAGTCATATCAATTTCTTCAGATATTTTGGGAAACTTATCATCATCTACATGTAACACAACCTTACCAAAAAGCTGAATAAATCGGCGGTATGCATCATATGCAAATCTGGGGTCGCCAGTCTGCTCGATCAAACCTTGGATAGTTTTATCATTTAACCCTACATTAAGAACTGTATCCATCATCCCTGGCATAGAAACTGCTGAACCTGATCTCACAGATACAAGCAGAGGATTCTTTGAACTTCCAAAGATTGATCCTGTCTTCTGTTCAAGAATATTCATAGCTGAATATGTATTCCGGATTAATTCTTCAGATAATCGTTGATTATTCTCATAATATTTTGTGCATTCTAAAGTTGTAATTGTGAAACCTGGAGGAACTGGTAATCCAAGTTGAGTCATCTTTGCTAATCCTGCACCTTTCCCTCCTAGAAGCTTCTTGTCATCACTATTTCCATCCTCAAAGGAGAATATGTCTGATGTTATTTTTTCACTCATAATTGGATTCCTTGCCTATGAGGGCAAAACTTAACCATGATATAAATAGAATGATTCAACAAAATTATGTACATCATTACCATTAAATAATTACCTTCTTTAATTCAAAACAGTTATGGTTAGTCATATCAAACGAAATTCAGTGGTGAGAGATCCATATGAAATGCATTTAGTTTCACATATCCATTGGGATAGGGAATGGTATCGTACATTTAATGATTCCAGAACAAAATTAGTGAAAATAATCGATAAGTTACTCTTGTTACTGGATTCAAACCCAGATTATCGATTTTTTATCTTAGATGGTCAAGCAGTTATTTTGGAAGATTATTTAGAAATACATCCAGAAAAAGAGATGTTATTAAGAAAACTAATTACTCAGAAAAAGATTTTCATTGGTCCTTGGTATATTGCTTCTGATGAATTTTTAGTTAGTGGTGAGTCACTGATAAGAAATTTAATGCTGGGATATAAAATAATTGCACGATTTGGACGGGCGATGAAAGTAGGTTATATGCCGGACCAATTCGGCCATATCTCTCAACTTCCACAGATTCTCAGAGGCTTCAATCTTGATTCGGCAGTATTCTCAAGAGGATTGGGTGATGAAGGAGAGAAATTAGGGTCAGAGTTTATCTGGAAAGCACCGGATGGAAGCGACGTTTTAGCAATTCATCAGATAGGTGGATATATGTCAACTTCTGCTTTGGGATATGAAAACCCTGATGAATTTGGAGTTAGTAAGAATCAATTAAATCTACAAAAAGCTCTTGAATCTGTAAATCATAATAAATTAATTCTTTCCAAATATGCTAGAACCAAATATCTTCTCCTAAATAATGGTGAAGACTTTTTTGAACCACAGCCAGAAATACCATCAATTATAAAATACTTAAATGATAATATGGTGGATGCAAAAGTAATACATAGTAATTTCGAGAATCTTATCAAAAAAATAGTAGCCAGTAAACCCAAGTTAGATATTTATGAAGGCGAGCTCCGTGCAGCTAAATACTGGTTTATGCTTTACAGTGTGCTATCTACTCGGATGACCATTAAAAAATATAATGAAAGGACACAAACCAAGTTAGAGAAAATCGCTGAACCATTAGCAGCACTAGCTTGGTTGGAAGGACTTGAATATCCAGAACGTAATATTTGGATGGCTTGGAAATATCTTCTTCAATCACAATTTCATGACAGCATTTGTGGCTGTTACATTGACGCAGTTCATCGAGATGTTGTCAACCGTTTCATCAGATCTCTTCAGATATCTCAAAATATCTCCTGCAATTCAATCAATTATCTCAATAAAAAGATCGATACTACTTTTTCAAACCCTGATTCCATTCCAATAATTGTCTTTAACACTCTAAATTGGATTCGTAACGAGTCTGTAAGTATTAATCTATCTGTACCAAATATAGAAAATATTACCTCCAATTATTATGTTTTAGATAAAAAAAAGAAGAGGGCTCTTACAAATATAAGTAGACCAACAGAATCTAAAAAGGAGAAACCTGTAAAAGTTAAGGTTTCTTTTTTGGCGGAAGAGATTCCTGCTTTTGGATATAAAATCTATTATCTTACTTCATCTAATCAAAATAAATGCTTATCATCCACATTGAAAGGGAACAAGGATTTTATAGAAAATGAATACTTCCATATAACATCTAACATAAATGGGACGTTGAAGATTATCTATAAACCTACAAATGTTATGTTTGATGATGTTCTTCTTTTTGAGGACGTGGAAGATGTGGGTGATGAATATAACTTCTCACCCGCTAGGACCTCAAATAAAATCACAACTAAAAATTGTATAGCGAATGTATCAGTTCTTGATGATAATCCAGTTTCTATTACTCTCAAAATAGAAATACAGTTGAAATTACCAAAAGAGATTTCTATAGATAGAACTACTCGAAGCGATAAACTTGTTAACTGTTTACTCCAAAGTTTTGTAACTCTTTATCCAAAGATAAGGCGAATCGATTTTAGAACGATTTTCAATAATCGTGTAAAAGATCATCGATTAAGAGTCATTTTTCCAACAGATATAGTAACTAACTACACTTATGCTGAAAGTGCATTTGATGTTATTCAAAGACCAATCGTTCCTCCACCTGCAACTAATTGGAAAGAATCACCTTCTACAACCAAACCGCAACAATCGTTTGTGAGTATTAATGATGATGAAAAAGGTTTGACTCTAATCAATCAAGGATTACCGGAATATGAGGCTATTCATACTGAGAAAGGTTCTTCCATTTTGTTGTCACTTCTTCGATGTGTTGGTTGGTTAAGTCGTGATGATCTCCTGACAAGGAAGGGAAGAGCAGGACCCCGACTTTACCCCCATCTTGCAACACCCGATGCTCAATGCCTTGGGAGACATGAATTCAAATATTCCCTTGTAATTCATGAAGGTGATTGGAATCAGAATAAAGTATGGCAAGACGCATACAACCACAATACACCTTTGATTGTAACCCCCACTTCTCAGCATAAAGGATCTTTTCCTCCAGAATTTTCATTCTTAAAAATAAAGCCGGAATCGTTAATTATTTCCGCTATTAAAAGACGAGAACTAAGTCAAAGCCTCATATTAAGAATCTACAATCCTGAATCAAAAAAAACTGAAGTAGAAGTACACAGTCATAAAAAAATATTGAATGCCTCTATTGTAAATCTCAATGAGAAAGAAAGTAAAGATTCAGAAAAAAATATAGATATACTAGAACACAGAATTCTATTCAAATTAAATCGTTCTCAGATCATCACATTACGAATAGATTTCTAGTTTTCATTAAAGATCTCTTAAATGGTTAAGAATTTATCAATTTATTAACATATAATGGAAACCAAATATTCAAAGTAACTCCTTTATATGAGAAAATTCGGTCTCATTTATTACAGTAGAGAAGAATTGAGACTACCAATAATAAAAAAAGGACTATTTATTATGAATCCTATTCTTATTATCATTTTAGTCTCCACTATTATCTTTATTTCGGCTTTTGCGGTCACTTATCAACCTGGACTTAAACCAGGCATGGAGGTGAAATATGAGTTCTTACACTACCCCGATATCAAGGATGCTATTGTGACAGTAGTAGATGTGGAAGGTAATTTAGTTAAGCTAAATACTATTTCTAACTACTATAATGGAAACGTAAATGAAGAAATTATCACAATAAATATTGGTAGTAGTGAAAAGACTATCATTCTTCCAACAAATCAAGATGAAGGATGGACATCAACTCACGGAACTAACACAATCAGCGTAATTGATGATCACCTCGAGATAAATATGATTCCAAAAGATGGTTATGCTGAAATGGAATATTCATTCCAAGAACCTTTAGATATATGGGACGTGTCATACTTCTACTATTTTATTTCAATTAATGGTCTATCTGAAGGCGAAAGATATACTATTTGGATGACTGACACTACCGGAAAAAGCAAATTTTTTCCTATTGATTTTGATGTGAATGAGCCAAGAAAATCTAAGTTCATTATATGGGACAAGAAAGAGTTGTTCAACTTTAACACAATCCCACAGGATGAGCTTGATAGAGGAAAAATATCTAAGATTAGCATCATCTATGATGGTGAATCAGATAGAACTATATTATTGAGAAATTTCGAGACCGATCAACCAATAAACCATGGCTCAGGTTTTTTCAAATATTTTGTTGTTACTTCCGGACTGGCTAAAGGCGATCCTATATATCCTGATGTTCAAGCCGTAATAAATGAAGAATTACCAAATGATGACCAGCCAGATCCTATTATTCTTCAGCATACTTACAGAAAATTTGTTGTTGCATTCGACGATTGTGATGGTGGAGGCTGTAGTTCTGCATACACTTATGACAAGGAATCAGGTTTTCTTACAAAGTTCTGGACATCAAAATCTGGAACCCAGATCCAACTCGTAGATCAGAAGGGAGTTTGGGCTCCACCAAACACAGCTATGCTAGCCTTGGCGGTAATGCATGAGGGGTGGATTAATTATATTCTTCCCAATATTTGGTATATTATTGGATTAATTTCTATTTATATTATTGGTTTTATAGGTTCAATAATTTATGACAAATGGAAGCGTGGGACTCTTTCACTTGGGATGATGAAACAATGGTGGCCTTTCTTAGTGATTCTACTCATCATTTTCATACTTGGAGAAGTAGTTCGACGAATTGGAATTTGATGAAAAATGGCTGATGAGTTACTCAGCGATGAAGTTCAATTTTCACAATTTCTCTGGGGAAGAAGAAGATGGCTCAGGATTATTTTTCATTTTCCACTTCTACTCATAAGCAAAGACTATCGTGCATATAGATTTCGGAAGCTTTCACGGAAAAAACGCATTAAAAAAGCAGAAAACTGGGCAAAGAAATTCAGCATTGATCCAAGATTTCCAGATATATCTTTAGACCAGGTTGTTGGACGAGGAGATATTATTTCAATTCTAATCGATTCAATAGATTACCATATATTACGTTTACAGGATGACGATCCTAAATTCGCCAAGATGTATGCGACTCCTCCACCGAAAATCTTTATTCTTGAAAGCGATCCTGGATGGGGAAAGAAATTTCTCGCTAAAGCAATTCAGAGAGAAGCATTAGAGCGAGGTGTTAAAGAGGGTATTAAAGTTATTCCTGAAACACTGAAATCATCTGATATTTCATCATGGCTTATGGGTGTTTCTGAAAAACAACTTGAAAATAAAATGAATTCTATCTTTTCTAATCCTACTTTGATTTTTATAGAACAGGCGCAGGCATTTTCAGAAAAAAGTCAAGGTATTAGTGGAGATATTGATAGGGAAAGCCGAAGAATCGGTGAAGCTTTAGAGAGGTCATTAGAACATTTGAAAGATAATCCGATAAGGGGGGTGGCTCTTCTTTCAACAAATAATTTTGCAAATATCCCTGAATCACTCAGATTGATAGCTGAAAGGATAAACCTAAACGAAATGAAGGAAGAGTCGCTAATTGAAATTTGCAGAAGAAGGAACAAGAAAATTGGTCTTAATGTAAATCCAAAAAAGCTATTTCATGCACTATCACAATCATTAAGAACTCTTGGTAAGAGTGATTTAACACCTTCGGATATTAACAAAGCTTTCATATTAGCAACAAATAAAGTGCAAGCACCCTTTAGAGAATCTTTCCGAAAGAGGATTAAAAAAAGAAATGTTGTTTCAATTCCAAAACCAACTATAGATGATTTCGTCTCTGTCGCTCCTGATGTAGCTGCCTATACAGAAGAAGAGGTCTCTACTATGGTTAAAGAGACACGACAATTCACTAAACCTACAGAGAGGTATCGCGATGTTGGTGGTTTACATGATGTAATTGGAAAAGTGATAACTGAGATTAAGGCCTCTTTAAACCCAGAATTGGCTACTCAATTAGGGTATGAACCGCCCATAGGTTTTCTATTTTTTGGTCCCCCAGGTTCAGGTAAGACATTGTTGGCGAAGGCTATAGCAGGAGAAGAAGGGACGAAAATCAGAGTGGTAAGTGGTTCTGAGGTTTATCAGAAAGAGGTTGGAGAGACGGAAAGAAATATTAGAAGAATATTCAGCGAGGCTAGGAAGGAATCACCCAGTATTATAATCTGGGATGAAATTGATGCTGTAGCAGTGAGAAGAGGATCCCGACTTGGCGACCCTGTACATGCACCAGCCACAACGATATTACTGAGCGAATTGGAAGGTCTGAAATCAGGTGGTGGGAATGTACTATTTATTGGAATTACCAATAGAAAAGACATCATTGATGAGGCGTTGCTTAATCGACTTCTCTCTGTGGAATTCCCTTATCCTAAGAATGCTGAAGAAAGACGAGAAATCATTGAGGTACATCTTAGAAAAATAGAATCATTCTTGTCTAAAGATGTAACTATTGATGAAGTTATGAAAATATTCTTACAGCGAACATTCTCTCCAAGGGTAGTTGCATATACGATGAGGTCAGCGGTAGCTGAACGCACAAAGGAGGTTGTTGCCAGTCAAGAAATTCTTTCAGCTTTAAAGAAAAATGATAGCGAAAAAAATGCTTCAATTCGGAAGAATTATGGAGAGCAACTTACCTATCTTGAGAATCTGGCAAAGGTTAAGAAAATAAAAATTAAATCTCTGTTTAAGAAAGTAGCTGCAGCATTTCATGATTCGATGTCATACCCATTGACCTTACATCATTTAGAAAGAGCTTTTGAGATGGCACTGAAAAGTGAGGACTTTGATGAACTGAAAGAAATGCAAAGGATTTACAGAGGAACGGGACCTGAGATAGGGAAATCTTATGGATTAGCAGCTGCTGAAAGTGAAGATGAACGTCGTGGATTAATAATAATAGTTGAATCTAATGTTTTTCCACGCTCAAAAAGAGGTGAAAACATGCTTATATTGGGGACAGTAACGGAATCTGTAAAGGAAAGTGCGAAAATTGCAGTTGAATTTCTTAGAGAGTATTACCCGAACATAAATAATCATGATGTCGATGTTCACATAATCTCCCCTGCAGAAGGGTCTGATAGGGAAGAGCTTAAGCTTTGGGGGCCGTCTGCAGGTTTAGCGATTGCTGTTTCAATTGCATCTGCTATTTGGAGTATACCCCTAAGCCCAGATGTCTGTATGACTGGAAAGATTGAGATGAAAAGCGGTTTGGCTGGACTAGTGGGTGGTATTCACCCAAAGAAAGGATCAGGTAAGATTGATATCGCAGTAGATGAGAAATTTGAGAAGATAATCATTCCAAATCAAGGTTTTGAGAAGCTGATTGAAGATTACAAGGAATATGTAGAGGCGATAAGGGAAAAAGGGACAGGAATTATCGGAGGCAAGGACTTTTTTGATTATCTAAGTTTAGCTTCTGGGTTAGATAAAGAAGAAGCCAAGAAAAAACTAAGGAGTAATCCTAATTTCTTTAAAAATCAAGAATCGATATTAATTGGAAAAAATTGTAAGGTTGATTACTCTGGATTCCCGTCTGAAAAAGGATATGCAACCCATGTTATTTCCTTGGTTGAGAACACGATGCCGAAAGTGAGATTAATACATGGAGGAAGAAGTCCTGGGGAAGCTCTTAATGTTATTTTTGCTAGAAACTGTAAATGGCCTGCAGCCACTGAAGGAAAAAAAATCTTCATAAACCTTGACCATTTCGATAAAATTGCAGAAATCTATGGAAGTAGAGACGCAGATGATGGTGCAATTGTTCACGAAATTGACCATGCAATAATGTGGGCGCCTAGATATGATGAAAATACATCCTGGTTAATTGAAGGTATAGCTGATTTTGTTAGAGATAAATTAGGATTCCAGAGGGAAGCTAAAGGGACATTTCTTGGAAGTAAAGCCCATTTTGAGCAAGGAAAGGCTTTAGGTGCGTATCAAACTTCTGCCCATTTCTTGATGTTTCTTGAAAAAATTCGTCCTGATATTGTACAAGAGTTAACTCAGGCAATGATAGATGAAATTTATAGTGAAGAATTATACTTAAAATATTTCGGAAAATCTCTCAAAGCATTAGTTAGAATATATGAGGAAGAAGAGAGCAATCGTTAGAACATCTTTATTGAGGATAAAGATTTTACTTTCATCACTTCAGGATTAAAGAGATAGAAAGGATTTTCTCCTTTTAATACTTTAAGCAGATTTCTAACTGAGATTTCTGACATTAGATTTCTTGTATGATGAGTTGCACTACCTATATGTGGAGTTAACACTACGTTCTTCAGCTTTGATATACGACTATCTCTAGGAAGAGGCTCAGATGAAAAAACATCTATGCCTGCTCCAGATATTAGACCTTCTTCCAATGTGTCTACCAAATCATTTTCATCCACAATCTGACCTCTAGATGTGTTAACTAAAATTGCGTTTCTTTTCATCTTCTTTAATTTCTGATTGTCTATAAGATGATGTGTTTCAACAGTGAGAGGAACATGTAATGAGATGAAGTCACTCTCTTTTAGAAGGTCTTCAAGAGACCTATATTCTGCATTGAGTTTTTTCTCTTTACTACGTGACCGCTTTCGATTATTATACAATATTTTCATCTTGAAACCTGAGGCCCTTTCTGCTAAGGCGCTCCCTATTCTTCCTAACCCTATGATGCCTAGAGTTTTACCATATACTCCTTCTCCAAGAAGCATATCGGGAGACCAACCTCCTTTCCAATTATTATTTCTGATATTTTCATCTCCCTCAGGTATCCTGCGTGCAGCTGATATCATAAGAGCAAATGCTAAATCAGCAGTTGCATTCGTTAGTACTCCAGGAGTATGTGTTACATAAATACCCATTTTAGTTGCTTGACTGATATCTATATGGTCTACTCCAACACTAAATGACGAAATAACTTTTAATTTACGCGAAGCATTCATAATCTCAGCATCAATTTTATCTGTAAGCATACAGAGTAATCCATCTTTACCTTGGATGTTTGAAAGAATCTTTTTATGATCTGGAGGTTCTGCTCCTTCATGTACAGTAATATCACAGTGACTAGATAATAATTCAAGTCCTATTTTTGGAATCTTACGCGTTACGTAAATACTAGGTTTATTCAAAACCAATTAGCCACTTTATTGGATGCAAATAAATCTGTAGGTTATATATCATAAAAATGAATAATAGATATCAATCAAAGTTCTCTGAATTTTAGAATAAACTTCACTGCTTAAGAAGAGGTAGCACTGATTCTTCTTAATATGGATTTTTTAGTTTATGAAAATTTCAATATAAAAGTTAACTCAATGAATAGCCACATCTTTAGATGTGTGTCTATTTAATTGTTCAACCGCTATTTTAACTTGATTCATACTTAATCTATTATCCATGTTGGTCTACAATTAGCCACTGGGAACGTATTTATAGGTGCTACTTGATATTATTGACCTAAATATGACAAGATGATTTATATGAGTGAAAAATTGAACATTCAAGATAAAAAAATAATCCGTTCTCTAATTAAGAATCCGAGATTATCAGATAATAAAATAGGTAATCTAACTGGAGTTCCAATACGGACAGTAAACCGTAAAAGAAAGAAAATGGAAGAAAAAGGTTTACTGCGTTATTATGCTGAACTCAAAATGGGGTCTAAAGGAACTGAAAGATTCAATGCAAGACACATGTATCTTGTAAAGTTTAGAATTGGTATTTCTCAAAACCAAATAATAGATGAAGTGAAAGTAGAACCTAATGTTGGAACTATTTTCACTGAATTTATTTACGAATCACATTTAGCTGAAATAGAGGGACATACAGCTCTTGTTCTAATAATTGAAGGTTCATCTGATGATGAAATAAATACAAGTTTTAATGAAATAATTATTCCATCACTTGAAAAAAACCATGGGAGAGGTTCTATAATACAAATCACTACATTAAGGATCGGAAAACCTATTCGTTTATTTCATAATTATCTACCTATGGTAAATATGGAAAAAGGTAAAATCAAAAGCGATTGGGATGAATCCGCTATCTTTGTAGCTTAATTCAAATTTTTTGAAATTCCTTTATTATCTGAATATTTGTATATATTCCATATGTCTATATATTATAGTTTCACTAATATGAAATCAGAATCTTGAATATTGATGAAATAAATCGAAAAATTCTGAAAGAATATTCTAGAGATGCCCGATTATCTTTTAGGGAAATAGCTAACCGGATTAATGTTTCAGTTGGAACTGTACTTTCCAGAACTAAGAAGATGGAAAAAGATGGAGTTATCCAGAATTATACTGTTTTATTGAACAATGATAAATTGGGATATCCTCTAACTGCCGTTACTGAAATAACAGTCTCGGAAGGAAAGCTTTTGCAAGTAGAAAACAAGATAGCAAAACTACCGTCTACTTGTGCAGTGTATGATGTTACTGGTCTATCAGATGTATTAGTAATTGGTAAATATAGAAATAAGACAGAGTTAAGTCATTTTACTAGGCTTCTGCTTTCTCTCCGTCACGTGGAACGAACCAACACTCATCTTGTTCTGAATTCAATAAAAGAAGATTTTAGAATGCCATTATGAAAATTACCAAAAAATATTGTATTCATTTGTTCCATAAACTTGGATTATGTAGACTGTTTTTTTCAAGTGCAAAGAAAGAATGCTGCTTGAATCTAAAATGCTTTAGAATATAATTTATAGGGTAAGTGGACCGGGGGGGATTTGAACCCCCGACCTTCCGAGTGCAAGTCGGATATTCTACCACTGAACTACCGGCCCAATATTGAAAAAAGATATTATTGAAAGTAAGAAATTATGATAAAAGCATTTTCATAAAATAATGTTTAGACAACTTAGTTTAATACAACCTTAAGACTATTCTTTTATTCAACACTATTGGATTATCTGCCTCTTCTTTTGAAGGTGCGTTGACTTAACTTTGTACATACTGGACATTCAAATGACCCTTCACCTGAAGGATTCATCTTAATCTTATGTTTTGAGCAGATTTCATTCATAATTTCTGGCATAACCAAAGACAAAGTTTCGACCTATTTCTCTTTTTTGTATTATCGGTCTTTGCTTTATTATTTCTATATTTTTCAATTTATTTATCAGAAAGAGATTATCTTTTTTATTTGTTTATTCACTAACAATGATTTGTTAAATCAATTCTCCATCTAATCATTCTAAAAAATGTAAAGTTATTACTTTGCATTCTTGGTCATTAACAGATGAATTGTTACTGAGATAGCTATTATGAAAAGGATTAATCTTAAAATTGGGTGGGTGACGATGGTGAATACCGTAAATAATATTGTGGCCCAAAGCGTTATGACGGCAATTATTTTAGCTCTTATTGGTATCCCTTTTCCTGATCGATAATCACTAATATATTTTCCAAACCATCGATTTCCTATTAACCATTTGTAAAATCTGTTTGAACCTCTAGAATAACAAGCAGCAGAAAGTAAAAGAAAAGGAGTCGTAGGCAGAATTGGCAGTATTATCCCGAGGACCCCTAATCCTAAGAAAAAAGTTCCCGCAACAATTAAAACTCCTCTTATGAATTTATTAGACTTATGTTCTTGCAAGGGAATTTTCTCCTACACTATCAGGTATATAATTTTGTATCTTCCTAAAAAGCTGTTTTCTATAAAAATATGGTAGAATCTAATAAATTCTCATCAAGACATTCTTTCTTAATGTCTTCTAAATATGTGAATTGTTTATTTCTCTATTTTATAAACTATGACAAGCGTACAATGTAGTTTTATTATGTTGACTTTTTTTCAATAAATCTAGGTATTAAGTTTGATTTATTTTGTAATCTAGAAAGATTTAATCGTTGTTAACCATTAGCTAAAGGTAGCCCGGTTCCGGTTTAGCCCGGTGGAAGAGAAATATTTCTCTACCGAATGTAGTGGTCAAGCACAGGTGAGAAACCTCTTGAATATCGGCCTTTGGCCAATAATTGGAAGAGAGCCGGTGA
>CEPV01018882.1_pt1 | contig 12204 bp, 13 predicted proteins | sample 530451 | NCBI WGS metagenome assembly CEPV01 (sample SAMEA2620097, study PRJEB7988) | marine metagenome | isolation source: saline water (ENVO:00002010), including | reverse complement strand
CCCCTGGATCGTCGGGCCGCGGCCCGACGGTGTCAGGGGTTCTCGGCGTCGGAGTCTCGGCGTTTGAACTGCAGCGTCAGACGGTGCCAGAGCAGCTTGGCGAACACGGCCCCGGCAGCAACGCCCCCGAGTGCCAGTTGCACGAGCAAACTGCCGGCACCGGGATCGAGATAGGCCTCGACCGGTGCCTCCGAGACGACGAGCAGCAGCAGCACGGGCAGTCCCGCGTGCACGAGCTGGTTCGGCTGTCTTGGATTCCCCATCGAGCCCTCGCCACGTGATGATGACGTGACAATAGATGATAGCACAGCGCTGCACACGGACCGGGTGTCAAACGATGGTACAATCCGCTGCCTGCCGTGACCGATTCCCCCATTCCGATCAAGCGTGAGCCGACGCTGGGGCAGGCGCTGCTCCCGGTCGGCGTGCTGATTCTCCTTCTGGCTTCCTCGGTGTACCTCTTCGGGGGCGGATCCTCGTCGGGCCCGAATCAGATCGCGCTCATCCTCAGCGGTGGCGTGGCGATCCTCGTGGGACTCCGGAACGGCTACGTCTGGCGCGAGTTGGAACGCGGCATCGTCACCGGCATCTCGCTGGCGATGGGCGCCATCCTGATCCTGATGGTCGTCGGATCGCTGATCGGCAGCTGGATTCTGGCCGGCGTCGTACCGACGATGATCTATTACGGGCTACAGATCCTGTCGCCCACGATCTTCTATCCGGCCGCGACCATCATCTGCGCGCTCGTCGCCCTGGCCAGCGGCAGTTCCTGGACGACGGCCAGTACGATCGGCATCGCGCTGATTGGCATCGCGGCGACGCAGAACCTCAATGTCGGTCTGGCCGGCGGCGCCATCATCTCGGGCGCGTACTTCGGCGACAAGATGTCGCCGCTCTCGGACACGACGAACCTCGCGCCGGCGATGGCCGGCACCGATCTCTTCGTGCACATCCGGCACATGGTCTGGACGACGGTGCCCAGCCTGGCCATTGCGCTCCTGCTGTTCACGGTCATCGGGTTCTGGTCGACTCCGCCCGCCGGCTCGAGCGACCTGGAGGCGATCCTGTCGGAGTTGCGCGCGCAGTTCGCGATTGGCCCGCATCTCCTGTTGCCGGCGGTGCTCGTCTTCGTGCTGGTCATCCGCCGCATGCCCGCGTTTCCGGCGTTGCTGCTCGGAGCCCTGACCGGCTCGGTGTTCGCTGCCGTGTTTCAACAGCAGACGGTCTTGACCTACGTTGGCGAGACCGATCTGCCGCGCAGCGTGGCTGTCTTGAAGGGTGTCTGGATCGCGCTGTTCGACGGGTTCGTACTCACATCCGGGAACGCTACGCTCGATGAGTTACTGAGCCGAGGCGGCATGTCCAGCATGCTCAACACGATCTCGCTCGTCATGACGGCATTGATGTTCGGCGCGGTCATGGAGACAACGAAGATGCTCCAGAAGATCGCGTTCTCGATCTTGAGCTTCGTGCGAGAGACCGGCGATCTGATCGCGGCGACGATTCTGACCGCCATCGGCATGAACATCGTCGCATCAGACCAGTACATCGCGATCGTGCTGCCGGGACGGATGTTTCGCGCCGAGTATCGCAGGCGAGGGTTGGATCCACGCAATCTGTCGCGGACGCTTGAAGACTCCGGGACGCTCACGTCGCCGCTCGTACCCTGGAATACCTGTGGGGCGTTCATGTCACAGGCCCTCGGGGTGGCGACGTGGACCTATTTGCCGTTCTGTTTCTTCAACTTGATCAACCCGCTGATCGCGGCGATCTATGGGTACAGCGGCTTCACGATCAAGAAGCTACCCGCGGACGAGATCCGCGACGACGACTCGGCGGTTGCCTGAGGCGATGCGCCGGAGGAGGGCACCATGAGCATCATCGATGATCCGAGTGACGCGAACGAGCCGGGCCGCGGTGGGTTCGGCCGCACGTTTCGCACGTTCGTCATCTGGCTCATCGTCCTCGGCATCGCGGTCGGTGCCGGGTTCGCCGGGGGCTACGTCCTGCACTACCAGGAGCTGCGCGACCTCGAACGCGCGTCGTCCGAGGAGCAAGCCGACCTGGCTGCGCAGCTGGCCGCACTGGAGCGCCAGATTCTCGAGGCCGAGAAAGAGCAGCTCGAGGCCGCGCTGGCGCGGGCCAACGTCGTCGCGAACCTCGACGAGGTGCTGACGATGCTGCCGCGGGCACTCCAGGAGATCGAGCAGTTCGGGCGAGCGATGCAGGATATCGACACGGCCCAGCGCGCGCTGACCGATGCCGGCGTGACGGCCGACACGCGCGACACGCTCGGCGCGTCGCTCGCCGAGCTCCGGCAGCGGCTGACCTCGCTCGATCTCCAGGCGCGCGAGCGGATTGCGGCCAGCGCCGATGACCTCGAACAGGTGATGAGTTCCTCGGAGGGAGTCCAGCCACCGATGGCGCGCGAGCCGGCCCACGCGACGGAGGTGCCAGCCATCGAGACTCCACCGGCCGACACGGCGCTGCCCGACGCCGAGCTGGAGACCGAGGAAGCTGATGAAGTCGACGTGCCGCCCGGCGCCGATCCGCCCGCCGACCCTGCGGTGCCCGAAACCGGCCAGCCGCCGGTGGTTCCCCCAGCGCAGCCGCCGGCGGACTGAGTCCGACCGGTCGACGGATCCGCGCATGCCCGACGCCATTCTCGCGCTCGATCAGGGGACGACCGGGAGCACGGCGCTCGTCTTCTCCCACGGCGGCCTGATCATCGGCCGCGCCTACTCGGAATTCACGCAGCACTATCCCGAACCTGGATGGGTCGAGCACGACCCCGACGAGATCTGGCAGGTCAGCCAGCGGGTGATGGGCGAGGCGCTGACGTCGGCCGGCGTGCAGCCTCGAGAGTTGAAGGCGATCGGCATCACCAACCAGCGCGAGACGACGGTCGTCTGGGATCGGAAGACGGGGCGCCCTGTGCATCGCGCCATCGTCTGGCAAAGCCGGCAGACCGCTAGCATCTGCGAACGATTGATCGCGGATGGGCATCTCGAGGCGGTCCGTGAACGGACCGGTCTGGTCATCGACGCCTACTTCTCGGGCACGAAGGTGAAGTGGATTCTCGACCGGTATCCCGACGCGCGGGCCAGGGCGCGCGATGGCGAACTGTTGTTCGGCACCATCGACACGTGGCTGCTCTGGAAGCTGACCGGTGGCGGATGGGCGACCGAACCGACCAACGCCTCGCGAACCTTGCTCTACAACATTCACGATCGCTGCTGGGACCCCGCGCTGCTCGAGATGCTGGACGTGCCCGAGGCGATGCTGCCACCGGTCAAGCCGAGTTGCGGCGTGTTTGGTGAAACCTGTCAGCACGATGGCGTGCCTGGCGGCGTGCCGATCGCCGGCATCGCGGGCGACCAGCAAGCGGCGCTCTACGGCCAGGGGTGCTGGGAGCCGGGCATGGCGAAGAATACCTACGGCACCGGCTGCTTCGTCGTGATGAACATGGGATCGCAGCGTCCGGCGGTGCGCGACGGCCTGCTGACCACGCTGTGCTGCGACGCCGCGGGGCAGGCGATGTACGCCCTGGAGGGGTCGATCTTCGTCGCGGGCGCGGCGATCCAGTGGCTGCGTGACGAGCTGGGTCTCATCGACTCAGCCGACCAGACCGAGGCCTTGGCCGCCAGCGTGCCTGACACGCTCGGCGTGACGGTGGTACCCGCGTTCACCGGTTTGGGCGCGCCCCACTGGGATATGAACGCGCGCGGCGCGATCCTCGGTCTGACTCGCGGTGCCGGCCGCAGCCATATCGTCCGGGCCACCCTCGAAAGCCTTGCCTATCAGACGCGCGATGTCGTCGACGCCATGGCCGACTCGGGCGCCGCGATTCAGGAGCTTCGGGTCGACGGGGGCGCGGCGGCCAACGGGTTCCTCATGCAGTTTCAGGCCGACATCCTGGGCGTGCCGGTCGACCGGCCGACGACGCTCGAGACCACGGCCTCCGGCGCGGCGTTCCTGGCCGGCCTCGGTGTCGGCTTCTGGGAGAGTCCCGAGGCGGTGCGTGGTGTCCGGCGGCGCGACCGGCTGTTCCAGCCGGCGATGCCCGAATCGGAGCGGGACCGGCTGCACGCGATCTGGAAGCGAGCCGTCACACACGTCCGGGCGGCCGGCGACTTGGCGTCGACATGAACCGCTTCACCGACCTGTTCGGCGCGCCGAGGCCGATCATCGGCGTGATCCATCTGCCGGCGTTGCCCGGCTCCAGCGCGTCGCCGGGTCTCGGCGAGGTCCTCAAGCGCGCGCTCACCGACCTCGCCGCCCTTGAAGGTGGCGGTGTCCACGGCGTGCTCGTGTCGAACGACGGCGATGAGCCGAGGCGCATGAAGGCCGGGGCCGAGACCATTTCGGCGCTCACGCGGGTCGCCCACGAGATCGTCCATGCCTCGAACGGCGTCAAGGTCGGCGTGCAGGTCCTGCTGAACGACCCCGACGCGTCCGTGGCGGTCGCACACATGGCCGGCGCCGCGTTCATCCGCACCGACTTCTTTGTCGATCCGATGCAGCGGCCGGAGTACGGTGCGATCGAGATCGCGCCGAAGCGGCTCGTCGAGTACCGCGCTAGCCTCGGTGCGCGCGACGTCCTGATCCTGGCCGATGTCCAGGTGAAGTACGCGCAGATGATCGACCCCCGCCCGCTGGCCGAGTCGGCGGCCGAGGCTGCCGAGTGCGCCGCCGACGCGATTGTCGTGACCGGATCAGTGACCGGGGAGGCACCGGTGTGGACGTCGGTGCGCGAGGCGAAGCAGGGCGCCGGACGCTGCCCGGTGCTGGTCGGCAGCGGCCTCGACCTGTCGGATGCCGCCGACTTGCTCCGGACCGCCGACGGCGCGATCGTCGGTACGAGTTTGAAGACCGGCGCCTACGTCGACGCCGGCAAGGTGCGCGCGCTGATGACGGCGGTGGGCGCGCTCGATTCCCTCCCGTGAAGGTCGTCTGCGCAGGCGATTGCGGCGTCGACCGCTACGTCGATCTGGGCATCGACCGGCCGGGCGGCAAGACCCTCAATGTCGCCGCGACTGCGCGGCAATTGTTTCCGCGATCGACCGACGTTAGCGTGGTGACCGCGTTGGGTACCGACGAGGAGGCGCGGTTCGTCGCGGCGGCAATTCGGGATCATGGTTTGACCGGGTCGGTCGTCCACCGGCGGGGGCGAACTTCCGTTCAGCAGATCGATCGGTCGCCGGCGGGTGAAAAGATCTTCCTCGAGTACGACCAGGGTGTGCTCGGCGGCTACCGTCCCGACCCCGCGGCCCGAGAGCTCATCGCCGCTGCCGATCTGCTCGTCACCCCGCTCTACGTCGAGATCCACGGCTTCTTCGATTCGGTCATCGCCACGCCCTCGGCCGGCCTCCGGGTCGTCGACTTTTCCGATCTCTCCGACTTCGACTCCGACCCGGCCATCGTCGACCGCTACGCCGATCGATTCGACATCGGGTTCTTCGGGCTGAGCCTGGCCGCGCCGAACCTCATCGCCTCGCTCGAAGTGCTGGCGCGTTTGCGCCGGAAGCTCTTCATCGTGACGCTCGGCGCCGACGGCAGCCTCGCGGTGGGAGGGGCGGACCGGATCCGATGTCAGGCGGTGCCGGTGCCGGCAGTCGTCGATACGACCGGCGCGGGCGATGTCTTCGCGGCCGGATTCCTCCGGGAGTACTGCACGTCGCGCGACGTCGCCGCCAGCCTCCGTGCCGGCAGCCTGGTGGCGGCCGAGTCGATTCAGCGTATAGGCGCGTTTTGACTAGCGGACTAGCAGCGGGCACGTCATGCAATGGGCGCCGCCGTTGCCTATGAATAGCTCATTAGATGGGAACGTCGAGACGGTCCAGCCTCGGCTGCGCAGCCGATCGGCGATGCCGGTCGCCTGCGCGAAGCCGATCGCCTTCGTCCCGCGCTCGGTCACGACCACGTTGAGATGTCCGCCGAGGCGCTCGTCGTCCGAGATCGGCAGCCGCTCCACGCCGCGCGCTTCGAGGAACTCCTCGAACATGACGTGCCGCGGCTCGGCGCGGCCAGCCTCGTGGAGCCAGCACGGGAAGGTCCGGAACGCCTCTTCGAAGATGAGGCCAAGCCGTTCGTCGAGCACCATGAAGATGCCGTCGATGTGGATGTAGCCGAACGGCAGCGGTACTTCGAGGAAGTACTTCACGTCGCGTCCGAGCACGAGCGCGCGGAGCGCGGCGGCGCCCTCCTGGTTGGCCCGGTCGCAGATCGATGCGACGACGGTGTCCTCACCGATCATCGTCACGCCGCCGCCTTCGAGGTAGCCGGGTGGCTCGATCGCGCCGAGCACGGGCACGCCCAATCGCTCGAAGGCCCGGCCCATCAGACGCTGATCGCCCCACCGCCCGCGCAGGTGCGGGCTCATGAGGACGGCGCCCGAGGCGAAGACGGCCGCCAGGTCGCGTGTGTAGGTGACGTTGGGGCGTCGATTCAGGGTGGCGATGGCATCGTCGTCGGCGGCGAGGACATCGCTCAGGAAGACCGTGTCGACACCGTCAGCGTGGAAGCAGTCGACCATCGCGTCGTAGTCGCGGACGAACCCAGTGCGATCGACCGGTCGGTCGAAGTTGAACTCGCGCAGCGTCTGCTCCGTGACGAGGTCGAGTTCGGGGCCCGGCCGGTGCATTAGGACCCGCTCGAGCGTGCCGTATGCGGAGCGGACGCCGAAGGTCATTAGGACGCGCGCCCGCCCTGGCGGGTCAGCCAGAAGTAGACCGGAACGCCGGTGGCCGTGAGCGCCAGACCGATCAGCGTATCTTGCGAGTTGTAGATGACCGCGCTGACCAGGAACATCGCCATCACGCCCATGAAGACGAGCGGCACGACGGGGTACCCCGGTGTGCGATAGGTCCCGGCGCTGGGCGTGCGCCGGTGCCGGAGCGGGAAGATCGCCGAGACCAGCAGGATGTTCGCTAGCTGAAGCGGGACCAGCAGGAACGTCACGAGCCGATCGAACGAGCCGAAGAACAGCAGTGCGACCGACGAGAGAATTGCCGTGAAGAGAATCGCACCGGACGGCACCGCCGTCGTCGGTGAGACGATCGCGAGTCCACGGAAGAACGTCCCAAGAAGGGTCGGGCGCGCCGCCGCCTCGTACTGCGCCGCGACGGTATAGATGATCCGCGGCAGCGTCATGACGAGGCCGCCCAGGGCGCCGAAGATCGACACCGTCATCAGGCCCGTCACCAGCCGTCCGCCCGTCGTGCCGAACGACAGTGTGGCGATTGTGGCGCCGATGGTCGTCGGTTCGGCCCGCATCGCATCGAGCGGGAGGACTCGCAGGAACGCGTAGTTCACGAGCAGGTAGAGCAGGGTGATACCGCCGACACCGAGCGCGAGTCCGCGCGGCAAGTTGCGGCGCGGTTCGTTGACTTCGCCCGCGACGTGCGTGACATCGAGCCAGCCGTCGTAGGTGAACAGCACGGCGGCCACGCCGAGGCCGACGAGGCGAAACAGGCCGACCCAGTCCCCCGACCCGGCGCCGACACTCGACGCGCGCGGTGCGGCGTCGGCGAGAAAGAGCGCACCCCCGACCAGGCAGAGCAGTCCGAGGATCTTGGCCGCGGTCAGCGTTACCTGTGTTCGCCCGCCCCACGCGACACCGCGCAGGTTGATGAGCGTGAACCCGCTGATTGCGGCCACGCCCCAGACCGCGGCCGACGGGCCGGTGCCGCCGAGCAACTGGACGAGGAATTCGCCGAAGACGATCGCCACGCCGGCGACCGAGCCCGGCCCGCTGACCCACATCTCCATCCAGACCTTGAGGAAGCCCCAGAACGGTCCGTAGCCTTCACGGATGATGTGGTACGTCGCCCCCGGCTGCGGCAGGAGCGTCGCGGTTTCGGCCAGCGTCAACGCGCCGCACAACGTGATGACGCCGCAGAGCGCCCAGAAGAAGTAGACCTGCGCCGGCGTCTGGGCGACGGCAGCCAGCTCGCCCGGCGTGAAGAAGATGCCCGAGCCGAGCATGTCGCCGACGACGATGGCGACGACGGCCGAGAGGCCGAGCTGGCGGCGCAGCGCGGGCGCGGAGCTCATCGGCCCAATACTAGTGGAAGTCCTGTTCCCGCGCGGGACTGGGCATTGCGCCGTCGATCCCGTCGGCGGCCGGCGACCAGGCGATTCGGGATCTTCCCAGCGTGTGAGCCACGGGTCGACAGGCCAAGCGTTCACGAATTCCGTTTCGGTGGTCGCACATCCAGGCGGCCGCCTCCCTAAGAAGGGATCGACCACCGCAAAGCCCAGCCCCGCGCCAGACCAAACGCCCAGCCCCGCGCCGAGTGAGAGCTAGCTCCGTCGGAAGAACTTCTCGACCGCGGTCTGCGGCGCGGGCTGGGTGATCGGTGTCAGACCGACGATCAGGGCGAGGCTCAGCGCCATGCCGGGCACAACAGGATGAATCGCGACGGCCCATCCGACCTCGGCCAGCGTGAGCCCGGTCCAGACGGCGGTGATGGCGAAGCCGCCGACGGCCGACGCCGTTGCGGCGGCCGGCGTCGTCCGCGGGGAGGTCAGTCCGAACAGGAGCGGGAAGAAGAAGGTTGCTCCGACCATCGCCACGGCGTAAGAGACGATGGCCAGGATCAGCGCGGGCGTGTTCAGCGCCGCGACGAGCGCGATCGCTCCGATCACGACGATCGTGACCCGCGAGATCCGCAGGTAGTGGCGCTCGTCGCGCGCGATGCCGCGTGGTTCGTGAACCGACTTCCGTAGGAAGTCGTGGGCGACCGCCGCACCCGAGAGCAACAGCAACGAGTCGGTCGTCGACATGGCCGCGCTGGCGATGCCGGTGAGCGCGATCGCCGAGGCGACCGGGCCGAGGACGGCGGCCGACAGCGCCGGGAACGCCTGATCCGGCAGGTCGATCTGGTCCCAGACGAGAATTCGCGCCGCGCCGCCGAGGTAGAGGTTGCCGTAGAGCATGAAGATGCTGATGAGCAGGCAGGTGGTCGGCAACGCGTAACGGGCCACCTTCGAATCGCGCGCGACGAACACCTTCGTGAGCAGTTCAAGCCGCGTTGCGTAGGCGACGAACCAGACGAGCCACCACGACAGCAGGTAGCTCCAGGACCACGATGTCCCGGTGACTGACGTCCAGCCCGGCGCCAACGCCTCCGCGCGCTGCATCACCGTCGCCAGGCCGCCGGCCGCCGCGTAGACCGCCGGCATCATGATGATGAGGCCGATCCACATGAAGACGAACTGCAACACGTTCGTCCAGATGACGGCCAGCATGCCGCCCAGCGCGACGTAGAAGATGAAGAGTGCCGTGCCCAGCACCATCGACGGCACGAGCGGGAATCCGAGCAGCCCTTCGAGGATCAGCCCCATCCCCCGGATCTGCGCGATGAGATAGACGATGCTCGACGCCGCGACGACGAAGGCGCTGAACGCCCGCAGCGTGTGGCTGCCGAACCGGTCGCCCATGTAGTCGGGCAGCGTGAACGCAGCGATCTCCCGTAGCTTCCTCGCGAAGAAGACGAGAATGACTAGAAAGCCGAGCGCGAAGCTCATCAGCGGCAGGATCGCCACACCGCCGAACGCGCCGGCGAACGCGACGCCGCTCAGCACCGAGCCGCCGTGCATCACGGCCGCCATCATCCCCAACGTCATCACAACGGTGCCGAACCGGCGTCCGGCGACCCAGAGGTCGGCCTCGCTCCGTTGCTGCCGCCCGGAGATGACTGCAATGGCGATGACGACAATCAGGTAGGCCGCGAAGACGGCCAGGCCGACGCTCGAGGGGGTCATGCGCTACGGCCGCCGGCCGGTCTTGATCTGCCAGCAGACGTAGTACTGGTAGGCGATGACGGCCAGGGGGATGACGATCAGGACGAGGACGCTCGACCAGGGCAGTCCGAACATGGCGTAAGGATACAGAATTCGGGAGCCGGAGGCGGGAGCATCTGGCCGCCCTTATACTGCGTCCAGCTTGAGATCGATAAGCCGAGGGACGCGTGGCTGGACCCGGCTCGGGTGCGGAAGGAGAGTCGTGATGGGGCGGGTGAAGTGTCAAGTGCTTGTCTTCGCGGCCGTGCTTGCCGGACTCTGGCAGGCTGGGGCCGGTGCGCAGCCCGGGGTGGCTGCCGAGGACGAGGTTCGGGCGGTCTTGACCGATTTTCTGCGCGTCTTCGAGAACGGCGAGGTCGACGCGATGGAAGCGGCGTTCACCGATGCCACCGTCTTCCCCAGAGCGATCATGGGCCGCGAGCCGGCCGAACCGATCCGGGTGGCGGCCTACCGTCGCCAGCGCGGACTCGATCCGCAGATGCGAGAAGTCGTCGCCGAGTGGCGCGCGAGCCGGCCCGGCCCGCCCTACGTGGCGCTCGAACCCCGCAATCTTGAGATAGAGGTCTTCGGTGACGCCGCGCTCGCGACATTTCACCTCGAGAACGGTCCGTCCCTGTCCCGCCGGACATTCGTTCTGGCGAATCGTGACGGTGTCTGGCGGATCGTGCACCTGCACGCCTCCAACGTCGTAGAGTCGAATTGACGTCCCGGAAGGCACTGGTTCGTCGCTTCGCCGCGTACGTCGACATGGTTCACGCGGCACTCGGCGACTACCGCAGGGGGTTGGAAGGGCAGCTGCAAGGAGGCGAACGATGAAGCGGATCATCTGGTGTGCGTTCCTGATCGGCATCGCGGGAGCGCCGCTCCAGCTTCAGGCCCAGGACCGTGACACGGGTTTTCTGAACCGCACCGTCACCGTTGACGGCGCGACCCACAGGTACCAGGTCTACGTGCCTCGCGACTACGACCCTGACGTGGCCTGGCCGGTGATCCTGTTTCTTCACGGCGCGGGTGAGCGCGGCGATGACGGCATCATCCAGACCGAGGTCGGCCTTGGCCGGGCGCTCCGGCGGTGGCCCGAACGCTACCCGGCGATCGTCGTCCTCCCGCAGGCGCCGACCGAGACGCTCTGGCAGGGCGAGATCGCCGACGTGGCGATGGCGGCACTCGACCAGACGGTTGCCGAGTACCGCACCGACGCCACGCGGACCTATCTGACCGGCCTGTCGATGGGCGGGAACGGCAGCTGGTATCTCGGCTACCATCACGCCGATCGCTTCGCGGCGGTCGCGCCGATCTGCGGCTTCGTCAGTACCCTCGGCAGTTTCGACGGTGGTTTCTCGAGTGCCGCCGACCCGCATGCGGAGGTCGCGTCGCACCTCGCCGAGACGCCAGTCTGGATCTTCCACGGTGAGTCGGACACGGTCGTGTCCGTCGAGGAATCGCGGAAGATGCACGCGGCCCTCCAGGCCGTGGACGCCCCAGTCCGCTACACTGAGCTGCCCGGCACCGGCCACAACTCGTGGGACGCGGCCTACGCGTCGCCCGGCTTCGCCGAGTGGCTCTTCGAGCAGGGGAAGCGATGACCGGGTCGGCTGGTTGCGGCGGCTGGCCGACGCGCTGCCCGCTCGAGAGCTGATCTTCGTCAAGCATGCGCGCGGCGGGACCTCGTTGCTCGCCTGGGCGCCGGAATGGGATGAGGCGCGCGCCGAGACCACCGGGAACGCCGCGGCCGGCCCGATGTATCCGCAGCTCATCGAGCTCCTCGATGATCTGGGTGTCCGCGACGGCGTCGAGTTCGGCGCGGTTTTCTGGATGCAGGGTGAGCGTGATGCACTCTTCCCCGGGCCGGCCGCCGAGTACTTCGACAACCTCCGAACGCTCGTGACCGCGTTCCGCCGCGACCTGACCGATCCGGACCTACCCTTCATCCTCGGTCTGGCGAATCCGTCACCCGAACGCTACACCGAGTTGGCGGTCGTCCAGGCCGCTCAGCGCCACGCGGCTGCTGAGATTGCGGGCGTCCACCTGGTCGATACTGCGGGTCTCACCAAACACGATGACGCCGTCCACTACGACACCGGCGGCATTCTCGAGCTGGGGCGGAGGTTCGCCGAGACCTACCTGGCGGTACGGTAGTCACAGGTGTGACGGGCGAGGCCCGACTCGCCCGGCGCTATCGGATATGATCCGCCTGTTTTCCGCGGAAGAGGTGATCAGATGCCCACGGCCTTCCGATTCGTCCTGACGATCATCCTCGGCGCCGCGCTCGCGGCGACCGCCGCGGCCCAGCCGTCGGCGCTCCTCGTCCGGGGCGTGACGCTCATCGACGGCAATGGTGGCGTGCCGGTCGATGACACGACCGTCGTCATCGAGGGTGACCGGATTGCGGCGGTC
>CEPV01002636.1_pt1 | contig 12218 bp, 10 predicted proteins | sample 530451 | NCBI WGS metagenome assembly CEPV01 (sample SAMEA2620097, study PRJEB7988) | marine metagenome | isolation source: saline water (ENVO:00002010), including | reverse complement strand
CCCTTCTCAACCGGGATATTACTTCTGAAGGGTTGGATTTATTAAATATTGAAGATTTAGACGAAATAAGATTAGGCGATTTGTTGAACCGACAGCATGCCATTCTCCGCGATACTCTTGGTGTTTCAACAGACAAAATTGAAACAATGCTGGAGGCGGCCATGGGGGCTGGTGCACACGGTGGTAAGATCAACGGCTCAGGGGGTGGAGGTTGCATGTTCGCCTATGCGCCAGACAGTGCGGAAGAAGTGGCGGCTGCTATCGAGCAAGCGGGAGGAAAGGCCTATATTGTTCATGTGGATAAAGGGTCGGTAAAAGATGGATAGGAATATGGTAATTCTGGCGGCGGGAATTTCATCGCGCATGAAGAGAACCGCGACGGGAGAGGTAAGTCTCAGCAGGAAACTGGTGAGAGAGGCAAGCATGAGGCCCAAGGCGATGATCAGCGTCGGTGAAGGGGGCCGCCCGTTCCTCGATTATCTCCTGTTCAATGCTTCCGAAGCGCGGTATAAAGACGTGGTACTCGTCCTCAATGAACGTGACGAGGTCACCGAGCCTTATTACTTCGGTCGGGATGTCTGGGGACTGAAGCTCAGTTTCGCAAGGCAGACAATTCCTGAAGGGCGGTTCAAACCGTTGGGCACTGCCGATGCCGTCTTACAGGGACTTAGGTCCCGCGGCGATTGGAACAGGCAGAAGTTTACTATCTGCAACAGCGATAATCTCTATTCGTCGGCGTCACTGGAGGCGCTTCTTAAAGACGACCATCACAACGCAATGATCGACTATGACCGCGACGCCCTGGGGGTGGAGCCGGAACGGGTAAACGCGTTTGCTGTTATCTGGAAGGATCGTGAAGGATTTCTGACCGATATCGTGGAGAAGCCGAATGCGGAGGAGGTAGAAAAGGCCAGAGACAGTGCCGGAAGGGTCGGCGTCAGCATGAACATTTTTCGCCTCGACCAGGATGCAATCCTCCCCGAACTGGAGGCCTGCCCCCTCCATCCTGAACGGCAGGAGAAAGAGCTGCCGACAGCAATCAAGATGATGATAGCAAAACATCCTCGCGCCGTTTACACCATCCCCATGGCGGAAGAGGTGCCTGACCTCACAAGCAGGGGCGATATCTCAAAAGTGCAACGCTTTCTGGAAAGAATGGTGATAGAGTGAGATGATTTCTTCCAGGCAGGGATCAGAAAGGGTGGTCAAGAACGGGTTGCTCGCAGCAGTTCTTTTCCTTCTCATTTCTCTGTCTGTGTCGATCCATGCCGGGCAGAAGCTCAAGACGGAAAATGTCATCCTTGTAACCATTGACGGTTTTCGCTGGCAGGAGATCTTTTCCGGTCCTGACAGTCTGCTTCTTCACAGCGAGAAATACTGCGATGATATAGAGGCGCTCAGAGCCGAGTTCTGGCATCCCGATCCGGCGGTGCGCCGTGAGAAGCTGCTGCCGTTCTTCTGGAGTGTCATTGGCGAGAAGGGGCAGCTTTACGGTAACCGGAAAAAAGGCAGCGTAGCCTACCTCACGAATCCTCACATCTTTTCCTACCCCGGCTACACCGAGATTCTGGTGGGCTATGTAGATACCAACATGGACAGCAACGCCAAGCGGTGGAATCCCAACCGGACAGTCCTCGAGTTTGTGAATGATCTCCCTCGCTTCCGCGGTAAGGTGGCGGCGTTCTGTTCGTGGGATGTGTTTCCCTACATCATCAACAGCAAGCGGAGCGGTATTCCCGTCAGCGTGGGGGACGGCCCACCGCAGGGTATCGAACTTTCTCAGACGGAGGCAGTCCTATATCAACTGCAGCAGCAGATCCCTCCGCCGTGGGGATCGGTCCGTTGGGATGCCATCACTTACCACCTTGCGTTCCATTATCTGAAACAGAATCGCCCGCGACTTCTCTACATCGCTTTCGATGAGACCGATGACTACGCCCACGACGGGAAGTACGGCCATTACCTCCGCTCGGCTCACAAGACCGACAGCTACCTTTCCACTCTCTGGTCGTGGATTCAGTCAGATCGGCGCTACAGGAATCGCACTACACTGATTATCACCACCGATCACGGCCGAGGAGAATCACCGCTGGACAGCTGGCGCAATCACGGCGATGAAGTGGAAGGGGCCGAAGAGGTATGGATCGCGGTCGTGGGACCGGATACGCCCGCCCATGGTGAGATACAAGATCAACCGCCTGTTTTCTCCAATCAGATAGCGGCGTCCGTCGCGGCCCTTTTGGGGCTTACTTACGCCAGCGTCCGTCCGACCGGAGTTGTCATGCAATCACTATTCACAGATGAATAGTGTAGTTCATCATTCATAAGGAGAAATCAAGCATGAAACATCTGTCGATCTTCAGTTTTGCTGCGGTGTTGTTCTGGAGTTGTCAGCCGCCGGCCCCTATCACTCCGGACAGTCCCATTTCATACGACGTGATTATAAGAAATGGAACAGTCTATGACGGTTCGGGTGCAGAAGGCATAATTGCAGATGTAGCTATTTCCGGCGATCGGATCGCAAAGATTGGCCCCAACCTATCGGGGAAGGCCAAAGCGGAGATTGACGCAACGAATATGGCCGTGACTCCGGGATTCATCAACATGCTTAGCTGGGCCACAGAATCGCTCATCGCCGATGGGAAGTCCCAGAGCGACATCCGGCAGGGAGTAACGCTGGAGGTATTCGGTGAGGGGTGGTCAATGGGACCTCTGAGTGAAACAATGAAGAAGGAAGAGGCAGAGAGTCAGGGTGACCTCAAATACGACATCGCATGGACGACTTTGGGGGAATACCTGGAATTCCTGGAGAGAAGGGGTATCGCATCCAATGTAGCTTCATTCGTAGGTGCCACGACGCTTCGCATCCACCAAATTGGTTTTGAAGATAGACCCCCCAGCGAAGAGGAGATGGCCGTCATGAAGGATCTGGTGCGGCAGGCCATGGAAGAAGGCGCCCTCGGCGTAGGGTCATCGCTCATTTATGCACCGGCCTTTTATTCATCTACCGAAGAGCTGATTGAACTGTGTAAGGTCGCCTCTGAATACGGCGGCATGTATATTTCTCACATGCGCAGCGAGAGCAATCGCCTGCTGGAGGCGCTGGACGAACTGATCCGAATTGCAAGCGAGGCGGACATTCCTGCGGAAGTTTACCATCTGAAGGCTGGCGGCAAGAAGAATCACTACAAGATGGATCTCGCCATCGCCAAGATGGATTCGGCCCGCGCCGCCGGTCTGAAGATCACAGCAGATATGTACACCTATACTGCTGGCGCCACCGGTCTCGACGCCTCTATGCCGCCGTGGGTGCAGGAAGGGGGATACGAAAAGTGGGCCGAGCGGCTGAAGAGTCCCGCAATCTGGGAACGGGTCAAGGCCGAGATGCAGCAAGATACGGACGACTGGGAAAACCTTGGCCTCCTTGCGGGCTATGACAATGTGCTGTTCGGCGGCTTTAAGAATCCCGATCTGAGGGAGTACATAGGGAAGACACTGGTTGAGGTGGCACAGATGCGCGGCACACCGCCTGAGGATACGGCTATGGATCTGGTGATTGAAGACGGCAGCCGTGTTGATGTGGTATACTTCCTCATGTCCGAGGAAAACGTCAAGAAGCAGATCCGGGTGCCTTATGTCAGTTTTGATTCAGATGCCGGCTCACTGGCGCCTGAGAGCGATTTCCTTAAATCAAATCCCCATCCGCGGGCTTACGGCAATTTTGCCCGTCTGTTAGGAAAATATGTGCGGGATGAAAAGGTGATTCCGCTGCACGAGGCCATCTACAGATTGTCAGGACTGCCGGCAACGAATCTGAAGATCCGCCAGCGGGGATTTCTGAAGGAAGGATACTACGCCGACGTGGTGGTCTTTGATCCGAACAGTATTCAGGATCACGCAACCTTCGAGAATCCTCATCAATACTCCACAGGCGTTCACCACGTTTTCGTCAATGGCGGGCACGTCCTGAATGATGGGGAGCACACCGGCATCACACCGGGACGGGTCGTTAGAGGGCCCGGCTGGGTAAGGTGGAATTGACCTTGCCTCCCAGTCGTGTGAGTAAGCCGAAATCGCCCGCCCGCGGGACTCCGCACGAGAGTCTCAAGATTATGCGGGCGAGCGGTCCGGCCGTCGTGTAACCGGGGTGAGGCGGTGAGGAGGGTTACGCGCCTCTCAGGTTACGTCTGTTATTCCGGTTGGGAACTGTTTTTCGCCAGTAGATCGACAGAATCAACCGATGCCAGATCTACGGTAATGGAATCTGCTGGCACTTCATGCGCCAGATCGGTGGTGAACTCCCTGCTGTTCCAGATGAACACTTTTCCGGCTCCTAATTTGGAACGAGCATCGGCAAAAGCTTCGGCAAAGGTGTAGCCGGAATCTCCTTGACCGTTGTATTCCGGTAGCGCCGGTTCTTCCGCCACAGGCTGGTCGTCCTCTACATAGGTGCCTTGTTCTGCGTCGAGTTTGGCATGTTGTTCTTCATTCTCAGACAACACTTTCTCTTGGGTCCATTCATCGATGAACTTATGGTCAAACTCAGTCACGGGCGAAAGATCGATCGGATCAGGTTTCTCCTGGCGAATTTCAGAAGCGATGTTGAGAGCAACAGTTGCTGACTCTTTCGCTTCATGTCTGTAAATGCCGAGCGCGATGGCCAGTGCTATAACGGCGCTCAAGACCAACAAACCCGCTGTCTCCTTTAACTTCTTTCTCATGGTCCGTCTCCTTGTTCTCAGGTTGAACCAAAAAAGGAGGGCGCCTCATCAAGAGACGATTCCTCCTCATCTATTTGGGCGGATAGTTTTTCTCTCCGCTTGCCATCTCTTACGCTGAAAGTTTCTTTCAGGTTCCCGTCATCGTTCGGGAGAAACTCTGGAATTCATACATTCGGCTGGTGGTAATGATCTGGATGCAGAGCGAACTAATCTCTACCGATCAGCTATTCTCGCGTAACAAAATCGAAAAACTGATCTACATTGAGGTTAAAAATAATGTTGAAAAATGATGTCCGATGGTTGTAATTTTTAGTAACTCAAGAATGAGTTACTTAAGTGTAATTGTGCAATTGAGGAAAGGTAACAGGATTACAAAAAAGTTATTGGCGACAATTATGATTCTTGCTATAGTTTCATATTGAGAATGGAACCTTCGATCAGAATTGGCCTCATCGGTTTTGGAAGAATCGGCCGCGACATCTTCCGTATAGGTTACAGAAATCCCCGCTATCAGTTCGTCGCCATCAGTGATCTCGCCCCGCCTGAGTCGCTTCATCACCTTTTAATGTGGGATTCGGTTCACGGTCCTATGGAAGATGATGTCATTCTGGAAGGCAACGATATCCGAGTTGATTCACAAAAGGTCCGGCTTCTGGCGGGGGGTGTTCCAGGCGAGATTCCGTGGGACGCTTTTGATGTGGATGTAGTAATTGACGCGACCGGCCGTTTCAGGGAATTCTCCGATCTGCATAAACATCTGGATGCAGGTGCCCGGCGCGTCTTCGTTACCAGTCCTCCCATCGATCGAATTGATAGGGTTATCATCCTCGGTGTAAACGAAGACAGGATTTCGATCGATGATAAGATTGTTTCATCTACTTCATCTACAACCCAGGTATTGGGATTGATGCTGAAAATATTGGATGAAAATTTTGGAGTTGAGAAGGCCTTTATGACCACGGTCCACGCTTATACTTCGGATCAGCCTCTGGCCGATGCGGTCCGTTCTGACTTGAGGCGTAGCAGATCGGCGGTTGAGAATATTATTCCGAATGAAAATTTCTCATCTACCATTGTCGCTTCCATCATACCTGAAATGAAGGGGAAGATTGACGGTATCGCCTTCAATGTACCGGTTCCCGACGGTTCCTGTGTTGACTTAACCACAGAGCTTAAGAATCTGCCGGATGTATCAGAAGTAAACGCCGCCTTCAAAAATGCATCTGAGAATAGCCTGTCAGGAATTGTCGGCTACACTGAAGATCCCATTGTGTCAAGCGATGTCATCGGATGCAGTGAATCGATGATATTTGATGCCAAAGCTACCATGATTTCTGCCAATGCACTTCTGAAAACGATCGCGTGGTACGACAACGGCTGGGGGTTCTCCAAGCGGATCCTTGAACTGATAGACCGCTATCAGATTCTGGAAGAGGGCTCATGAGGGTTGCCATCAACGGCTTCGGTCGTATCGGCCGGTCTGTCTTCAGGATTCTCAATCACAGAGATGATTTTGAGGTTGTGGCGATAAATGATATCACTCCCAACGACGCCCTGGTTTACCTGCTTAAGTATGATACTGTCATGGGTCGCCTGAAAGATACTGTTACCCTGAAAGGTGACACGCTCAAGACCGAGTTGCACACTGTGAAGATGATTGCTGAGAGGAATCCTGCCGCTTTGCCGTGGCGGGAGCTTCAGGTGGATGTGGTGGTGGAGTCGACTGGTGTTTTCAGGACGCGCGAAACAATAGAACCGCATCTGGAAGCAGGGGCGAAAAGGGTAATTCTGACCGTCCCAGCCAAGGACGAAATAGATTATATGGTAGTCATTGGTGTTAACGATGGCGACATGCGACCGGAGCACCGGATAGTCTCAAACGCCAGCTGCACCACTAATTGTCTTGCTCCCATGGCAAAGGTTCTGAATGACGCTTTCGGCGTCGAGTACGGCGTCATCAATACTATACACGCCTACACCAATGACCAGCGGCTGGCAGACGTACCTCACACAGACTGGCGCAGAAGCAGGGCGGCCGCTGAAAACGTCATTCCGACAAGTACGGGCGCCGCCAGAGCCGTCGGTAAGGTACTGCCGGAACTTGATGGAAAGCTCGACGGCATCGCCATGCGAGTCCCCGTACCGGACGGATCAATAGTTGACCTTGTGGTGCAACTGAAAGAAGATGTGACTGTTGACAGGATTAATGAAGCTGTTCATGAAGCATCCGAGAGTGAGCATCTCAGCCCCATCCTGCAATACTCTACCTTGCCGCTGGTTTCTACAGATATTATAGGTAATACGCACTCGTCCATCTACGATGCTCCCTTTACCAGGTTACTGGAGGGCAATCTGGTCAAGACGCTCAACTGGTACGACAACGAATGGGGCTACTCCAACCGGGTGGTAGATCTAATCGGTATCTTTTCAGCATGGGGTTAAGTTAAGTTGTAGACACTCTTGTCACTGTCCCCATAGTCGAAGGTAACAGTGATTGAGAAGATGTGAATTGGCTTCTGTAAATCTCCAGACTGACATTCCCGGTCCTAACAGCAGGGCACTTGCCGAACGGCGCAAAGAAGCTGTGGTCGACGCCCACGGCTCTGTTGTGCCCATCTATGCTGCTTCGGCGGAAGGGGCGACCATTACTGATGTTGATGGGAACGTCTTCCTCGATTTTGCCGGCGGCATCGGTGCACTGAATACAGGTCATCGCCATTCTGTCATCCTTGACCGTGTTCGTCACCAAATAGATGACTACCTCCACGTCTGTTTTACAGTAACGCCCTACGAACCGTACGTTGCGCTGGCGGAGAGACTCAACAGGATCACTCCCGGAGACTTTCCTAAGAAGACGTTGCTTGTCAACAGTGGTGCCGAAGCGGTGGAGAATGCAGTGAAAGTGGCGCGCTACGTAACCAGGCGACCGCGGGTTATTTCGTTTGAGCATTCGTTCCACGGCAGAAGCCTCATGACCATGGCCCTCACCTACAAGGAGATGCCGTATAAGCACGGTTTCGGCCCATTTCCAGAGGACGTTCTGCGCCTGCCATTTCCTTATAAACGGGATTCGTCAGAAGGTGCTCTCTTCATTCGTTCGCTTCATGCGTTGTTAGATGAGGCAGGTGCAGATACGGTGGCGGCGGTCGTCATCGAATTGGTGGCGGGAGAGGGAGGCTTCATGCCGGCCAACAGAGAATTCGTAGCCGAACTCCGGAAAGTATGTACAAATGAAGGAATCGTACTTGTGGTGGACGAGGTGCAGTCAGGCTTTGGGCGGACGGGGAAGATGTTCGCCTGCGAGTGGTACGACCTCGAGCCCGATATCATCACGATGGCAAAGTCGCTCAGCGGCGGTCTTCCTCTTGCGGCAGTGACGGGCCGGGCGGAGATGATGGATGCCGTCCATGCGGGTGGACTGGGAGGGACCTTCGGCGGAAATTCTTTAGCGTGTCAATCTGCCCTCGGGGCCATTGAGATTCTCGAAAAACTACGGGGTGACGGACGCCTCGATCATCTTTCCGGGTCGATTCCGCACAAATTTCAGGCGCTTCAAGAGCGGTCACCTTTCGTTTCTGATGCCCGTGGAATTGGGTGCATGTATTCCTTAGAGATCTGCGACGGGACGCCGGCTGAGAATCCGTCGAAGGAGAGGGCTAATAAACTGTTGGACCGCTGTCTCCAGGCCGGTCTTATCATGATCCTCGCTGGTACTGACGGTAATGTGATCCGCACCCTTATGCCACTTACGATCTCCGATGGGGAGTTGAAAGAAGGGATAGAAATTCTCGAGGAAAATATCCTGGTGTTGGAATCGTGACGACAGGGACTCTCTTATAGTTCCGCCAATATTTGTTCCAACTCCAGATTAACCTCATCAATATTTCTGGGAGAAACAACTCCTTGAGAAAGAACTCACACGGTTATAAGTTTCTACTTTCCCTGTCTTGAGGATGATGAATCAGGAGGAGTATTATTATGGCAACAAGAAAATCAGCCGGCAAGCAAACTAAGTCGCAACCCGAACAAGGGCGTGAGGCGATGCTGGAAGGTCTCGATCCGGACACACGCCGGATAATAGAGGACTTGGAATGTCAGGTAGAACGTTTCTCTGAAATCGGGCTCGCTTTGTCGCGCGAGAAAGATATGAACAAGCTGCTAGAAATGATCCTGGAAGAGGCGAAACGAATCACCAACTGTGATGGACGTACGCTCTATATGATGACTGATGATCAGCGACTGAAGTTTGAGATTGTGCGCACTGATTCCCTCAATTTCCATATGGGCGGCACAAGCGGGGAGGAAGTTCCGTTCTATCCGGTTAAACTCTATCTTGATGATGGAAAGCCAAATCATCACATGATTGCCGCCTATGCCGGTCTGACCGGCGAAACGGTGAACATCCCAGACGCGTACAAGGCAGAAGGGTTTGACTTTTCGGGCACCAAGATGTTTGATGAAAAGACGGGCTACCGCTCAACATCATTTCTTACGGTGCCTCTCAAGAATCATATGGATGAAATCATCGGCGTGATCCAGCTTCTGAACGCTCAGGATCCAGAATCAGGTGACGTGATTCCTTTCCCGAAGGAGAAACAGACGTTAGTGGAATCGCTCTGCAGTCAGGCGGCCATAGCCATCACGAACAAGAACCTGATCGATGAACTGAAAGTTCTGTTTGAGTCATTTATTAAGCTCATTGCTACAGCTATCGATAAGAAGTCGCCCTACACCGGCGGGCACTGCAACCGGGTACCAATTCTCACCATGATGCTCGCTGACGCGGTGGAGAAGGCTGACTACGGTCCATACAAGGACTTCCAGATGACCGATGAAGAGCGCTACGAGCTGTACATCGCCGGCTGGCTGCACGACTGCGGAAAGGTGGCGACACCGCCCCATATCGTTGACAAGGGGACCAAGCTGGAGACAATCTTCGATCGCATCGAGACGGTGAAGACGCGATTTCAAGTGTTGAAACGGGACGCGAAGATAGATTATCTTCAGAAAAAGCTCAAGCTTAACGGTTCGGATAACGGAGAACTGAAGAAGCTTGAAAGAGAGTACAGATCAAGACTGCGAAAGATAGGAGATGACGAAAAATTCATCGAAAAGTGCAATGTTGGCGGTGAATACATGGCAAGGGATCTGCAGCAGCGGGTCATAGATATAGCGAATTATCCGTATAAAGAGGGGGGAAGGAAGAAGCAGTTTCTCACGGAGGAGGAGGTGCAAAACTTGAATATTGCCAAGGGCACCCTTCTACCAGAGGAGCGCCAGGTTATCAATGATCACATATCCATTACTATTGATATGCTGGATGAACTTCCTTATCCAAAGCATCTCAAGAAGGTGCCCGAATTCGCTGGAGGCCATCATGAGAAACTAGACGGCACGGGCTATCCCCAGGGACTGAGTGAAAGGGAGATGACTACACAGGCGAAAATGATGGCTATCGCCGACGTCTATGAGGCACTCACAGCCGCGGACAGACCCTATAAGGACGGGAAGAAGCTATCTATGGCTATGCGCATCATGGGTTTCATGCGTAATGACTACCACATTGATAAAGACCTGTTTGAGATTTTCGTAAAAGAAGGAGTATACAAGCAGTACGCTGATGAATATGTGAAGGAGGGGCAGATCGACAAGGTAGACGAAGCGGCACTGCTGGGATGAAACTGAAATCGGTCAAAACCCTTAACCGTGAGGAATTGCACGAGTATCTCTTAGAGATTCAAGATTATGTTGATGATATTCTGAAAAGCGGTAAGAATATCGATACTTTGCTGTATGAGACCGACCTGTTTGATGAGTTTGAGCAGATTCTTCCCGATGAGGAGTTTGGTATCTTCATCATCATTCTTCTCAACAGGATTCGAATAGATTCTATCATCGATAGACTACTTAATGTGATTGAATATTCACAGGATAGTGACAATGGTCGCATCGTGAAATCACGAGGTTGAACAGGACTTAAGGTATCCTTCTTATGTTTGGTGAACCACTGCTATTTCTGGTCATCGTTGCCGTGGCGCTCGTCTTTTTTGTCTGGGAGCTGTTCCCTATGGATGTCACAGCGCTTGCGTTGCTGACCGTTCTGCTTCTAACCGGGTTTCTCTCTCTTGATGAGGCTATTTCCGGCTTCAGCAACAAGGCGGTGCTCACCGTGGGTCTCATGTTTATTCTCAGCGCTGCCCTGGTGAAAACAGGCTTTGTGGAAGTTTTGGCTGAGCGCCTCAGCCGTCTTGCCGGCAACGCCTGGGTTGCCATCGGCCTGTTCCTGGTGGCGACCAGCTTCATCTCGGGACTGATCAACAACACTGCGGCTGTCGCCATTTTTATCCCGCTGGCAATGCACTTGAGCCAGCGATTCCAGATCTCCCCTTCGAAACTCCTTATTCCTCTCTCGTACGCCGGAATCTACGGCGGCATGCTGACACTCATCGGCACTTCAACAAACCTCCTGGTGAGTTCAATGGTGGAACAGCAGGGGCTTCCACCTCTCGGGATGTTCGAGTTCTTTGGCATGGGACTGATCTTCATGGCAGTCGGTACTGTCTACAATGTTTTCCTGGTGCCGAGGATTCTATCTTCCCGGGCGGGCGTCTCAAGCCTGACGGGCAAATACCACTTGTCCGCCTATCTTACGGAGTTCGAGATCGGCGAAGGATCACCCCTCATCGGATCCACGTGTCTGCAGCGTGCCGTCAATCAGAAATATGATATTACGATTCTTGCCATTATTAGAGGAGATAGCCGCATCGAGAACGATCTGAGGAATCAGGAACTGCGAGGGGGAGATATCCTGATTGCGCGGGGAACGCTGACGAACTTCGTCCGCTTCCGGGAGGAAGAGAAAGTGCTTATGCTGACGGACACAAAGATGAATCAGACCGAACTGACACGCGGTGAGAGCACCATCGTAGAGGGATTGGTTACACAGGATTCGAGTCTCATCGGTAACACGCTGAAGGATATTAACTTCCGCAATAAATTCAGTTCTTTCGTTTTGGCGGTGCGGCGGGAAGGGAAAACCTTGAGAGAGAAGATCGCACGTATTCCATTACAGTTCGCCGATACACTGCTGATTCTTGTGCCGCGGTCGAGTCTTTCGGTTCTGTTCAACAATCCCGATCTGGCGATACTTCAGGAGCACGACATTCGCCTGCACAAGGTACGCTTCTGGTGGCTGGCAATTGCCATCATACCTCTTGTTATGTTCATTGCAGTATCAGGGAAAACGGATATTCTCCAAGCGGCGCTCATCGGCACAGTAGTTCTTCTTATTCTTCGAGCTATTACAGTTCAGGAAGCATATCGTTCCGTGAACTGGTCGGTCATCGTTCTCATCGCCGCTTTCGTTCCCGTGGGGATTGCTATGGAGCGGTCCGGCGCCGCCGATATTCTTGGTTCGAGTATTGCCACTTTTGCTCATTTCTTCCCGGATGAATTAGCTCCTCGGGCTGCCATGTCTTCACTCTTTTTTGTAGCAGC
>CEPV01080510.1_pt1 | contig 12230 bp, 15 predicted proteins | sample 530451 | NCBI WGS metagenome assembly CEPV01 (sample SAMEA2620097, study PRJEB7988) | marine metagenome | isolation source: saline water (ENVO:00002010), including | reverse complement strand
AATAGAATTTACGGATATGTAAATAGTAAAAAATAATGCAAGACGATGCTCTTGTATCAGAGGAGTAATTAACTTTTACTAATGACTAAATCTAAATATGGCCTTACGGTCACTTATAAAAAAACTTTTAAGGGTACTTCTCAAGGTAAAAAGTGCATTACTTCAACAATGAATAAGCACAAACGAAAAGGACGAAGTAGAAAAAAAATAAGAGCAAGTAGAAGACGAAGTAAATAATGGCTAGAAATTATAAAAAAGAATATAGAGAGTATCAAGGTACTTCTAAACAGAAAAAAAATCGTGCTAAACGAAATGCAGCTAGACGGAAGCTTATGGCCACTGGAGCTGCACATAAGGGAGATGGAAAAGATGTCCATCATAGAGACGGTAATCCTCAAAATAATTCACGAAGTAATTTAATGGTTACTTCAAGAAAAAAGAACAGAGGCAACCTTCGGGTAAGCTAATGAAATTTATGTTAATTATTGCAGTTTGTTCTTTTTTAATTCCAAATGAAACTACTTGTCAAAAAGAGATTAAATATCCCCAAATATATAATACTTGGGACGCTTGTATTGACGCGGCTCTCCTTAATAGTATGGGTATATTAAATAGATTAGGACACGAAAGAGTAAACAAATATCAACTTGCTACAAAATTTTCTTGTGTAAAGGTTAACGATGCCTAAATTATCACCTTTAAGAGTTGGGAAAAATTTGTTAAGTGGTTTTGGAGAGGATTTTATAAATAATGTGGTTTAGTGCAATTAAAATGGCTGTAAGTGCTGGAAGCCATATATATAAAAAAAGACAAGAAACTAAAATGCGTATGGCAGATGCACAATTAAGACACGCAGAAAAAATGAGTTCTGGCCAGTTGGAGTATAGCGGCAAACTTTTAGAAGCAAGACAGAACGACTACAAGGACGAGGTAGTTTTAGCGATCCTGACATTGCCCATAATAATTTTGGCATGGGGAGTTTGGTCAGGTGATCCTGAAGCTATGGAAAAGATAAATTTATTCTTTGAACATTTCCAAGCACTTCCATCATGGTTCACAAATCTCTGGATTTTAGTTTGTGCGAGTATTTTTGGAATAAAGGGTACACAGATATTTAGAAACGGTAAAAAGTAGATGATTAAATATGACAACTCAAGAACAGAAACTAGCAGAGTTACATAAAAAACTCGCTGAAAAACTACTAGATCGTGTGAATGACCCAAAGGTCAAAGCAAGTGATCTAAACGTAGCAAGACAATTTTTAAAAGATAACAATATAGATGCACTTCCAGTTAAGGATAGTATGTTAGCTAAATTAGCAGAAAATCTACCCTTTTCTGAAGAAAATCTCAAGGCTGTAGCAGAGGACGTAAAACATTAAAATCTCTCTGTACGGGCTTTAAAAGGCGATATGAAGGCAATAAAAAGCGATTTTAGGAACTTTTTGTTCCTATGTTGGAAACACTTAAGTCTACCAGAACCCACACCAATCCAATACGATATTGCTTCTTTTATGCAGAGTGCACCCAAAAGGTCGGTCATTCAGGCATTTAGGGGTGTAGGAAAAAGCTGGATATGCAGTGCTTTTGTTTGTTGGAAATTATTAAACAACCCCAACTTAAAATTTCTCGTTGTGTCTGCTTCAAAGAATAGAGCAGATGACTTTAGTACCTTTACAAAAAGACTAATCAATGAGATGGAAATATTAGTTCATTTAAGCCCTAGAGATAATCAAAGGGGTAGTAATGTTTCCTTTGACGTTGCACCAGCAAAGGCAGCTCACGCACCTAGCGTTAAATCGGTAGGTATCACAGGCCAACTTACAGGGTCAAGAGCTAACTTTATTATTAGTGACGACTGCGAAAGTTTAAACAATAGTTTAACTCAAAGTATGAGGGATAAACTATCCGACAATGTAAAAGAATTTGAAGCCGTATTATCACCCAACGGAAAGATTATGTTTTTAGGTACACCTCAATCAGAGATGAGTATCTATAACGAACTGGGTTTACGAGGTTATGAGACAATGATCTGGACAGCACGTAAACCCAAAGTCGTTCAAATAAAAAAGTACAGTGGGAATTTAGCTCCCTTTGTAGTAAACAATAAAGCTAAAGAGGGTGAACCTATTGACCCTATAAGATTTAATAAAATAGATTTAGAAGAAAGAGAGGCGTCCTATGGACGTTCAGGATTTAGCTTACAATTTATGCTGGACACTACTCTTTCCGACAAGGATCGCTACCCACTTAAGTTAAGCGATTTTGTCGTTATGGACATTAACAATAACATAGCTCCTGTAACCGTTGCTTGGGCAGGATCTTCAGAGTACGCTTGTGAAGATTTACCCAGCGTTGGATTTACAGGGGACAAGTTTTACAAACCTATGTTTACCAGTGAAGATTTTACCGACTATACAGGATCAGTAATGTCACTTGATCCTTCAGGACGAGGCAAAGATGAATTGGGGATAGCCATAGTTAAACAACTAGGTGGTAATCTATATGTGCAAAAATGCACAGGGATAAGTGGTGGGTATAATGAAGACAACCTGCAGTTAATAGCACGAGAAGCTAGAAACGCACAGGTTAACAAGATTATAGTTGAACGTAACTTCGGTGACGGAATGTTTACACAGCTCCTTAAACCTGTTGTTAACAAATATTATCCCGTAAGTATTGAGGAAGTTAATCATAGTAAACAAAAAGAATTAAGAATCATTGACACCCTAGAACCAGTCCTTAACCAACACAAATTGATTGTCTCTCCTCAAGTCATAAGGGAAGACTTCGATACAAAGGACGCTAATTATCAATTATTCCATCAGCTAACCCGTATTACTAAAGACAGAGGCAGCTTAAGGAATGATGACCGATTAGATGCCCTAGCGATTGCCGTAGCTTACTGGATAGAAACTATGGCCGTAGATACGGATAGACAATTACAAGACCACAGAGATAGATTAATTAAGATAGACCTAGATCGTTTTATGTCAAGTGCATTAGGTACTAGACCTAAAGAGGATAACTGGATTAATTAAGGGTTACTCTTAGGGTTATTATAAGGGTTATTATAAGGGTTATTATAAGGGTTACTCTAATAGACCCCTTAAGGGTATACTAGATACACCCATACAACTAATACTACCTGACACTAGAGAAAGACGACACAACCTTCTCGTCGCTTTTAGCCTTATTTCTCGCTATAGTAAGACAAGTAAATCAAGGCTTATTTAAGTAGTTTTGTGTTATTTGGAATTGGTAGACTTAGTAGACTGGAAACCAGTTGAAATAATTTGTTAGAAAAATTTGAATGGGTATCTTGATTACATCAACTGTCAGGTTTTCCCCGTGCAACCTGTGGTTGTGAAACTTCTGATTGCATTGAAAACCTTAGCTTTTTAGACAAACGATTAAACGACACTATATATCTCGTTCAATATAAGATTTTTTTTATTTTGTGTTTATGTTTTTAACGTAGCGTTATCAGTTTTTTTTGAACTTAAAACATAACCCTTAAAGATTACATTTATTAAATGAATATTTTAAACTTGCATTACATCTAAACTTTTAATTACTCGTTATGAATAGACCAGTAATAATAGCTTATTGATAACGAGAAAATTAATTTACAGGTTTGAGCTGCCAACGTCTAAAAAAATTTTTGAATATTTTAGGGGTACTCCAGTATCGGAATACTTTAAAATCTTAATGTGTGATGATCTATGAAAGACTTTTTTTTACGTTTTAAGCCAAATAATGAAAAAGCCAATAAAACATAGAATTAAATAATCTATTAGATAGTTATGGGTAAATAAAAATAATTCATTCATATAATTATAATTCAAAAGTTCCATACTTATTTTTCGTAGGGTATTTTTTAACTTTTTTAATATTAGAAATGGTAATAATAACTTTTTTACCATTATCAACTATTTTAAAAGATTGACCACAAGATGGAAAATACTTGAACCAGTTTCTCATTTGATTTTCAAAAATGTCATCAATCAAATAATCTTTTTTAGTTTTTAACTGTCCCATAGTTTTATATGGGTTTATTTTTCTCATTATTAATTCAATAATTTTATTTATACTAATACCGAAAATCTCATAATTAATAACGTGGTCATTTGTGAACTCTCCATAATAACCCCAAAGATTATGTCCAAAATATAAATATTTATTTTTAAATTCACTCCAGTTATTACAAGGATATTCACTTACTTTTAACAGTTTAAAATTTTTATTTTTCATCTATTTATTATTTTTCTATTCTTTTTAATTTTAGGTTTGCCAGTAAATATATTTAATTGTGGAATATCATAAGCAATATTCCTTAATGACTTTTTAAACTTACTGGAATATCTAAAATTTTCTTTTAATTCTTTAACGTCTTTTTCACTATTAAATTGATTATGAAATTCATTTAAGAATGGATAATGTATTTTTTCTTTTTTTGCATATTCCATAAAGTATCTAAAAAACATTTTATCTGAACCATTATTTTTTACGAACTGAACTAAGCAATGTGTAAATTCAATGAACCTTGAAATAGTTTGCGGAACTATATTTCCTTTAAAAATTCTAATTTCTATGGTTTCATTATTTAATATATTAACAGCTTGGTATTTATCATTTAAGGTATTTCGTATATTTCTATGGTTTTGATTTTCTCTATCATAATGTTTTGGATTTCTATCTTTTTTTAAAATATCTTTTACCTTTAACGTGTTATTAACTTGACAAAAATTATTTGGATCACGTTGCGATAGTTTAACTATGTATTCTCTATTTCTAATCGAATTAATAAATTCCAATATTTTTCCTTGATCTAAAATCGTTAAAGGTTTTTTTGATACGTGAATATGGATACCAGTATTTGGCATTTTATAACTTCGTAAATAATCTTTTACTTTATCAAAAAATTTGAAATATAAATCAGTATTTTTTATATAATCAAATGTCATTGGAACTAGATTTATCTCAAACCCATTATCGATAGAACCATCACTTTTACAAATTGCCAAACCCTGCAAAAATTCCTCCTCGATCAATCTGTGTATTTTTTGATGTGGACATTTATTTGTATAACCAACCTCTATTTCCAACCCAAAATATAAATTATCTTTTTCATTCTTTTTTTCGTGTGGTAACATTTGTTTAGGTAGTGATGTATGTATTCTAAAATTGTGATATCTTAATCGGTTATGTGCTGAATCAATATTAATTTGTGGGTATTTGTTCAAAGTTATTTCATCAAAACTAGCAACGCAATATTTTAATTCTTTAACATAAATAAAATTAAATTCATTGTTTTCATCTTCATCATAATCAATAAAATAAATTCTTTTTTCTCCATATCCTTTAACAAAAAATTTATGAGCATAACTATTACTGATAATTTTATAATCATTAAAAAAACTATGATTATTATAAAGTATCTCATTAAAAGTTAATCTATCATTATAAATTTGTAGTACGTCATTTTTTCTATGGAATAAACCAGTAATTGAACAAGGTAAAATATTATTTTTTGATACGTTAAATTTTAAATGATTTAAAATACCAGTTATAAATGTATCTGATTTTTTATGATACAATTCACACTCTTGAATATCGTTTTGACTAAATAAAGATGTTAATTGATCTGAAATTAAATATCTGTAAATCTTAAAAAAAGAAAGTTTTAATATATCTTTTTTATTTCTAGTAAAACACGTTTCTAATATTGAGTGTTTTAACATTTGAATAGGTCTATCAATATTTTTTTCTATATATTCCTCGCAAAAATTATAAATCTTTAAAGCGTTTAAATAATGATTTAAAATAATTGTAATTTCTCTAGTTTCCTCATTGTATTGTAACTCTTCAACCTTTAAAAATAATGGGCTAAAAGTTTTAATATCATCAGTTGGAAATACATCAATAAATTTAAATTTTTTTGAAAGTTGTTTTTTATTTTTCATTAATCTTAATGGCGAAAAAATATGACGCGATAATTCTTTTGAATTGTATTTAAAATCTAATTGCTTTTTAAATATTCTAATATCTTTAAATGTACTAACCATAAGTTTTAATAGTTTTTTCGTTGATTAAATCTTTTATATCGTTATCGGTTGTTAATTGATTGTTATCGTGGAAATATGCTTTTAAAAGTTTAGCATATAGAATTGGTTTTTTTCCTAACTCTTCCATAATTTGCTGAGTATCTCCATTTTCTAATATCTCGATCATCTCCTCGTACTGACTTTGCAATTCCTCTTTTTCAATATTGTATATTTTATCATCTTTATATGACGAGAAACTCGAGTTTTTTTCTATCGGCTCTGGGGGAAAGAGTGTTTTCTCGTTATCGTTTTGTTGTTTATCGTTTAAAATTCCAGCAATATTATTTTTACTGGGTGTCCTGTAGCCCGAATTAATATTCCAGTAATTGCTATAACTTATAGTTTCTCTTAACCCATAGTTATTTGATACCTTTAATTTATTATAATCGTACCACGTACCGAGAAAAGTAAATTTATTTTGAAAGTTATCCAGCAATAAAATTTTACTTTCACTTTCAACATTAATTATTTTTTCTAATGTTTCCTTAAAATCTTTTCTTTTAATTAAATTAATATTTTTAGTTAGAACAGGGTTTAAAAATTGTTTAACAAAATAATAAGTATCTGAATATTTCTTATCAATAAATGCACAAGGTAAAGTTGGGCTATTGTGCATCAATGACATTTGATATTTAAACTCTTTATTAAAAACATTAAAGGGGTGTGAATTGTATCTAGTTTTTTCTCCATAAGTACAAAGTCTAAAATGTAAAGCAATATTATCAGTTTCGTTTTTATGTTTATTGAATAATTTTTTTATTGATTTAAAACCCTTAGGATAAATTCTTTCGGAAATAACTTTTTTATTTTTTAAGTACATTAAACCAAAACCATTTTCATTATTTTGATATGCGTTTTTTAAAATCTTTTTTGTTATATCGTTTGGCTTTCCTTGAATAATAATACACATAATTTAATTTTTTAATTCCTTGTTTTTATCCATTACGTACTTATATATTAATAATCTAATTTTTAAAGCATTAAATACTGATAAAATAACCCTTGTAATGCATAGCGAATACTCTATAAATAGTGTTGTATTTTTATCACAGGGTAGAACAATATAGGAACATACAGAATACAACCTAAGGTTGTACTATCATAAAGTGTCAACCAGTAGTTGTACTGGTAAATATAAGGAATTATGGGCAAAAAAAAGAAAAAAAAACATATAGATAAATTAATTATAAAAGATTTACAAAATTTATTTGCCAAAGATGTATTGGAATTATTGAAATTAAAAAGAATAAAAGAAAGTATTATTATAATGAAAAAATTGAAATTAAAAAAAGAACAAAGACGCAAAATATATAACCAATATAAAAAAATTAAATAATATGATTTTATTTATTCAAACATTTTTATTGCTAGTTTTTATTGCTAGTCTATTAATATTATTGATTGGGGTTTTTGGCGATCTCCAATTTGTGATATTCTCGCTATTACTTTTAATAATACCAATGATTTTAAAGCATTTTAAATAATTCTTTAAAGCATTTTAAATAATTCGGTGATAAAGGTATTTTTAGTTATGGTAATACAGATATATTATTCCTGAAGATGTTCAAATAACCCTTAATATATCTATGTTTTTTATACACTTTTAAATTGAACAACTTATAGTTGAAAAAAAAATTTTTTACATCTTACTATCATCATAGATCCGATTGCGAACTAGGTTTGAGTTTGACCCACCGATTGCAGAATAGGTTGACTTTCTATCTCATACAACTATAAGTACACTTATGATCAGAGTGGATAAAAATAAAGTGAAAATCAGAATGGCTAGTACAAGACTAGAGGGTGTTGTGTTTGGCTTGGATATGATTAAAACCTTTAGGAAAATCAATCCGAACATTGACTTCACAACTGCTGGGGTTTTTTGTTTGCTATGCCTAATTGGTAAGCTAGGAGTTAAAGATGGTAGCGAGTATTTTAACACTAGCTATGAACGGATCGCTGATGCGTTTATGGGTTTAAGTAATGTAAACTTATGCAAAATTAAAAATAAGAAAGAGGGGTTCTATGGGGAAATAATAGTCTTAACAGATAAAGGAAAAAAAGTTAAAGCTAAATTAACCAAATTATTGAGGTAGCACACAATGTCAAAACATATATCTGTTAAAGAGATAATCCAAAAAGTTAATCAACTAGAGTGGTCACTACAAAAGAGTGGGGAACGTAGTGTTGAAAATGCTGAAATCTTTTCTCGTTGGTGGAGTAGTCATAAACCAATGAAAGATTTATCAACTGAAATCATTAGAGAGTTTAAATATTATTTAAAAGTAAAACGTAAATATAGTGGTGGTACAATTAATCGTAAGTTAGCTGCCTTATCAAAATTAATTACTTATGCTAGAGGGTGTAGTGGTTTTACCTTTAAATGGGGTGTACCTCTTATTCAATATGAACGAGTAAACAACAAAAGAAAATTCACCTTAACACCAGCAATAGAAAAATTATTAATAAGTAAAACAAATGAATTAGGTCATAAAGAGAAATCTGACCTTTGGGTTTTTCTTATTGATGTCGGCTGTAGGTTAGGCGAGGCTTTAAGTTTACAGTGGTCAGATGTTAGTGAAGATTTTGTTTTATTTAAAAATACTAAAAACGGGGACGACAGGTACGTACCTATTTTTAATAGAGTTAAACAGCTTTTAATGACGAGAAAAAAAATCGGTCTTCCTCGTCCATTTCCCTTCACAAAATCTTGTGTAGAGTGGACTTGGAGAAAAGTTAGGAAAAATATAGGTATGGATAGCGAGAAAGACTTTGTAATCCATTCGCTTCGGCATACTTGTATTACTCGTATGCTACATCATAAGATTGGAATTGAAGTCGTACAGATTGCAGTAGGTCATAACGATATTCGTATGACGCAAGGTTATAACCACCCTACAAAAGAACAATTATATTCAGCTATTAAACAGAGGATCAACTAATTGGAAAACCTAGAAGAAAAAGAAAAGCGATTATTAAACCTAGAATTAGAACGTGAAGGCGATATGATCCGACAGGGTAGAGAAAGATATGACTACCAGCTTAAAAAAAATGTCGAGAAAGGTAGAAATTCCGTCACACCTCCATACATCTACCTACAAAAAGAATTAATCCTACCATTAAGCGAGGCAATCCAACATTTTATTAACGAGAGTTTTAGTGGTGTGGCAGGACGGAGTAAAACTTCTGCTGAACCCTTAAGAGATTTAGACGATCCCAAAAAGATTGCTTTAATTACCCTTAAAGGAATTATAGATGGTATAGCTTTAAGGAAAACTCTTTTACAAATATCTCTATCTATTGGGGGTATGTTAGAACTTGAAGAACAGAATGGCATCTTTAAAAAGACTTTACCTTTTCTACATAGTCGTATTTTAAAGGACTTAATGACGAGAACTAGAAATGTAACTCACAGGAAAAAGGTTTTCGCCCATACTTTAAATAAGTATGAAGTTAAACACACAGCTTGGAATGTTTCTAAAGTAGCATTAGTCGGTCAGCAACTTATAGATTTAACGATTAGATTTACTGGCTTATGTGTTATTAAAAATTTAAAAAAAGCTAGAAATAAATCTCAAAATTATTTAACATTAAAACCCGAAGTCGTAAAACGTATTGATGAGGGTAATTTTAAATGTTCAGTATTAACACCCTACCACAAACCAATGATAATCAAACCTCGTGATTGGTCGTCACCTTTTAATGGTGGTTACATTAGCGAGTATCTTTCTAAATCTCCTCTAATTAAATCCCACAATTATAAATACCTACAAACCCTTAAAGATATTGATCTAAAAGATTTCTATGGTGCAGTGAATTACTTACAATCTGTTGAATTTCAAGTAGATAAAAATGTTTTACCCGTGTTTAATGAAATTTGGAAATCAGGAACAACACTTGGGGACTTCCCTTCAAGGGATAGCTTTCTCGACAAGAAAGGTAAGCCAATTGGGGTTTATCGTGATCCCAGAGTAGACACTTCCAAAGAGCTGCTGATTAAATTCAAACGAGATTTAAGTAGAATATACGCTAATGAAATAGCGAGAATTTCTAAAGTTGTAAGTACCAGTACAGCAAAAGATATTGCTAATGAGTATAGTGAATTTGATAAGTTTCATTATGTCATTAATGCTGACACAAGGGGACGATTGTATTCTGTGGGAACAACTTACAATTACCAAGCTGATCAGAAAATAAAATCTATTTTATGTTTTGCTAATGGCGAGAAGTTAGGAACAACTGGGAAGTATTGGTTGTATATCCACGCGGCTAACACTTGGGGTAATGATAAAATTACTTATGATGAAAGGTATGAATTTATTAAATCAATGGAACGAGAAATTGTAGAGTGGGCTAATAATCCTTTAGATAATACTGATTGGGGAAAATGTGATAAGCCAATGGAATTTTTACAGGCTTGTTTTCATATTAAAGGTGCGTTGGAACAAGGAGAAGATTATGTATGCAACTTACCAGTGAGTATAGATGCTACTTGTTCAGGACTTCAGATATTATCAATCCTGATGCGAGATCCTGAAACGGCTGCTAAAGTTAATGTGATCCCAAGTGATAAACCTCAAGATATATACACTATTGTAGCGAGAAAAGTTGAAATTGAGGTTAAAGCTGCCGCTTCGGAGGGAAGTTTAGAGGCAAATCGTTGGTTGCAGTATGGTATTTCTCGTCAAATAGTTAAGAGAAACATTATGACTTATGTTTATGGTTTAAAACCCTATGGTGCTAGACAGCAAATATTTGATGAATACAAAAAACAGGTAGAACTAGGACACAAGCCAAAATGTTTAGAAGATGATGGTTTTAAAGATTGTAGATGGTTAGCTGGTATTGTTTGGAAACATTTAGAAAGTGAAATTCGTTTAGCTAGTGAACTAATGAAGTGGTTTCAATCGGTAGCTAAATTATTTAGTAAAGTAAATCTTTCTCTACAATGGACAACCCCTATGGGATTTAAAGTATTACAGGATTATAGATATACAGCAAAGTATAGAGTTAAAACAGCGATTGCTGGTTCTTTAGTTTACACAACATTAAGACGACAAATGGAACGCAAGGACGCTAGAAAGATGGTTTCTTCAAGTGCACCCAATATTGTCCACAGTTTTGATGGTGCGATAGCCCAAGCGACAGCTTTATATTGTAAAATGAATGATAATCCACTGCCAAATCTAATGATGATCCACGATAGTTTTGCTACAACTCCAAATAGAATTGACGATTTACATAAGGTTATAAGACGAGTAATTGTTGATTTATTCAGTCCAGACCAGCTCAACCTGTTATATAATGAATTTCTCGACCAGTTACCTACGAAATATAAGGATAAATTACCCAAGCCACCTGAACGGGGGAATCTTGAGCTTCAGCAGGTAGAAAATAGTAGATATTTTTTTAGTTAAATGTATAGTGTGGATATATGATTAATTTATTTGTTTATGGAACATTGAAAAGTGATGGTACATTACATCAGGCCATTAGTGATGGTGAGTTTCTTGGTGAGTACGTTACTAAAGCTAATGGCTTTGTAATGACTTCTGCTGGTGGTGCTTCTTTTCCATTTGTTTATTATACTGATCGTAAAAATCCTTATAAGATTAAAGGGGAACTTTATAATGTAACTGAAGATATAAAAAAAAGATGTGATTTTATTGAGTGTGGTGGTGGTTATATTTTTAGAGAAATTGATCAAAATGTTTTTGGATATATTTATCCTGAAAAAATTGGAACTACATCAAATTCCATTCGTGTTAATGAAGATGAAAAATATTTTGAATGGCTAAACAATGCAGAAGAACCAACACAAGGAAATTAAATGTTTGAATTATTAATGTTACTTATATTACCGAGTGAAATTAACCCACAAGAGGTAGGTATTAAATATCTTTTGAAAGATAAGTTTCTTGATTATCAAAGTTGTGAAGAATATGTAAAAACAAATACTTATTCTAAAGAGGGAGAGCAAGAATTTGATGGAGTATTTTATAAAGTTGATACTAAAGAATACAAAGTATTTCTGACCTACTGTAAGCCAGTAAATGATATATGGGTAGAGAAGAAGAAATGAAACCAATACCCAAGATACTAAAGGAACGATTAATTAAAAATC
>CEPV01094363.1_pt1 | contig 12284 bp, 14 predicted proteins | sample 530451 | NCBI WGS metagenome assembly CEPV01 (sample SAMEA2620097, study PRJEB7988) | marine metagenome | isolation source: saline water (ENVO:00002010), including | reverse complement strand
ACCTATAGAGAGGCTCACGCCGTAAATCTTAACTGAGAGGCACTTTCGCATAATCTTAGAAATGCAAACTCAAGAGTTTCGCATAACGAGAGATTATACGGTTCACTTCGTTCTCCTAAGTTTTTACTTTAGGGGGAGTTCTAATATGATATATTTTTTAAATTAAAGTAAATTTCTTTATATAATGAGAATAAAAGACATGCCATGGTTCAATAGACCAGGAGCCAGATTAAAGAAAAAGGGAGCTTCTTACCTTAATGATGCTGAGCTATTGGCTATCATTCTAGAGAGGGGTAATAAAAAAGAGAATGCAATTGATTTAGCTAATAGATTGCTTAAGAAATATAATTTCCATAAATTAGCTGAATTATCATTAACAGAACTTAAAAAAGAGCTTAAAGACGAAGTCAAAGCCTTGAAAACACATGCAATGTATGAAATATTCAGAAAAACAAACAGATTACAAAGAAAAGGCTTCAAACCAACAATAGAATGCGCACAAGATGTTTATAATTACTTTGTAGATGAATTAAAAGATAAGAAAAAAGAGTATTTCTATGATTTAATGTTAGATTCTAAAAACAGAATAATATAACTATCTTTAAAATTCTTAACAAATTCTTAACTTTATTTAAATATATCCTTAAGTTATCTACTATTTATGGATTGGGGGACAGTTGCTTGGATTAAACGGGGAAGTAGGAGGGAGAGTGTTCTTAAATTTCTATCTAAACAAAATAACCCTGTTTCTGCTAATGATGTGAAAAAACAACTAAAAATCGCCATGTCTCAGGCTTCTGCTACATTAAAGGAATTAAGAACCAAGGGATTAGTAGATTGTTTGAATCCTAAAGATAAAATTGGTAAAATACACAAGATTAATAATAAAGGAAAAAGTTTAATGAGGGGTTCGAATGGCTGAAAGTAAAAAAAGAGATGCCATAAACAAGATATTTGATAGTTGCTTTAAGAAAAATCCCAATAGTAATGTTTTAAAATTTAATAATGATCAAGTAAAAGAAGTCACTGGAACAGAATTCAGCAATCAATTCGATGCGACTAAATTTGATAGTTCTGAAAAGTTACCTTCTAGATTGGAGGAAGAAGGATATTTTATAGTTCATCTAGGAAAAGGAAACCACGCATTCGTTAAGGGAGATGGTTTTCATAAATTAGAAGAAATTGAAGATAATGTTAATTGGAAATTAAGCAAAAGTTCCATGGATGACATAAGTGATAGTGAAGCTCAATCTGCTTCTACAGCATTCAACGATAAAATTATCCATGATTTTTTATTTGATGATAAAAGTAAAAAAATATTGCTTCATACTGCTAGAAGATCTAAACTTTCTTATGATATGGTGATAAATGGGGAAAAACTGCAAACTAATAAACTGCAAATAGAATTAGATGGAGTCTATGAAACAGAAGACACCATCGCTACAATGGAAGTAAAAAATTTAGATAACGGAGAATTTGAAATTAGGCAGTTGTTCTCTTCTATGAAGTATTTTGAACAATTAAAAGAAGATGATAAAATTGACAATAAAGTTATAAGATTACTTTTTATGGTGAGAGAAAGAAAAAGGGGAAATTATTATAAATTGTATGAGTATGAATTTATAAATAAAGATAACCCAAATTCAATTAAACTAATTAAGTGTAAAAGATATAATATAACATGAAATATGATTTAAACCTTCTTCATAACCACACATCTATTAGTCTTTGTTCCCTGATATTTTGTTTTTCTGCTAAAGGCCCTGGAAATTTTAGGAGCTTCCATGTAATTAATCATTACTTTTTCTACATTAAATCCAACTTCATCTGCTAATTTAGTAATTAAATGTTCAAGATAAATTTTTTCCCCTCTATGCTTGATATCTCCAACTTCTATTAAGCAATATTTACCTTTCTTAAGAGATTTATACATCTCTTTCATGCTTTTTTTGATGAATTTTGTATATTCTTCAATATCATTAGTTTGAACTAAAGTTTTCCTTAATTTTTCTTTATCATAACCTAAAAACCAAAACCTTAGCCAATTATCATCAATGTAATTGATAACATTTAGGAAAGGAGGAGAAGTTACAATTAAATCTACTTTTTCCTTTAATTTCAGACTTTTAGCTATATTTCTTATATATACTGCTGAGCCTTTTTGTTCCTTGACTCTATCCATAAGAACAGTTTTTGCTTTTTCTATTATTCTGGGAACAACATCTCTAAATTCTGGCTTAAGTCCCCTATTATTAGATTGTGCTTTGATTCTCTCTTTTGAAAGAGAAATGACATTAAATGTCCATACAGAAAAGAAAGCTGGAGAATGACCATGTAATCTCCCTAGAATAACTGTCCTGATTAAATTATCTACTGCTGTGTTTTTTAATTGTTGTTTTAAATTCATTAGTTGAGAGTATGTTTTTGGATGATAAATATCTTCAAAATCTTCATAATCATCTAAAATTTCTTTAGAAAAATCAATTTGTTTTAATCTATTAATTACTTGCTTTAAAGTTACTTTCTTTAGTTTTGATTTAGCTATCTGTATTGCTAAAGGAGATATATCTACTCCAACTCCAATTCTATCTAATTGATTTGCTTCAAAAACTGTTGTTCCCCTACCACAAAAAGGATCTAAGACAACATCTCTTGGTTTAGAATATCTTTTTATAAAGAATTGAGGTATTTGAGGAGCAAAGCAGGCCTGATAAGGCACAATATAATGCAGACTATGTCCTTGTCTTTGTTTTTGAATCCAGAATTGACCTCTTTGAACTAAAACTTGTTTACCATTTATAATCTCAGTATCTCCTTTTCCTCCTTTATCGATAATTGCTTGGATTGTTTTCTGCATATGTATCTCCATTTAAAGGTCATATAAAAAATTATCTATTATCCGTATAATCATCTCTATCTTTAAAATATTATTTTTTGCTGGAGAATTTTTTCGACTCAATAAGTATCATTTTTTCAACATCTTCAGAATTTTCCAATATTTCTAAAACTTTATTCATTCCTGCATTTGCTAGTCGTTCTGTGATTTCATAAAATTCAGTATATTTTTCCGGAAGTAATATTGTTATATCTTTCTTATAATCAAATACTAGACTGTTAAGAACAACTCTATCCTCATCTTTCAGATATTCTGTTCTAAATATCCAAGTTTTTTTCTTGCTTTTTTTAGGTGTATATCGATTCTTCAATGATAATAAAATTGAGAATAAATAAATATGTTTTAATTCAAGTCTATTTGAATAATGCTCTGGATCGTCTTTAAACTTTTCTTTTATATTGTCTAATTTAATTTTATAATTTTCATCTATATAGACTAATGCCGGTTCCTTATTTTTTACCATCATTAAACCTCAAGTAATATTTATTTTTGTATGCCATTCTCTTTCTCTAATGAGTGTTATTAATTTATTAATATATGGTTTTAATTTCATTTTTATATCATCGAAAGTGTCCGGTCTAGTTAAAATTATTAATTGTCCAGGTATTGTCTTAGGTAAATTGAGGGATACGTTTACACGGTGTTTCTTATCTAGGACAGAAAAAGGAGAATCTAGGAAGATTGGACCACTGTAGCCAGAATATTTTCTTAATGCAGTTAAGAAACTAATTGCGAATACTAAACCCTCACCCGTTGAAAATGTGGTTTTAACATATTCTTTCTTATCCTTCTGAAGTACAACACGAACTTGGTAATCTGAATCCAATTCAACACGCTTAACTTCAGCTGCGTGTTTAAATAATTCTTTAAATAGTTCAGAAGCAAATTTTTCTATTTCCTTCCTAGTAGAATCAATAATATCTATTTTTGTTTTTTCGATCGCATTCTTCAATTCTTCAATAAATTTATCAGTATTTTTATCTTCTTTGTCAGATATTTCGCCAATTTTATGAATATCTTTTTCAATTCCTTTTAAATTAAATACAAGATTTTTAATTTCATCCCTTAGAATGTCCATACCTCTTTCAATATCTTGCGTATAATTTGAATATTTTGTTCTATCTCGTTCAAGTTTATCAACATCGTGTAAGCTATTTAGTTCTTCAGAAATTTTTTGAAGTCTTTCTTCAGAAGAATTTTTCGTGACTTTGAGTTCTTCAACTTCTGCTAATTGATCGAGATAATTTTTTACTTTTTCAGGTCTTTTTTCATCACCATCTATAAGTCTAAATTTTAGATTTAAGAATTCTTGATAATTTTCTCCAATAACACTCTCATCGCGCATTTCTTCTAGAATTTTTTTTTCTTTAGAGGTAATATCTCTTTTACATATACATCTTTTCTTTGCAATAAGTGCATCTATAAACTCTGTTTTTATATTGGGCGGTATTTCTCCCTTTTTAACTCTATTTTCAATTTCTTTTAGTAATTCTTTTTCTGATTTTTGACTCATAATTTGTATCAAAACACTAAACCCCTCTCCGATTACCGTTTTTTCCATTTCTCTAATATTTTTAGATAATTGATTTAACTCCGATTCCAAATTAATTCTTTCTTCTTTTAGTAATTTTGCTTGCTTACCTCCGGCTCTTCCTATTTCTCTATCAATTTTTGTTAAACTCCCGGTTATTTTAACATGTTCTTCCAGTTTATTATTGAGTTCGTCTTTTTTTTCTTTTATGGAGCTGACAGTATCATCTTTATCTGCGATTAATTCCAATAGTTTCTCCTTTTTTTTCTTATCAGAAGTATTTTCTTTTATAATCTCTGTTCGGACATCTTCTAGATTATTATAGATTTTATCAAATATATCCGAAAAACAATTTCTTTCAATAGCTAATTTTATACGCTCCGGATTACTTGGATCAATAAACTGTTCTCCGTATATGATATAATAATCATTTACAATGCTTGGAAAATAAGTTTCTCTAATTGTTTCTGGAGTACCTGGATCTGGAATCTGTTGGGTTCCAGACCACATTAATACAGTTAAATTTTTATATTCTCTTATCGAAATTTCAACAAATTCGAATTCTTCTAGTCGTGAATGTATAACACCAGTAGTAGTTCTTGCTAATTCTTTCTTTCTAATAACTTGCATTGATCTAGAGAAAACAATTTTTTTCTTTATATTTTTTTCATCCATTACTTCAAAGGTTAAAGTAACTCTGCAAGTAATTGGTTCATTAATTTTGCTACGAACTAATGAGTCTATATTAAAAAGTTTAAAATCCGCTTCTTGATCATTTTTATCGGAAGGGTACGTACCAAAAAGACACCAACTAATAGCATCGTTTAAGCTAGTTTTACCTTCTCCTGTTTCTCCTTCAAATATTATTAATTTTTTATTAGAATAACCGATATTAATATCATTATTTTTTCCAAAAAAAGGACGAAAATTTTCTAATTCGATCCGGGTTAAGTCTACCATGGAATTATTTCCCCTCCATACGAATTCGAATGATTTCCCTATAATCAGAAATTACATCTTTATTACCTGTAGAAAGTTCTATCTCAAGTAATTCTATTATAGTTTTTTTATGTTTTTCAGATAGATTTAGATTATCAAGTTGTTTTGATACTCTTTCTATGAAATCTTCTGTTTTTTTTCTTGTTGATTTAGTCATTCATATCCTCCTTTGATAATCCGTAAATGTTAATCCACTTATATATCTTATTTTCCATTTCTTTGTAGTTCAAAGAGTGCTTTGCATATTCTATTGCTCGTTTAAATTCTCTTTTAATTAAACTTACATCCGATTGTTTCAAATCAATGTTTTCTTGAGGACCAACTAAAAAATCATAAATTTCTGCATGAGTTTTTCCAGGGCTATTTCTTAATATCCTTCCTCTTCTCTGTATAAATTCTGCTGAGTTGGACGAACTGGCTAGTATTACTGCAGTTCTAACTTCTGGAATATCTATCCCTTCATCCAAACATTTTATAGATACTACTGCATCAACGGTATCTGATTTTAAAGCGTTCAAAATTGATGTTCGAAATTCCATGTCATCAAATTTTGATGTAAATTCTAGATGATTAAAATGATTTTTATCAAGAATTCTTTTCACACTATCTATTTGTTTTTCTCCTATATCTTTTGATTTAAAACTTTGGCAGTAAAAAAGCATTCTTTTCTGCTTTTTTTCTTTTATGATATTTTTAATAATCGTGTCTAAAATTGAAATTTTTTCTGAAGCACAAGAGATAAGTAGTGCTCTTTTTTTATCTGGTTGGAATTTATCATCACTTTCTTCCTTACTCTTTTGCATTGCAATAAGTCGAGAAAGTTTCCTATATTCTTCATGTTCATTATCACTTAATTCGACTGTCTCAAAGTAATAATTGTAAGGACATAGATAAGTTTTGCCAGTTCTCGGATTTACTTCTTTTAATGCTCTTCCAATATCAAAAACAAGTAAAGGGGATTTATTAAAATATTCAATTAGTATTTGATTTCCTTCAATATCGCGTGCTCTAATTGGTGTAGCACTAAGACCCAGACGATATTTTATTTTAGGGTTTAAACATTTTGAAAATTTTGGCGCGCCTGCATGATGCATTTCATCACACACAATCACATAGTCTCTTGACGTATTGTCAATAATTGATTGAATTCCATTAGAACACAAAGATTGATAGGTAAATATGAATATTAAATTTTGTTCTGTTTCTAGTAAAGTATATCTTCTAAAAGTTTTTTTCCATCCTGAATAGTCACTAGAACAACAACATATTTGAGAGTCCTCAAATCCTTGTTTAATAAGTTCTTTTTTCCACTGAACAATAAGTGGATTTGTCGGTACAGATATTATCACTCCTAATTTCGGGTTATCTTTTAATATTTTTTTTAACCCGTATATAGCAGTGAAAGTTTTACCGGTTCCAGTAGCCATTTCAAAATAACCAGATTTATTCTTCTTTATCCATTCATTGACTGCTTTTTTTTGAAAGTAGTAAAGTGATATATCTTCTTTTTTAGAAAATAGTTTTCTACTTTCCTCATTTAATCTTAATAATTCTTCTGTAATCACTTTTGATAAAATTTTGAATTCATCATCATCTTTAGGTGCTGTTTTTACAAATCCTTCTCTAAATGCTTCTGATACAGGATAAACTCTTACTTTATTTGCTTCATCATCCCATAATTTGTTAAAGCTTTCAATATCTGCTTCTAAATGTCTTTTTTTATCTCCTTCTATCCAACTACAGAACACATGAAATTCTTCATCATTTTCTAACCATCCTTTAACAGTTTCATTATCCGAACCACTAAAAGATATCGCATTTCCTTCACTATCTTCCAAGATACCTTTCTTTTTATGTTCTATACCCTTTTGGACGACTGCAATTTTTATTTCTAATTTATCTTTCTTAATCATCCACGCAAGAAGCTTTAGATGTCCTTTCTTCAATGCATCATCCATAGTCTCTATTTCTTTTATCATTTTAGCTTCTTTTTCTTTAATTGCCCCTTTAATAGCTTCTTGATCTTTTTCAGATAAAATTACATTGGCAATTAATTGAATTTTTCCGCCATTATCAACAAATTTTTTAATCCCTTTTGCAGCTATTGCTAAAGCATTTGATGAAAAATATCCCGCTATTCTTTTATATGAAATTGACTCTGATAAAACAGGAATATAAAAGTCATTTAGGAGATTATCTCTATCAGAATCATACAATCCCTTTAAATTTAAATCTTTTAAGCTCATTTGATTTTGTCGATTGTTTCTTCTGTTTTCATTTAAACTATTTTTTAAATATTTTTAATATATCTACCATTCCCATAGTATCTAAAGCACAATACTTTTTAAGATTTTTCCTTATTTCCACTATCTCTTTTTCTGTAGGCTTAGTCCCATCAGTTTTTCCATGAGTGATATAAAGATACTGCAAACTTGCAGAATCCCCGCCCGCTATTTCCAAATCAACATAACTTTTTCCTGTCAGTGCTGGCAATACTTTTTTGATAGAAGCACTACCTTCTTGTTTTGGATGATAATAATAAAACTTTCTGAAAGGTATTAGTAAATCAACAAATCTATCTTGCACATCATTAACCCATCTAGCTTCTTTAGGAAAATCTCTGCTAAGTTCATTTAGAATCCTATTTTCAAATGGTGCATTATACACAATGATATTTCCTTTCTTGCCAATTACTTTATTCAAAGCTTTCAAGAATGTAGGTCTGGAATCTTTTGAACCTTCAGCTAAAAATGAATGGTGTTCTGGTTTTGAATCCATAGAATTCAAAATATGCAAAGAAAATTGGAAAGGGACTTGTTGGTATGGACTCATTCCGTCATGAAGCGGAACAGCAATGCTATATGTTTCAAAGTCAAGAAAATATAAGGGAAATTCCAAACCATCAATAAAAGATTTAATCTTCTTAACCTCGATATATGGTTCTCCAGTTTCTTCACATTTTTTCTGAATTTGTTGATTCGCTGATAAATTAAATCCAGTTGGAATGTCCTTTATTGACAAAATACCTTTTTCGTACAGTTCGATACCTTTTTTGCCTCCCCTATACAGACAAAATACATTATTCTCTGGAAGAAAGGACCAAAATTCTTCAGGATTTGTGCAATTATTAGGTCCACCACAATTTTCACATATTTTTTCCTTGGGAGGTTTATTACTTTCAATGATAGAAATCATATGGTTAATATTTTCTTGAATGCTTTTGCTAGCTTCATTAACTAATGGATCAACATCTGTTTTTTGAAATAATTCATTTGGATTAATTTCACCATTTCTGATATACTTTCCATTGATATGCATCAAAAAACATTTCTTGATAGAAAGCCCTTCCTCTTCATAGCAGTGCTTTTGAAATGCTAAATCATGGATATTAATCTCTTTAGGTGCAGTGCCACTTTTTACCTCAACAATATCCCACTCATTATCATTTACCGGAACAAGAATATCAGCTCTTGAGTAAATTTTTGAATTCTTGAAAGCTGCTTCGAATAAAGGTTTTCTTTTTGAGAGAAGTTCTTTTGATTTTTTCAAATTTTCCTTGAAGTCATCTTCAGCAATATTTATTCCATCAGGGTATACTTCTTGGGCTAACTTACCTACCAAATGGCCTTGATCAAATCTGTGTTGCAGAACTTCATCAACTTTAGGCAATTTATCCGGTTCGTGTACTGCCATCCACAGAAATTTAGGACATTGCAAACCATACAGGTATCTTGATTTTGATAATAAATGAGACATTTCAAGCCTTCTCCATTAGACGTTCTTTTCCATAGCCTATAGTCCGTCCTTTTTTATCTGCAATAATTTCAGTAATTGTATGATCTCTGTCATATTCAGATACCCACCAATATACCCATGCCTTTCCATGCTTTGTTGATTTAACCATAAGGTCTTTTTTAAGCTTGCTAAGGCACTTGGTTATTCTTGAATACAATGTTGGTAAACCTTTAGGCCAATCACGAAATGCTTTATTTGAAATATCCTTTTCTTTTACATCAAATGCCTTTATCATAATCCCAGACACGGTATAGGCATTAGTAGGATCTTTCCTTAATGTTTCCTCCACTAACTCACAAGTATCTCTCTTTTCAAGCTCTTTTACTGGAACTTTTATTTTTACCATTTTCTCACCCTCCGATATTTATTGTTTTTAATGTAATGAATGTATATAATGTTAGAAATGTATATGAGTTTATAAACCTACCCTTTTTAGAGGCACATAACTTAAATTTTTGTTTGAATTTAATTAGAACTCCCCCTAAGTCCTTCGGACAGTTGCACTCGCTTCGCTCGAATTTATTGGTAAAAACTACAGTGCCTCTCAGATTTCCGGTGTCTAAAAAAGTCTGCGGACGCAGTTTTCCCACACTGCGTATGGGAAAAGAATATAACACATATTATACGATTCACTCGTCGATCGCCAAGCTCCCTCCTCGCTCATCTAACTTTTGCTATCGCAAAAGTCTCGACGGCTGGGATGCCGTGCCGTCGAGCCTATCGGTCGTATAATATTGTACGTTAAGTTCAATAATTTTGAGAGGCTAAAAAGTAAAAGGGGACAATTTTAAACTAGAAAAGGGAGTTCCGTTACTTCTACTATTATCTTCTAGATTCTTCTTCTTTTCTGATTCAAAAGGATATTCTCTCTTGTCTTGAAAACTATCTATAAAATCAAAAAGTTTATATAGTGAATCCTATCAAATCCTATTATATGAAAGATACAATGCAATTCAATGTTAGATTACCAAAGAAATTGGTTTATGATATGGAATTTATAGCGCAAAATCTTAACATAAGCAGAAATGATTGGCTAAAGGTTAAGATTGCAGAATTGATTTCCAAGGAGATAGAACAAACTAAGCTTAGCATTATGGAAACAGCAGAAGGCAGATTTATCCTTGGGATGATTACAGCAGAGGAATTCAGACAGAGAATGGGTTTAAAACCAACAAAAGAGATGATAAAGGAAAGGGAAAGGCAAATATTACTTTCAAAAAAAGGAAAATTATCGGCAAAGAAATATATTTTGGATATTGCTAAAAAAGCAGATACAAGAGGGAAGTAAAGAATTTATTCCATTTTCTTAGCTAAATAACCCTTTATATCAAAATTATATTTTTGTGAATCATGAGAGAAGTATAAGGGATGATGTGGATGATCCTTTTTAGTCAAATCTCCAAAACAAATCCATTCTACATTAAATTTTTCTAATTCTGAATAAATATCTTTTAGGCATTTAAATAAATAATCTCTTGTTTCAATTAAGTCTCCCCACGCACACCAGATAATTGGATCTTTTTGCTCACTAACTCTTTTTTTTATTTCTTCTAAATTTTCTTGATGATATTTATTGTTAATCTCTTTATCTAGATTATCTGGGTTTGTGTCTATTTGAGGGTATAAGTTCAATATCAGCCACCCATCAAATCCTTTTTTAATACTAAAGTTCTTTATCATTGTCATTGTGGGGTCTGGCACTTTATCAGTTGCAGTGCTGGGATTAACGCCAATTGCAATTAGCATATTATTGCCCTTCTTACCTAAGCTATATCTTGCCTTATCTTCAGAATGTTCATAAATATCAATTATTTCTTTCGTCATTTCAACCTATAATTAAGATTTCAATGATAATTCTACTATTGTACATTTTCTATGAAAAACTATCCTATAAATTAACTTAGTTCATCAAAGAGTTTTCTGATGATATTTTTTATTTTTTCTTGATTTAAGGTAATATAATTCTTATGTATCATAAAGCCCTCATATGAAATACGGTTTCTATAATTTCTCATTTGTTGTAGGAATTGTCTTATCTGTTCGTCAAAATTATATTGTTTTGAAATATAATCAATAAGTTCTTGATGTGCTCCTTCCCCCTTCGCCTTAATTCCATTAACCAAACCGAGAGCTTCCATTAATTTATGAATCACATCATAATAATCAGTGAGCGTATTAGTTGGATATTTTTCAGTATCAGTTTCTTTCAATCTTTCTAAAGTTATCTCTGCCATTTTCCTAAGAGACTTTGATTTTTGTTTATCTGAACGAATTTTTGTAATCATTTAAATCCCTCTAAAAAACCTTTCATAACAATACCATTAATTATATTGTTTTTTAATTCTTTTGGATATAAAGCAAAATCTTCTTTGAAATGTAATTGTATCTTTCTATGTAACTTTTTTTCAAATTTATTAAGATTTATTTCCTCTTCTTTACATTCAACAAAAATATCAATATCACTCTTTTCTGTATCTTCACCTCTTTGATAACTTCCAAATACAATAATAGATTTAGGCATAAGTTTTTCTTCTATGAACTCTACCACACCTGATTCTAAAAGAGAAGATAAATTATAAATCATCTTATATTCCTTAAACAATCTATTGTCTATATCGGCTTTGTAAAGTGGAAATTTTCTTCCACCTTTCTTCTCAACAGATTCAATTACTAATTCTAATCTTACTAATTTATCTAAATTTTTTTTAACAGAGGTATGAGCTAATTCTATCTTCCTACTAATATCCATAAGATAATTTTTTTTAGTTGGATTAACAAAAAATATTTCTGCTGTCCTTGACATACTACTTTTTTGTAACATATATTACATAATTGTAACACATACTATATAAATGTTTCTGTTTTTTAACGGAACTCCCCCTTAAGGTATTAACGATAAGGGGCTTCGCCTTTGACGTATTAAAATTGTCCCTGATATATGCTCTTGATAGCTCACTATGTTCGCCTGAAGGGACGCCTCTCAAAATTACTTTTCGGACGAAATTTTGCCCCACTGCGCAGGGCAAAAGAACTTAACAGGAATTTAACGGTTCGGGGACACCG
>CEPV01000867.1_pt1 | contig 12314 bp, 18 predicted proteins | sample 530451 | NCBI WGS metagenome assembly CEPV01 (sample SAMEA2620097, study PRJEB7988) | marine metagenome | isolation source: saline water (ENVO:00002010), including | reverse complement strand
CTAGAATATAAAACTTTCTATCAGTTACTTACTAACACTGCCTAAATTTAATTATATTTCTCATCATAATATGTCTACTTCACAAGCTTCAGGAGGAGGAAAGAAGTATGCAGGACCAATTTTATACACTGCTTTTGCTATTGCTCTTTTAGGTAGTGACACAGCTTTAGCTTCGGGTCCTTCAGACCCGTCAGGAAAACATCTTTGTTTCTCAAACCGAAGTTCAGCTCATTATAAGATAACTACGCAAGGAGATACAAGATATTTATCAGTACGGGCACATATTAGTGGAACAGCCCGTTACATGGAAGCAATATTAAAAGATGGGACAGGACCTGAATCAAAAGTAATGGCTGAAACTTTAATTGGACTTCCAAAAGATTATTCTAAACCTGCAACTGCTTTTATAGCACATGGCGCGGTTTTTTCTTATTTTGTAACGGACGATGGCAGGCCTTGTTTGTATCCTCCAACTGTAGGAGATCCAGAACATGAGCATAGGGATGATCCAGAATTTTTGGATACTATTGTATCTAATCTTAAAGTTGAAACTAGGGAATTGCTTCCGGTGTTAAAACCATTACCAGAGGCAGACCTTTCTCCAGGAGTTTGGGAAATACTTAGAAGAGGAGGTTATCTGTTGTATCCTTAAATAATTTTATAGCATTAATGAAATTTGAAAGCTTATTCTTATTTGTGTTTAAATATATTTTATAATAAGATATAAATTTGCAAGAATTAATGCTAAAAATATTATTTTTTCAAAGAAAGAATTTGTTTTTAGGAAACCATTAATTCTTTTGTTTATTAAAGGGTATAAGGGGGTTATTCCTGCTTTGGTTAGGGAGTCTCCTAATAAATGTGATAAGTAGCCAATTAAAGCTGCATAAGCAATATCAGTGTTGATAAGATTGAATAGGATAAATATGATGATTGGTATGTAGATTGTGTGTATAAATCCCCTATGGCCGAAAATAAAATTTATTGTTTTTGATATTATTTTATTTTTTCTTCCGATTTTTGATCTGGATTCATCTATGTCTGGAAGAATTGAGAAGAATGTTGCGATTATGATAAATAATATTTTATTTTTTATTGGAAAAAATTCTATTGATAATAATGAAACTAGAAGACCGAATGCTAAATGGGTGTAGTACATCATTTTAAAGAGAATTTAGAGGCAGATATTAATTATTTTCTGCTTTTTTGACTTCTTCATCAAGCCTTTTGATTTCTTCTTCTGGATTAGGGTTTAAAGTAACATCATTTGCTACAAATTCAAGCCTGTCAAAGAAGAGATTTTTTTTAACCCTGCCACCTATTTTTATTATGTTTCCCAATAATTCTGTTTTTATTTCTTCAAATTTTTCCATGTTTTCCCTATATTGCAGGATTTTTTCTTTATTTGAGTTTAGTATTTTTTCCATGCTTTCTCTAAAGAATACAGTTCTCATGGTGTCTGTTCCATCATCTACGATAAGATTAAGAACATAAGAATAATCCGGCTCTACTTTGTTGTGTTCCGGGCATATGAATGAATTTTCTTCTGGTTTTGCTCTTTTACTGCATTGCGGACAGACTTCAAAGAATCTTGGTTCAAATGCCTGCACTATTGTGGCTAAAATTTCTATGTCATTGTCATTTTCTGTTAACTGGTTTATAGTTTTTCTTTTTGCTATGCTCTCTTTTACAACATTTACAGTTTCGCCTTCCGGGTTTAGTATTAATTTGCTTCTTTCATTTAGATGCAGTTCATTAAAACCGTTGTTTTCCTTTACATAGCTGCCTGTAATTTTGGTTATTGTTCCTTCTTTTATGTTGTTTATATTCTCTGCTTGCGAACCCCACATGACAACCCTGATTGTTCCTGTTTCATCTCCCATTACAAAAGAAGCAACTTTTCCCTGCCTGTCATTTGTTGTAAACTCTCTAAGCTCATATGTTTTCGATACTTTTCCAACTGTTCCTACATTTCTTAATCCAGGAACAATATTTTTAATCTGTAATTTTCCACTGAAAGAATCAAAAAGCTTTATTCCGAGCTCATTAGCAACAATATGAGCAGCCCCTTCTTTGCTTATTAAGCCAGAAAGCTGCTTCATCTTTTGATCTATTTTTAGGTTGATGTCGTCTTCAGAAATATCGGCTTCTTTTTTTATTTTGTCTATAATCTGTTCGTAAGGTATTTTTATCATTTTTTATATTGGGGGAGAGTGTTGTTTATATATTTAACTGCTTGATTGTTCATTATCTTTATTTTTTATGTTAATTATATATTTGATTAACCCCGAAGTTATTGCGTCTGAATATTCATTCATTCTGCTTTCTGTTTCAATATCTGAATTTAAAAGGTTTATTTTGACAGCTAAAAGCTGATTGTTAAAGCCATAATTATTGTAAATTGGCTCAAATTCGTATGTTGGTTTGTTGGAAAATTCTCCTACTTTATTGACTTCATCTGCCATAGATTGTGTTAGAGATATTGAATCATCATTGAAATAACTAATATAAGAATATGGGCCTGAGCTAATGATCAATAATATTGGTTTATCTGTAGCTTTTAATGCACCGTTTATAATTGTCTTCTTTTCTGTATTTGTTATGCATTTTGTTTTATCAAATCTTAAAGGAACTGGATTACCTTTTATATTCTGTATATTTTCCATTATTTGGTATGTTTTTTCTTTTGAATCTTTGCAACTTGCATCTAGGACTACAACTTCATCTTTTAAAGCTTGTAATGTTGCTTCGTCTTTCAATAATTCATTTAATTCTTTAGCTTGTTTCTGTTCTTTAAACTGCAATGCGAACTTGTAAGTCACATTTCTTAATTTTATTTTTTTATTATTTTCATCGTAAGTGGGAACTTTTTTATTGCTTTTGACGCAGAATCTGAATTTTGTTTTTGGTTGTATACTGCAAGGGTTAATAGGCCAACACCCACTTACTAGGAACTGAGTATTTTCATCTTCAGGATTTGCTCCCTTATGCAAGCAGTTTGCATCTTCTTTAAAAATTATATTGTCATCTGCTAAATCAACATTGGTAATTTTTTTTGTGTAATCCTTATTATTTTCAGCAGTAATAATGACATCATTACCTTCTTGTTTTAATTCAAAATTATAATTTTTTTCTTGGTCTTCATCATAGATATGATTTTCAGTGCAGGCACAATTATTATTTTTTGAGTTAATACAACTGTTAAAATATTCAACAAATTTGTAGAATTTTTCTTTTTCTTCTGTTTCGCATTTATCATCTAGTTCAAAACCAAGTTCTTTATCATTAAAAATAGATTTTTTTTCATTTACACATTTCTCAAGTTGGTTTTCATCTTCACATATCCTTACTAATTCTTCTGCTTTTTTTCTTAATTTATCATAATCTGAGAAATCATAATCTTGTAAATCTACTTTAAATGAAGGTTTTATTGAATAATTTCCTATTTGTATAGCTTTATCGCCTTTTTTTCCTATAAGAATTTTTAGCGGATTTATGGCAATACCCAATAAATTATTATCTTTAAAATCTAAATTATAATTTTTTAAGGGTATTTTTATAGAAGGGTATTTTGACAGAAATTTGTCTAAATTTACTGAGAATATTTTAAGAAAGTTATTTTTAGCAGGAGCTGTGTCTGGAACACATTGAGCTTTTTCATCAAATCTCCAAATGTTATAACCTAGATATTTATCATCATTATTACAACCTCCATTTTGAGCTAAATCATAGATTGTTTGATGAGCAGAGTATTTTGCCGATTGATCTATGTAGAATAGGGTTTTTTGAGATATCTGATAGGTCTTTAGAATTTGTCCTTGTTTTGAACCTAAAATGAAATCTTTTGATTTTAAAGATTTATTATTAATCACAAACAATAAAAGAGTTGCGGCCATAATAAAACCTACTACTAATACTACAGTGAATATTTTTGATTTTTTGTTTTTAAGCATCGTCCATATACCCATATCTTCCTAAATCGGAGTCATAATCGAATAAACAAAATGGTAGTAAGTAAATTTTATTCTTAATGAATTGTTACTTAAATTAGGGAATATAAATTCCAATTTGTTTGGTTCTCCTGCGCTTGTTTCGTCCCCTTCACCAATACAATCTGAGATGATTTCTTGCTTTACATCATTATTCGATAATATTGGAAATTCTAATGAGTAGCAGAAAAATTTACCTTGAGCTCTAAATATTCTTCTAAGGTCTCCTTTTATCATTTTTTTATGATTCTCAATAAAATCCTGACTTTCTGAATAATAAAATAACATAAAGAGATCTGACATTTGTATGTCTTTATCTTCAATTTTAATTGGTGTCTTTAGATAATTTAACATGATTTTTTCAACATTAATATCTTGGAATTCTGATTTGATTGTTCTTTCTTTAGAACCACTAAATTGGATTAAGGTAAAAAGAAATATTACCACTATTATAAAAACAACATACACGAAAAAATCCACTAAAGGGTCTGTAAAGAATGCTTTTTTATTTGGAAAAAATGATTTGTTAGATTTCATTTTAATTGTTTGGTATTGTTATTGAAATATTCAAAAAACCTTTTTCGATTGTCTCTTTGTTTTTTATTAATACGTAAAATGAGCTTACAATTTCTTTTGATCCCCCTGGGCCTTTTACTTTTGTCTTTGCCAGAGTATGCCATCTTTCGTACCATTTATTATTATAGACAATTTTATTTATTATCTGACCACTTTCATCTATTAGCTCTAATTTTGCTGCTAAGTGTCTATTATCTTTACCATAGAATATGGAATTAGATTCAATTTGTTCCATAGTTTTATCATTAAACTTACTTAGGTCAATTATTTCGGGGTAAGACCTATCAATTTCTTCATCATAATAAATAATTCCATCTTTATTATTTAGAATAGAATGAGTAAAAATTTGGGCTTCTAAATCTGTCACATCAATTTTTGTTACCACGTAGCTTTTGTAGAGATAAACTAAAAAGAATAACACTATTATCAAGAATCCAACTTTGAAAAACATAAAAGTGAGAGTATTAAAAGTTTGATCTCCTTTTTTATTTGTTTTTAAGTTCATTTTATTGTTAAAATATTGTTATTTATCTCAAATTCTATACTATCTTTTTTTTCTATAGTAATGGGAATATTGCTGGAAATCAATAAATTTCTTGAAAAAGGATAAGAGATTTTGAGAGGTTTTCCTGGGTCCAAAATGCTGATTAAATTATCTTTGAATTTGTAATTAAATTTTTGCAGTTCTATATTAGTTGCTGAGTAATTGTAATATATATCTCCAGGAATATTTTGCAGAGTATTCATTGTGAGGGCAATATCTCTTGATAAAATTAACTTTTCAAAGTCTTCATCTTTTGCAATAGAACTTACCCATTGAAGCATAGCAATTATAACAACAAGCACAAGAACAGATTCAATAATAACAAAATAAACTTCTTGCTCTACACCTCTTTTATTTTTAAAAATCCTGTTAGGATTTTTCATACTAGAAATATCTAGAACTAGATTTAAATAGTTTTTGATTTAATTTTGTTTAGATTTAGTTATTCGTCATCTATTATTTAAATGGTTTCGTCAACTGCTTTTTTTTACTTCGCCAGGTTTTTCTATTTCGTCTGGTCCAACTATTGAGAATATTATATTGTCTTGTTTTTTTTCAATAAGAAGGTCTTTAATAACCCAATCATCTTTGAAAGTATATACCTTATCGCAATTATCTCCATCGATTACTAAACTTTCATAGTCTGTTCCAGTTTTCTTGATACCTTGGAATAAATCAGCTTTATCTAATGCCAAAAAATTAATTTTTTCTGAAAATGGATGACAATCAACGAATATTTCTTCCTCAAAAATGCATAAGCAAGAATTTTGTTTGCATTTTTCTGGTTTTACAATTTCTTTTTCTTCATCGCAACTAGTTATTGCTCTTGATGCGGAATGGTCAAAACCAATAAGGGTAAAATCAGAATCTATGTAGTAAAATGCTTTTTCTTTTTCTCCTTCTTTCAACACTTTTTCAACTGTAAAGGAAAGCTCTTTTAAATTATTAAGGGTTGATGCTTCTGCTTGGTTTGAGGTGAATAAGCCCAAGAGCAGGTTACCTACATATAACAAAAAGAATATTGCCAAAACAGATAAAACTGATCCTAATAATGCGTTTAAAATGTTTCTTTCTGCAGCCTTTTTATTTGGAGATAATTTAGGAGGTAATTTCATCTTGTAGGGGGAGGATCTGGATCACATTTAGTTTTATCGGGTTTTAGTTTTGTATCATGGAGACCATCACCATCTTTGTCATTAATGCCGCCTGTTAAAACTAAACAGCCAGTTTCTTCATCAATCTGGCCTTTTATTGCTCCAACTGACTTTAGCCAGTCATTTACTACACTTCCTGAAATGAAAGACATAACCACAAGAAAAATTAATGCTAAAACAAAGGCTACAATTACAAATGCCATCTGGCTTATTGATTTTTTATTGTTTTTCATTTTGAGCAGCAAACTTGGCTGTTTTCGCATTCGACAAAATATATTTTTTTATCTTTGTCGCAATCACCTTTACATGTTCCCCCTCTTGCTTCACAGCTACTTAAGCAACATACTTCTTTTTCTTTTGGGCAAATATAAAGTTTTCCAATACCACACTTATCTTCTGAAACACATTTGCCTCCTTTTGATTCACAATCATTAACAGTTTTTGTGTAAGCGCTAGACTTGCCATAGAAAATTGTGATAAGGACAATCAGCACAATTAAGGCTAATATTGCTCCAACCAGAACAGTAAATGATATTCCTTGTGATTTTTTGTTTTTTAGTATCATTTTGTTTTTAGGAGGGTATGCAAATATCATCTCTTGGCCACAACCTATCATCCCATTTGCAGGTTAACTTATTACAATTCACCTTGAGGCATAAATTTTTATCGTTGATTTCATTGCATGTTTTTGGACAATCCTTGCAAGATGAAAATGTGCCTTTGTTATGTTCGACTAAACAATTTTTTTCTTTACATGTTTCTTCTTGCTTGATTTCTTTGCATTCTGTTGTTTCTTCTTGGTTTTTATTATTATCTTTTCCTATCCCAATTTTTTCCATTATGTCATCTGCGAGCTCTCTTACTGGTGTTATTAAAGCTACAATCACTATTACCAAAAAAATTATTGATAAAACCATCTTATTAGTATACCAGGGAACACCTGCTTTTTTATTATTGAATGACATCTATAATAAACCTCCAAGTGTAAATAAGAATTCCTTTAAATTTGGATTAAAACCTGCAATTATTGTAAACAATACAAATAAACCGATAAGAGCCCAGATTAGCATTACCATCCAAAATGGAATCTCTGCTTTTTTAGATAATTTTTTCATTTTATTCATTTAGTGGTATTTATCATTCTTGTTTTTCTTGCATTGCTGGAAGATATTCGCAATCTAAAGCATTTAATGCTTTTGTTTCAAATGGATAAAGCCATGTTAATGAGTCCCAGGCTGCACTTCTTTCTTCTCCTAGACCATATCCTGCAACTCCTCCTCCAACTCCGGATAGAATACCAATACCTGCGGCTTTAGTTATTGTGGGTTCTGGTAGAACTAGAAGAACTCCTGCGAATCCTGTTAAGAAACTGCCAGAAGCACCTAAAACAGAAGCCCAGATCTCTTGTATGAAACCTTTTTTTGTATATAAGAACATAGTTGAGTATTCTGTATCAGTGTGAATTGTATCTGCACCCTCTTTTAAAAGTTCATGTTTTTCTCTCTCTTCCTGGAAATATTCTTCTTCATATTGTTCATCTGTTGAAAAGCCACGTAAATAATCTCTGGCATTGACCTTTTTTCCTTTTATTATGCAGTCATTTGCTGCTAAATAATCTAAGAAATTCGTGAGTTTTCTATCTTTAGCTCCTCCTTCAAATTCAAGATGGTGGCAAATAACACAATATTTTTGTTGAGAATATTTTGTTTCAAAAAGCTCTAATCTTCCTTCGCCGAATGTAAAAAAACAATCACACATTCGTTGCATGACTTGTTGTTTTATATTGTCATCAATATTTTTTTTATAACCGGGATATGTTTCTTCTCCATTTATTTTTCTGTATATAATCGGACAAGGTATATCGGATAAAGATTCCGCAGGAGATTTAAATATCGTATTTATAATGTCTGAGCCTTTTATTTTCATGGCTGCTTGGGTTCTGACTGCTAAGGCGCATATATCCTTATTTTTATTGCTCTTGAATATATCAAATGTTCTTGCATAAAACATTAATAAAATAACAAGAGCAATTAATAATATTATTAAGCCAATTAGATAATTACTTACTTCTGATTTTTTGTTTTTTTTCATTTTTAATTTATTAATATATCGCAGACAGACTTATCCAGAACTTTTTCTCTTTCATCAACAAAAATAAAGTATCGATCGTCTATATTACTTCCTAAGGGCTCTTTAAATGCTCTTAAAAATATTATATATTCTTTTGAAGTGTCAAAAGTAGCTTTCTCATTTAATTGAAGACTTTCTTGTTCAAACCAAACATTTGGAGGCCATATAGTCCATGATATGCCCGTATATTCTTTTATCAAATATTGCTTATAAGTTAGTTTTTCATTATTACCTTGATTAGGCATTTCATTGTCTAAATATTCAGGTAAACCAGAAAATGTTTGATATTTAATATCGGCATTAAATTCAATTTCTGCGCATCTTAAACAAACTTTTTTTGAACCCGAGAATGATCTATCAAATACATATAAATCTCCTTTCCCCATCTTTCCCCAACAGTTCCTCATCTCTTCTGCAACAACATCGTTTACAATGTCATCATTTAAGGCATCGAAATTGTAACCAGGGGTTTCATCTTGGATTTTAATTAAAATTTTTTTATCGTCCTTTTCAACTTTTTTTTGAAAGAATTCTATATCATGCGGAGGACATTTTTCCCTTATTGGAGAATCTCCAGTTATACTGCTTCTTAATTTTGCTTGTGCGAATACACTTAACCTACATGCTTCATCATCTGCAGTATTTGCTAATGCTGAAAACCCACCTTCAAAAAAGAAAAATAAAGTTACTGCAACAACTAGAAAAACTAGCAATAGTATTAACGTATCTCTTAAATCTGCTTTGTTTTTTAGTTTCATTTTTATTGTAAGAATTTTATTACTTCATAGATTACATAAGCTAAAAAAGCAAAGATGACTAGAAGTATTATTAAATTCGGTAAATTGAATTCTATTAAACCTCCTTTTTTTGATGATTTAAGCATACCATATTTTTACAGATTACAGCTATATAAATATTTCCTCAAATTAAATAGAATAAACAAATAATAGAAATAAAATTAAAATAAATCAAGTATTTTGGACACAATAACATTGCTTATTATCGTTATCTCTTGCACCTATTAGTTCATTATAGGTTTCTGCATCTGGGTTGCTATCTCCAGGCTGGCCTCCTTCATCATATCCCCTAGCCTTGCAGATTTGGTCGCAATTAGTGACTTCTCCAAGACCTTTACTAAAGCTACCCAATCTGCCGGTAAAAATAGCAACTAGAACAACTAAAACAATTAAAGCAATAGCAGCTACTATTATTGTATTAATAGAAAGTCCTTGTGCCTTTTTTCTCATTGTGTGCCTCTTTTCTGGAATAGTATTTCTGTGCAATAAGTTATATATAAATATTTTGGATTTATTTTTAATTATATGTTGATTTTTCTTTAATCTGATAATTTTTATTGATGATTGTTATTTTATTGTTGTTTGAAATTTTTATTGAATTTATTTACCCACAAATATCTAACTTTACAAACAAAGTTCCTGAGCTAGTGGGTATGGGAAAGGTTTTTGATTTTTTGGATGCTGGGCATGGAGTTCCTAAAGTAAATTTTGGGATTTCTTCCTGCTGAAAAACCTTGAATTCGTAGTTAATTTTCCAAACTTCTAATGTTTGATTAAATATATCTTGAACAGTTTCTTCTACATAATCACAGGATACTTTGCCATTGCAGTGAATGCTCATACTTTGTCCGCAGTCCTGCAAGAGTTCTGTCATAGAAAGCTCATTGCAATCTTGGCTTGTTGATTTTAAGAATGTATTAATCATATTTGAAGCAATTTCTGCCTGGGTAAACTGTTTCTTATAATCAACTGGCTCTTTAGTCATCATAAACCTTATTACAAAAGTCATTCCGATTATTAATAATATGACTACTATTGCTAAACCAATTATTTCTGTTTGGGCTTTTTTTTTCATTTAAACTCTTTTATGTTAATTAAAATTTATTTTAAAAATAAAGTTACAGTCATTACTCCAAAAGCATTTTTGTTGTTAACAGGGTCAAAGAGTGATATAGGAATATTAGTAACTATCTTGTTTGAGAATTCATCCAAAGACTTGTCATAAAGCGACCATTCCTTTTCATCAGGATAAATTTCATTTACAGTTATTTTGCTGAATAAAAGCCTATCATAATAGAATATTTCATTTTCAGGTTTAACTATTATTTCAGATGCTGCCTCAAGTTTAAGCAAATCTATGCAGTTATCACTTACTATATTGTCCTCACTGCACTGCAACTCTGGAAGTGAGGAAGCGCGCTGAGCAACCTCAATTGCATTCAACTGCATGCTTTCTTCTTTTTGAAGCTCTATATTGCCTTTAAGCACCTTAGCATAAAATACAAATCCTATAACTATGAGGAGAAAAAATATAAATAAGACAGCAATGGTTTCGAGCATCTGGGCTTGGGCTTTTTTTTTCATTTTTGTCAGTAAATTGTAGCGCAGGATTGCAGTTGGGCTTGCCTATTTTGGTTTTCTATGCTTTTTGAAGCATCAATTATTTCTTTTGAATTTTGTAATGTAAAATCTAATGAAGCGTCAGATATTTGACTAAGGTGTCCTGAGCCATATAAGGTATCTTTGTAATCATAACAACGATCGCTAGTAGCTTGGTATCTTTCTCTGATACTCATAATTTTTTTGATGTATATTTGTGTGACAATACCTATCTTTTCAAACACATTTTTCATAACACAATTGTATACTGCATGACTGTCAGAAAAAACCGCTCCAAGAAGTGTTTCTTTTCCAAGATAAGAAGAAGTTCCAACAAAAATAAATTTATTCCCTTGTTTTTTGAAAAATTCCAGGTTTCCTGATTCTAAGTTATCTTTTACATTCAAAGCTGTAACACTATTATCTGATAATTTCATATAATCACTTAAAACAGGAGATATATCATCCCCATCTTTTATTAAATTACCAAAAACAATAAACCTTACTTTTTTTTCTCCTTTATATTCTACATCTGCAAGTGCTGGATAGAAGTCAGTAAAGGTCTCATTAGGCATCATATCCTTTATTTGCCTTGCTTTATCATCTCCAATGAATATATACCTATATTTTGGGCTTGTCAGATATATTAAGTTGGTTATTCGGTAAGGTATGCTAAAGTCTAATGCCATGGAAATTAACCTATCTCCTTCAAAAAACGAAGATGGAAAGACATTCATAACCTCTAACTGTTTTGAAAGCCCTCCAATAGAGTAGCGGTTGCATTTAAACTCTATTGTTGTTTTGGGTATTCTTACAATATTTACAGTTCCTGCGCTAACCTCAGAGCCAGACAGTATAGCATCTAAATTATTAAGTATCAAAACATTTTTTGATGTTTCAGAGATATTTTTCTGCCTCAATATAATTCCTGAAAAAACTATTAGTATCACAGCTCCAATAATAAGAACAAATAGCCAGTTAAACTGTATTTCTATGGCCCCTTTTTTATATTTCATAACGGAATTTGTTCAATTATAGTATTTAAGTTTATCTATGCTAAGAAATAAATATATGATCTCCCATGCCTTCCATTCTTATTTTAATTTTGCTGCTAACAACAGGAACACAAAATAAATCTTCTTGCGCGTCTATTTTTTCCACATGAAATGATTCTTCAACATTTTTGTCTATTAAAAAAACATTTTTGTTTACTCCGGAATTAACACTGTCTTCTATTATCGGATATTTTGTTCCTGATAGGGTTGGTGTGTTTGGAAAATCCTTTACAAAGCAAACAATGTTGATATTTTCCGGTACAATAAATTCCTTTACTTTTACACTTCCAAAATCAAAAGATAAAACTTCTATGGTATTTTGCAGATTATTTTTGAGCTGTACAAAAGATACCTGATTTGCTTTTTCTCTGAATGTAGTTATAGCGGTATAACCGTAAAATAGAATAAAAGCGACAAGAACTACAGTTATAATATAAATAAATACCTGGCCTATAAGCTGTCCTTTCATC